>Ga0308165_1006259_pt1 | contig 10582 bp, 11 predicted proteins | sample PhyWR2_FD_201032 | JGI IMG/M metagenome (GOLD analysis project Ga0308165, IMG submission 201032) | Phyllosphere microbial communities from UC Gill Tract Community Farm, Albany, California, United States - DLSLW.R2 | ecosystem: Host-associated > Plants > Phyllosphere > Unclassified | place: USA... | reverse complement strand
CAGTTCCTTGATGCGTTCCCACTGGTCGTCTCGAAGTGCGTATCTTCTGGTCATTGCGTTCAAATAAGCCGGTCTCCCCAGTATTCAAGGGATAAACAGAGGCCGGTCAATTGATGACACGCCCTAAACAAGCTGGGTGATCTGCCTGAGGCACATAAGCTGCACGAGCAGGTGCTGGAAGGTCGTCGTCGGGTGCTGGGTGAGAGCCATCCAGCTACCCGCGATTCGTTCTGGAAAGTCTATGACACCCTGCTCAGCATGAAGGACGAAGCAGCCATCGAGGCGCATGAAGCCCATGCGATTGCGCTTTTCAGGCAGGGAGAAGGAGAGCAAGAACTGCAAGGTCTGCACGACCGTTTTAATAAGAGGCGGCTTGCTCACGGCCTGAAACCACGCCAACCTACTGATGATGCGGCTGAGTATTAGTTTTCCGGAGGAGCTTTAGCTACCCATAACCATGCGCTTTTAGGCACTTCCGCCGACCTGCACCTGGGAAGCTCGGGAGCCAGGCGCGGTATCCAAAGGCCGCAGCACTGTCCTGCCATTCCACCCTCCCCCAAAAAACGGCAAGTGTCCTACCATGCATCAAACCCGTTCCACCATCCAGCCCACCCTTCCGATGGTCGTTCAGATCGGCTTTGCCGGGTCGCGATCGCTGTTTGACCCGGCGCAGCATCCCGATCTCGATGCCGATGCGATCGCGCAGCAGGTGCTTGACCAGTTCAGCAACTACCTGCGCCGGCTGCCGCAGATATTGGGCTTGTCAGCGCATCACTTTCTGTGCGGCGTCTCGCAGGTCGCGATCGGTGCGGACACCGTGTTCACGCAAGCCTGTCAGGCGCTGGCCATTGCGCAGCGCGTGCTGCTGCCCCAGCCGCGCGATGCTTACCTCGAAGCCACCAGCGCCGACGGATCGCCCGACTTCAGGGCCTCGCAGCAGCGTGTCGCGCGGGCATTGCTGGACAGCCCGCACGTGATCGAGGAGCGGACGGTGAGCAGCGCCGCCGAGCGTGCCGAGCGCTTTGAAGACGCCAACCTTGCGATCCTGCGTGCCAGCGACGTGATCGTTTGCCTGGTGCGCGAGCAAGCCATGCACAAGCGCGGAGGCACCCGGGCATTGATCGATCGGGCCATCAGCCTGGGAAAGCCGGTGCTGGAAATCACGGTGTCTTTCGTTGAGGGACGGGCCGTGCTGTCGCCACTGCTGCCTCTGCCTCAATGGCGCAACGGCGCCAGTTTCTCGCCCCCGGGCATGCCACGCGAGCTGGAAGAACTGCAAATTGATGCGCCTGGCCAGAGCGATGTACATCTGCCCGCAGCCAAGGACTTCATCGAGCGTATTAGAAAGTTTGCGAGCGATCGCTCGAAGCAGCGCAGCGGTTGGTTCAAGCGCGCCGCGATGACCATCATCAGCTTGCACATCGCTGCGACTTTCTTCGCGATCTTGTCGGGCAAGCCTGAGGCGTCGGAGTTCCTGTTGCTGCTGCTGTGGGGTGAGCTGGGCATGCTGTGCATCGGCCTGATCGCGCACGAGACCCTGCACCGCAGCGAGGCGGTGCGGGTGTGGGCCGTGAACCGGCTGGTTGCGGAGACGATGCGTTCACTGGCTGCGGTGGAGGCGTCCGGTGGAGATTTGAGCTACCCACTAACCCTTGCCTACGACGACGCGTTCCGGCCGCTGCTGCACACCTGCGCCGTGCTTCATCGGCAGAGCAGACGGCGCAGCGGTGCCGCTGCGCTGACCAGCGAGCGCCGCGCTGCCTACGTTGGCAAGCGCATCGGCAACCTGAAAAAGGGCCAGGTGTGCTACTACGGCAAAGAAGCCGACAACGCGGTCAGGCGGCTGCGCCTTGCCAATGCGGGGTTCCTGCTTTTCTCGGTCTGCGCCATCGCAGCGACAACGGCCGAGTTGCTGGCACACTTTGACCACTTGTACCCGGCGCTGATGGAGGGTGTGCACCACTGGGGCACCTTGCTGGCTATCGGCCTGCCGGTGGCGGCAGTCGGTTTCCTGTCGTGGGCCAGCGCAAGTGACCTGGAGGCACGCGCCAAGACCTTCGCCGACATGCTGGCTTTTCTGGAAGCCCAAGCAAATCTGCTTGCCGGTGCGCAGACCGAGCGGGAGTTCGACCGCCTCGTTCAGGAAACCGAACTGCGCCTGCTCAGTGAGAACCTGCAGTGGTTCTCGCGCCGGTCATTCCTGGGAGCGACGTGAGCGCTGGGGTATTTGCCGGAAGGCAGACTCTTTATTTCCCTGGAGTGAACACTTCCTGGGAAAAATAAATCGTGTCATCAGCCGCAATTTGAATCAGTAGCTGTTTCCCGGACCTTCTGAAGCTGATGAAGCCTGTCGTAAAAAAATTGTTCAGAGTTAACTCGTACCATTGCTGACTTTGCGTGCTTTCCGGAAAAATCGGTGGTTTGAACTTACGCTATCAACTGGCCGAACAAGCCATGGGCGTCATCACTCGCGATAAGTTTGTTATCGTAAGCAGAAAATGGCGTTAAATAGGAGTACGTCTTGTTTGAACGCTAGCACTTACACTTAGCGGCATAGCTAGGAAGCCAAACTATGTCCGTTGAGCTGATTACGCGTCGTATACGCACTGTCTGTGCAGACTGCGATGCTTTTGCAACAAGCAAAATGGTCGAACTACAGCGACAAATTCGAGTGGAAAACTCTCGTTTTCGCTTTCCTTTATTTGAAGAAGTTAGCGGCGTGTGGCGACGAGCAGTTTTTCAAAAGGAAGCTGCTGTGTTGTTAGAGATAACCCGCTACTTGGAGGCAGCACCTCAGGTCGATGGTGAATTGATTGAAGCAGTCAAGATTGAAATTAAGAGGTTCTTCGCAGATGATCTTGGTGCCTGCCACTTACAAGCGTATGCGGATGGTCTTCAACGCAGTGCTGAGAGATGCGGCATGCGCTTTCGCAGAGAAGATCACGGCTTTGATCTAGCGAATGCCGCTTATCGTTCCGGCCTTGCAAACATGCTGCGGCAAGTCCGTCGCAACTTATTGGATGCGCTCCAACTTCAACTGCTTAAAAAAGGAAATAACATGCAATTTTCATCGTTGATGAGGGACAGGCTCACCGTCTTGAAAAAGGCGGGAACAAAAATCGAGAACGTCAAAGCTACTGTCTCCTCAGACAAAATCACCGCTTACGCAGAAGGTCTCCTGATTGAACCTGGTGATTTGGTGCGCCGTGAGATGTCCAACGGTGCACAAGAGACTTTCGAGGTTCTTGATCCTGGGTTTCATGAGGCGTTTCATGGTATCCCTGCGAGCTATCAGATGCGTGTGCGCAAACTGGGCTTGCCGGAAGCTGAGCGTGAGCTGCAAAACATCACCTACAACCTGAATGGTCCAAATTCCCGGGTAAACCAAAACTCCATCGATAACTCTGTAAACTCGGTTACGGTAAATCAAAATGTGCTTCAACTGCTTGAGGCCTTGCGACATGAGTTTACGCGCATGGACCTGGAATTGCAGCAAAAGGCCAATGCAAACGAGATCATTGATGCAGTGGAGCATCAGGTCCAGTCACAGAAGCCAAGCAAAGTTGCCGTCAAGGCTCTACTTGCAGCATTACCACATGCTGCAACCATCGCATCTATCGTGAGCACTATCATGTCGTTACTCTAACCTTGCACTTGCCAATTAGGGATCACTTTGCTTAGCAAGTCCTCTAATTCGATGGCGATGTCACCGTTAGATGTGGAATCTCACTCCCACATTTCGGCGCGACTACCTCAGCCGCATGGACTTGAGCGATGCCTGCGCCGTGATGCGGCAGTTGCCCGCAGCGTTCGAGCACTTCAATGAGCAGCATCCCCACTTGTCCTTGAAAATGAAATCACCTCGGCAATTCAGGCAAGACCAAGCGGCAAAGCAGTGCAAAAATCAGCCGGCGCCATCGGCGTCAACTTGCGTATAGACCCTGTCCGGTTATATGGGGGCAAGACCAATGACAACATTTGTCTGGCACTGTCATTCGGCTCCCGGTTGGGTTGGATTCCGATGGGGGACGTATCCGACATAAGCTCGGCTTTTTCAGTGGCCCACGCCACATGATGCCAGTGCAGTGGACAACGATGCGTGATCTTGCGCTTGTTTACGGACGGCCTGGATAAGCATTTGCGGTTCGAAACCACCGCTGCAATTCACAGTCTGATCGCTGTGGCTCATTGAATGCTTAATGAATGAGTTAAGCGGCAGCGAAGCCGTCCGCCTTAAAAGATCGGTTAGGCCTGCGTTCTGCGCGCGGTTCAAGGTACTTCAAATATGGCTTGCCACTCGGATGGGCTACCCTGTGAGAATGGCTCTCCGTTGTCTTCGTCACCATCCCAAGCTCCCATAAAGTCTTCTGACTGCCCTGGGTGCATGAATAGAGCGAGGTTGTACGGGCGCCGGAGCTTTCTCCGTACATACCCCAACCGGTAATAGTCCTCATCGTCAGAGAAGATGAAGCCTTCTATCTTGACAGTCGAAATCTGATGAATATGTTCATCAAGTACAGAAAAAGTCGCTGTATCAGCGTTCTTCGTGACTGACAGCTCAAGGAGTTCAGAATTGTACTGAGCGGTCTCAGCTAGAATAGTTAGCAGCTTGACCAAGTCATAGCTGTTGCCGAGGTTTCTGTCGCCGCTTGCAGGTGCCTTGTATGCGATTAGCTCCCGCTGTGCTTTGAGTTGGCGAACGACCTTCTTCAAGCGAATGGGGGTGTCCTTGTCAAATTTTGACAGCCAATCGAAAGCTATATTGATGGCCTTTTCATGTGAAATGTTGATGAGTTCACCTGAGTCCCACTTTTGCGTTGGCAAAGTAAAAACAATGCCGCGCAGTAAGGAGAGCGTCGCATAATACTCGAAGTACGGATTTGCAGTACGGAGGCCAGAGCGTTTCGCGAAATCGAGGCTGTTTAGGAGTGCAGTCGCGTTCAGAATCATCTTCGTAGCAAGGTAGACTCTGCATGTCCACTCTGAATTTAGTGTCTCGGTCCAGTCTGTAGTGAGCTTCGCGTAGTTTTGGGTAATTTGATTTGATACTGACGAGATGTGTGCGCTGTCGCAGAGTGTCTGAAACTCGCGATAGGGGTAGTCGAAGACTGCTCCGATAGGATGCATATGAGTTTAAGTAAGCCTAACGAATTTAGCGACCGCCGAAGGCTGTCCGCTGGAATAAAGGGTTGGACGTCATTCTGGGATAGTTAGCTGGCAGTAGGCTTCTTTGCCAATTTTGATGACCCCGTAGAAAAAAACTGCGACAAAGCCAGCCAAGATCGATCCTTCGAGTCCAAACTGCTCTCCAAGGTATCCAGATATCAGAAGAACAATTGCATTTGTTCCTTTGCCTTCGAGAGCATTTATTCGAGTCCAGAGAACCTTGTACTTCTTATCGTTAGTGCAGAGAAACTTGGTGAGTTCTTCTTTCACGAGAGTCCAGTACTTCTTTTCCGGGCGATCGTCGGTGATGAACCCTATAGCATCATGCAGCCGCCTGCTACTAGCCTGCGGCAAGCTCGGCCCGCCCTTGTAAAAGAAGGCTGCGACTTGATCCATATCCTTAGCCGCGCCGATCTTCCAAGCGAACAGAGCCGTTGCCTCGTAAACCAGATCTTCTGGATTTAAGTGTGCGAGCAAGTCGAGTGAGTTCATCCGATGACGTTTAACTTTGAAATTCAGTGGGTGGCGAAGTCGATCCACTGCAATGCCGGGTTAGGGGCGCGGGGGCAAAATCGGCAAGCCGCACGCCACCCGGAAGAAAACAACGCGCAAGCGCTAGCGCAAGGCAACGCATCACAGAAAGCACAAGCAGAGCCTGAGCCAGCGGCATCTTAAGCGCGAACTTTGGCATGAGTGACATTGCGGAGCCTAGCGGCTGAGATAAGCCGCCCGCAGTATGCGGGTCAGCTTGAGCGTAGGATTAGAACTTTTTTATTTTTGTTGAACTGGGTAAACGAGTAGCTGCCATCTAATTTGACCGCTAGAAGGGTTATGTTGCCGGTGATTTTGAGGTGGAAGAGTGTGCCCACCTGCAATAGCAATCTCATCGCCACAGGAAGTGCAACGATAAATTCCTGGATATGGGGCTTCTGTCCCAGGCGTGTGAGTTGCGTCAAAAGCTGCATCGTTCGATTGCTTCAAATGTTGACTGTTTTTGTACAGTGCCATTTACCCTCCTTAAATTATTAATTTATTACTAACATAAATTGGACAATGACATGTTACTATATATTACAAACTAGGTGCCTGAAGATTTTGTAGTCTCTGTTTATTTTCAACGGCTTATTAGACCCTGCAGTCATTTGAGGACACCTAAAATCTGGCCGAGGACGAGTGTTTGCCCAGATCTGCGGTGGCCCTTCCAAGCCGCAGTGTTCTTGCGTCAGGTGAAGGATCGGGCGGCTATAAAAAGCAGCGCTGGCTCCCCTACACGTTCAGACAACTAAATCTGATCCTTGAATTGGGGCCAATAACGGGCAAAAAACACCCGTAGCGACAATATCGGCCGATCAGATTGCAAGCAATTCTGGCCCTTGCTGGCGGTTTCAAGTAAATTTGACCCCTGATGGCGGCCGGACATGGGTGCGCAAAGGCCAGATCGCACGGTTTCAACACTGTTTGAAGGTGTTTTATGCCGCTTGGCAAGCCTGCGATGGGTTTGGTCAGAAGTAGGGCCAGATTTAGTTGCAAAGTAGGGTCAAATTTAGTTGTTTGAACGGCCCCTGCAGCGCTTTTTTGCCTTCATTTTTGACGCACCGCCCTAAGATAAGGCGCATTATCTCAGGGCAATATTTCGCTGGCAAAATTATGTTCAAAGACTTGTTTAGCCTTACTCCTGCCCACGTTGAGGATGATGAACCAATCTTTTGTTTTGGTAAATTACATTCGTGAAAAGATTGCTACAAGAGCTAGCCATCTTGACAACTCTTGATCTCATTGCTTGTCCGTTGCTGAGTCAATATTCCGCTTGGTGTTTGCGCACGACCTGAACCGTGTCTGTGTGAGGGTCTATAACCGCGCTAATAAAAAATTCCTTACTTACCAGTAATCCAAGGGCTTTTTTCAAATCTGCTCGGAAGTGCCACAACTCTTTAGCATCCGAGTCGGTCAGCCGGTGAAGTGTTGCCACCTTCATTGGAAAGGGCATGGAGTGCGTTTGGTAGAAGGTGTGCAGCCACTTGGCGAGCGGTGGTAGGGACATGCGCACCTCCCAATCCAGGCGTGAATAGCTGGAAGGCAAAAACAGTGCCGCGATCTTTGGCTCCAGCAGCACAGTCCAATTTCGCAGGGCCTTGCCCGTGTCGTCATCGCGCCAGGAAAATGAACGGATCAGCGAGCCGGCGTATCCTTGGCGCGAGCCGTCACGATCGGTAATGCTGATGTCCAGTGTCGTCGCGGACAACCTGGACAAGCAGGAAATTAGCCGCTCTTTGCTGGCATTGTTGATGCTCCATGTGAGCGACTTCAGCAGGGAATGGCCGGTAAATGACACGTGTGTTCCCAGGTCATGCGGCCTAGCCAGATGCAGTATTTGGAGCAGCACATCGGCATCATCTTGGCGAAGCTCAAAGCCCGTGTAGGTAATTCCGATGCCTCCCACTGCCGCAATAACCCTACGCTCATAGCTTTTGCGCGCCCCGGCCCGCAGGTTCGTCACATTGAAGAGCGCCGAGCGAGCCACTGCATTTGGAATACCGCGCTGCTTGTTAGGCCATAGCGGCAACTGCAGGGGCAGGACCATCGGTGTTGCACTAGGTTGGAGCTTACTGGAAGGCATAGGGGTAGTTTCCGCTGTGTGAACCGGCGTTGTCCAGCGCTAAAACATAGTGCAAGACCGATGAATAGCAGTCCAAGACCGATGAATGCCGATTCAACGTCGGCACCCGACCGATTGATCAGGAACCGAATGAGCAACCGTCTCAACACCGAGGACAAACATAGTGCAACACCGAGGACAAACATAGTGCAACACCGAGGGCCTGTTTTTTTGACTAGTCCAAGACCGATGACAAACATAGTGCAACACCGAGGCAAACATAGTGCAACACCGAGGGGGGTGTTTTAATTATTCAATCAAATCAATGGATTAGATCGGTTATCCACAGCCCCTAATCTTCTCCTAATCTTTTTTTAATTAGGGGCCAGTCCATCGGTCTTGCACTATGTTCTGTGGATAACTCAATACCAAACAGCCGCCAACAATGAAATGCGGGGCCGGATGCAGCACGGCTGACCGAGCCGGCGCAGCTGCTGGTCGCAAAAAACTTGAGAACTGCCAGGGTGAGGCGCTCGCGCACGCTCCTGTAACCACAAGCGGGCCAAACATGCTCCATCTTGAGCGTCAGGCTCTTCGGCAAGCTCATTTGGTAGAAATGCACCTCCTCCCTGGACGCTACGCTCTTCTAAAGACATCTAGCGAGCGATGCCGAAGCAATCTCTGCTTTAGGCCATATGGGGCTGCTGCAGAGGCTCGTCGGTCCAAGATCGATTTTATAGCCGCTCAACCGCTATGGCGTTCTAATCTAGTCATGCACATACGCGGTTTGAACTCGCAAATTTCTCAAAAGAACCTTTTAGAACAGCAAAAAACAGCCGTTTGGACAGTGAGTTTTTTACGAGCATTTAATATCAACACCATCGATATTACCAGCAGTTAATTGACAAATTAGTGTCTTCTATAAAATAGAAAAGGAATTTTGAATTGAGTGTTGTAGAAGTGACTGGTCGTTCTAAAGTAAAACATCTTCTTGATGTTTTAAATCAATTGCCAATAATAAAACTAGCAAAAATTTTAGGCAAAAGCGAACGTTCTTTTTTGTCCGAGATCACAGGACTATCATTAGCTCGTATTGCCAAGGGTAGTTTAGATAACCTGAGACCTTCGACTGCTAGGCGAATAGAGACATGCGCTTTAGCTTGGGGGCGTTTAAAGGCCAAAGAAAAAGGCTGGACCGAAGAGGATTTTTCAGCATATATTGCTTCCAATCCCAAGATGAAAAATGGTGAAGTTGCTAGCTGGGCCAATTTTATCTACAGTCTACAGTCTACAGACGGTTTGCTATTACCTCTTACGATTTCATACGCACTTGAAATTGATGAATTAATTTTTTCTTTATCTAAAGCCTTTAATGCTAATGATTGCAAAAATTTTTCGCAATTAATTCTTAAAGCAGCGTTTAGTGAACATGAGAAAAATTTTGTGTGTTTATCTGCCACGTATGCAGAAAAAGAAATTTTGATTGATTCTTGGCATTCGGCAGCGGATTGGGATGCTATAGCATCTTTGCTGCCTGAACTTTCAGACAATATTTTGATTAGTCTTTATGCTGCACTTGATGTCGAATGGTCACGTCAGTATTTAAAACTTATCATGCCGATGCCGGTTTTTCTCTGGATAGCACCCCGGGTCCATGAGAATCTAGACCTTACTTCTGGAACGAACATAAAACGCAATCTGATCTATCGGCCAGTAAGACGTCTTTTGGAACTCAGCTATGCACTCGTGCACTGGCATTACCGAAAGCGCTGGCCTGCGACACCTGCTGGACGTAGTGCAATTGGCTTGGCAATTGACCTATCAGATGCTGAGGTTGGTAATTATTTTGACGGCACACGCAAATTGACCATAGGGGCTTATCAGTCTTATTGGATTAACTTATGCCGGCACTTTAGGCCATCGTGCCAAACCTCAGACATGCCTATGTGTCCGAGCGTATTAGGAGTTGTGGCTATTATTTGGCAATGGTTAATGATTAAAACTACTGAAAAGTCAAAGTTCAAATCTGCACATTTACTTGATGAGGATGATTACAAGCGTCAATGGCAAGGCCACCGGAACAATTGGCCTGATCAGGCGCCATCAAGTGATGTCGCCTGGCCAGATTGGCTGCTCAATCAATCGCTCTTGTCAGACTCCATGCGTTCCTCCCAATCGTCTGGGCTTTCGTCTTCGCCGCGCGAATGCCAATATTCGTCGTGATTTGGATTCATTTGGTTGGCGTGATTATCATTGTCTTGATTCTTGGACATACCTGTACTGCCTGAGTGGATGCGGTTTACTTATCGGCTTTTTTAGCAGTCGGCACAACAGCAACGGTGCGTTGCATGCGTCCCACGTAGCTACCTTTGGGCACCTGACCTTGGTGCTGCCTAGCTACGGCAGCCTGAACACGGGATACGTCGGCAGGCTGAATGAGCTTTGCAGCTTTGGAAGGTGTTTTTGACATCGCTGATCTCCTTGATGGTTAAAAAAGTGACTGAAGCTTCAGCCACACCAAGAATGTCCACGAACAGCTCTTGTCGCTTCATCCAAAAATTGCTACTTTGAGGTTTTATCGAATAGAGAACTTTTTTGTCAACACTAAACGGTCGTATAGTGTTGACAAACTGAAGGAAAATCGATGAAGCCAGCCGTCATTTACCGCCGGGTCAGCACGAGCGAGCAAGGCAAGAGCGGCCTGGGTCTGGATGCCCAGGCCAGCGCCATGGCGCGGTTTTGCGCGGCCGAGGGGTTTGAAGTGGTCGCCGGCTTTGACGACGTGGGCAGCGGCAAGCTCGGGCTGGAGGGCCGCCCGGG
>Ga0308165_1006258_pt1 | contig 10585 bp, 10 predicted proteins | sample PhyWR2_FD_201032 | JGI IMG/M metagenome (GOLD analysis project Ga0308165, IMG submission 201032) | Phyllosphere microbial communities from UC Gill Tract Community Farm, Albany, California, United States - DLSLW.R2 | ecosystem: Host-associated > Plants > Phyllosphere > Unclassified | place: USA... | reverse complement strand
ACGGCGATCAGCAGTCCGGTGGCCAGGGCCAGCGGCAGCGACACCAGCGACAGCAGCACCGACAGCTCGATGCCCTGCAGCAGCAGCGGATAGATCTGGCGCAGCGAGTCCAGGTTGGCGAAGTTCTCGAGGAAGAGTTCCATGGCGGGGGTGTTCCTTCAGCGGCCGGGGGCGCTGGCGTGCTCGATCCAGCGGCTGGCCACGACCAGCGGCAGGAACAGCACCAGGTAGAAGGCCGCCGCCAGGGTCAGCGGCGACGGGTTGGCGACGATCGACATGAAGCTCTGCGCCTGGCCCAGGGTCTCGGGCAGGGAGACCGCCGTGCCCAGCGCGGTGCCCTTGCTGATCGAGATGGCGCGGTTGGTCAGCATCGGGATGGCGAGCCGGAAGGCCTGCGGCAGGATGATCTCGAACAGCATGCGCAGGGGCTTGAAGCCCAGCGCCCGCGCGGCGTCGCGCTGGCCGCGCGGCACGGCCTGCATCGCCGACCAGAAGATCTCGCAGGCGAAGGCCGACAGCACCGCCCCCAGGGCCATGACGGTGGTGGCGAAGGGCGACGGCGTGAAGCCGACATAGGGCATGCCGAAGTACAGGAAGATGATGATCACCAGCTGCGGCAGTGTGCGGAAGAGGTCGACCCAGGCGACGATCGCGGCATTCACCAGCCGGCTCTCGAAGGTGCGGATCACCGCCAGCGCCAGCCCGGCGGCCAGCCCGAGCGCGATGACCAGCACCGATACCACCACCGTCGTGCCGAAGCCGCGCAGCACCATCGGCAGCGCGTCGGCCATGACCTGGAGGTTGAGGAAGTTCTCGAGCAGGCGGTCCATGTCGTCGTGACTCGCGGCCGCCTACTGGGCGCAGACCGGCGCGGGCGACTTCTCGACGTAGCCCTTGAAGCCCGGGGCGCCATAGCCGTCGTGCACGGTGACCAGCGCCGAGCCCTTCTCGGGCGCCGAGCCATACCACTTCTCGTGCAGGCGGGCCACGGTGCCGTCCTGCTTCAGGCACTTCAGGATGTCGTCGACCCGGTTGCGATAGGCCACGCTCTCCGGGCGGAAGGCATAGCCGAAGTTGCGGCTGCTGCTGAAGTCCTTGTAGGCGACCTTGATGGCCTTGTTGCGGCTGGCCGCGTAGATGGTGGTGGGCACCTCGTTGATGGCGGCGAAGGCGCGGTTGGTCAGGATCGCCTGCACCGTGTCGGGGAAGGTGTCGTAGCGCTGGACCTCGAAGCCGTAGGTGCCGGCATTGGCGGTCGCCCAGGTGTCCGACAGCGTGCCGCGATTGACGGCGATGGCCTTGCCCTTGAGGTCCTCGAAGGACTTCATGTCGTTGCTGGCCTTGACCAGGAAGCCGTTGCCGGTCGACATGATCGGCTGCGTGAAGATCATCCGCTCGGCGCGCTCGGTGGTGATGTTCAGCGGATTGACGGTGAATTCGATGCGCTTGGCGAACAGCGAGGCGAACAGGGCCGAGAAGTTGACGTCGACGATCTCGACGCCCGGGCGCCGCAGCCGCTTGCCGACCTCGTTGATGAGGTCGACGCCGAAGCCCTCGGGGCCGTTGGCGCCGCGCACGATCCACGGCGCGACGCCGAAGTCGCTGCCCACCACCAGGGGCTTGTCGGCCGGGTGGTCGGCGTCCTGGGCGTGGGCCGGGACGGCGGCGCCGGCGAGGAGGGCCAGCGCGGCGAGGGCGGCGAGCGCCGGCCGGCGCGGGCGGAGGGAAGCGGGGACTGCGTGGGCCATGGGGGGGAAACTCCTGGGAATGCGTGATGGATGGGGAAGGTGGGAGGCGGAGGCGTAGGCGGATGCGGGAGGGCGGGGCGCCTCAGGCGCAGGGGTGGTGCCGGTGCCAGTGGCGCGCGATGTCGGCGCGCCCGCAGATCCAGACGTCGTCGTGGCGCCGCACGTGGTCGAGGAAGCGCTCCAGGCCGGCGGCGCGACCCGGGTGCCCGGCCACGCGCATGTGCAGGCCGACCGACATCATTCGCGGCGCTTCGGCGCCCTCGCGCAGCAGCAGGTCGAAGCTGTCGCGCAGGAACTCGAAGAACTGCTGCGCCGTGGCCAGGCTGCCGCGCATGAACTTGGCGTCGTTGATGGCCAGGCCATAGGGCACCACCAGGTGCGGCCGGGCCTCGGGCGCGCGGCGCAGCCAGTAGGGCAGTTCGTCGTTGTAGGCGTCGGAGTCGTAGAGGAAGCCGCCTTCCTCCTCGATCAGCCCGCGGGTGTTCAGGCTCGGTCCGTAGCGGCAGTACCAGCCCTCCGGGCGCCGGCCGACGCTGCGCTCGATGCTCTCGACGGTGCGCCGGATGCGCTCGCGCTCCTCCTCCCGCGTGAGCGTCTGGTGGCGCTCCCAGCGCCAGCCGTGCGCGCAGATGTCGTAGCCGAGCTCGCGGATGGCGGCGCAGACCGCCGGATTGCGCTCCAGCGCCAGCGCGCAGCCGAACACGGTGGCGGTCATGCCGCGCTCCGACAGCAGCCGCGCGAGACGCCAGAAGCCGACGCGGCTGCCGTACTCGAACATCGACTCGGCGGCCAGGTCGCGGCCCTCGAAGGCGCCGGCGCCGCCCTCGGTCAGGCCGGCCTCGCTGACGCCGTCGCCGTCGGGGAAGGAAGGCTCCGAGCCTTCCTCGTAGTTGAGGCAGAAGTTCAGCGCCAGCCGGGCGCCACCGGGCCAGCGCGGGTGCGGCGGCCGGGCACCGTAGCCGACGAAGTCGCGCGGATGCGCGGCGGTGGTGTCGGTCATGCGCCCTCCATCGGCAGCAGGGTGATCGGCCGGGCCAGCGGCACGAAGACGTCGTCCTCCTGGCCGGAGAAGCTCATGCAGACCACGAACCGGGCCGGCGCGTCCAGCGCCGCCAGGCCGTGGTGCCAGACGCCCATCGCATAGGTCACGCCCTGGTCCGGCGCGGCCTCGAAGGCCCGCAGCGTCGAGGAATCGGGCGCGCCATCGGCGGCCGCGCCGCAGACCACCACCAGGTAGGGGCGGCCATTGAGCGGGATGAAGGTCTGGGCCGACAACGGATGGCGTTCCATGGTCGTCACCGCCAGCGGCAGCGTCACCGCCTGCAGCAATGTCGCCACCCACAGGCGCGGTTCGGCGGCTTCGGGCCGGCGCTCGAAGGCGCCCTGGGCCCGCACGCGGCGCGCTTCGTCGCCCAGCCGGATCACCTCGCCGAAAGGCGCGAAGGCCTCGGCCGTCAGGGGCTGGACGCGCACGGCGGACGGGTCGTCGGAGTCGATAGGATTCATCGTAGATACCAGTGGTATCCCACCCGCGTCCGAAACGGTGCGGGGCCGGGATGGTTGCACGGTCCCACGCACGATCCATACCAGCCCGGCGCGCGCGGCCGGGTCGCCGCCGTCCTCAGGGCTCGATGCCGGGGCGCTCCGGCGCCTGGGCCGGGAAGTGCTCCTTCAGGAACTGCAGGAAGGCCTTGACGCGCGGCGCCAGCACCCGGCCGCGCGGATAGAGCACGTGGATGACGTCGGTGTTCGGGTCCTGGAAGTCCCGCAGCAGCGCGACCAGGGCGCCGCTGCGCAGGTCGGCGGCGATGTTGAACTCGGCCAGCCGCACGATGCCCAGGCCGACCAGCGCCAGCGTGCGCAGCAGCTCGCCCTGGTTGGCGCCGATGTGGGCCGGGATGTCGATGGTCTTGAGCGCGCCGTCCTCGCGGAAGGTCCAGCGGTTCCAGTGCGTGCGGATGGTGAAGTTCAGGCAGCGGTGGCGCAGCAGGTCGTCGGGCCGCGCCGGCGTGCCGTGCCGCGCCAGGTAGGCCGGCGCGGCCGCGATGACCCAGGGCCTGGGCACCAGCGGCCAGCCGATCAGCGACAGCTCGGTCGGCCGGCCGCTGTGCAGCGCGACGTCGATGCCCTGCTTCATGAAGTCGCCGCGATCGGTGCCGATGATGAATTCCAGCCGCAGCCGGGGATGGCGCTCCAGCAGCGCCGGCAGCAATGGCGCCAGCAGGTACTTGGCGGTGGTCAGCGGCGTGTGGATGTGCAGGGTGCCGGCGATCCCGCGCTCGTCCGACACCGCCAGGTTCTCCGCCTCGTCCATGGCGTCGACCACGCGCTGGCCGGCGGCGCGGTACTGCCGGCCCTCCTGCGTCAGGCGGATGGCGCCGCCGATGCGCTCGAACAGCCGCACGTCCAGGCGCGTCTCCAGCCGCGCGATCAGCTTGCTCACCGCCGAGGGCGACAGGCCGAGCCGGCGCCCGGCGCCCGAGAAGCTGCCCTCGGCCACGACGCCGAGGAACACCTGCAGCTCGCCGAACTTGTCCATGCGGGTTTCCTTCTACCGTGAATCCGCGTCACAGGGGATGTGCGGCTGGAGCCGTCGTGGCGCCGGGGGGCACTGTACAAAATGTCCGCTCACATTGGAGACAAGACAAGCATGACCAAGACCCTCCGGATCGGTTCCGGCGCGGCGTGGTGGGGCGACCGTGTCGAGCCCGCAGCGCTGAACGCCGAGCGCGGCGAACTCGACTACCTGTGCTTCGAGACCATGGCCGAGGCCACCGTCTCGGCGGCGCAGGTGCGCATGCGCCGCGACCCCGGCTTCCCCGGCTACGACACCTACCTCGACGACCGCATGCGCGCCGTGCTGCCCGCCTGCATGCGCAACGGCACGCGCATCGTCTCCAACCAGGGCTGGGTCAACCCGGTGGCGGCGGCGAAGCGCATCGTCGAGCTGCTCCAGGAACTGGGCATCCATGGCGTCAAGGTGGCGGCCGTCGGCGGCAGCCTGATCACCGAGCGCGTGCTCGGGCTGGCCGACACCATCCTGGAGACCGGTGCGCCCACCGCCGGCCTGGCCTCGACCCTGATCTCGGCCGAGGCCTACCAGGGCGCCGAGCCGATCGTCGAGGCGCTGCGATCCGGCGCGCGCATCGTCGTCACCGGCCGGGTGGCCGATCCGTCGATCTTCATGGCGCCGATGATGTTCGAGTTCGGCTGGGATCCGCTGGACCACGCGAAGCTCGGCGCCGGCAATGGCATCGGCCACCTGATGGAGTGCGGCGCCCAGGTGACCGGCGGCTATTTCTCGGACCCCGGCTTCAAGGACGTGCCCGAGCCCTGGAACTTCGGCTTCCCGATCGCCGAGGTCGAGGCCAACGGCGATGTCGTCATCACCAAGGTCGCCGGCACCGGTGGCGCCGTGACGCTGCGCACGGTCAAGGAGCAGATGCTCTACGAGGTGCACGACCCGGCCAACTACATCACGCCCGATGCGGTGGTGGACTTCACCTCCGCCCGGCTGGAGCAGGTCGGCCCCGACCGCGTGCGCGTGACCGGCCTGACCGGCAAGCCGCGCACGCCGACGCTGAAGGTGTCGATCGGCTGCACCGAGGGCTACATCGGCGAGGACATGTTCTTCTATGCCGGCCCGGGCGCCTTGCGCCGCGCGCAGCTGGCGAAGAAGGTGCTGGAGGAGCGCTTCAGGATCGTCAGGCTCGATGCCGAGGACCTGCGCATCGACTTCCTGGGCCTGAACGCCATCCACGGCGATGCCACCCCGGCCGATGCGCCCGAGCCCTACGAGATCGCGGTGCGCGTGGCCGCCCGCACGAGGACGCGCGAGGAGGCGGTGAAGGTCGGCCGCGAGGTCGACGGCATGGCGGTCTCGGGCATCGCCCACACCGGCAAGCGCGTGCCGCACCAGGACCGCTTCCGCGAGGTGATCGGCGTCTGGTCGGCGCTGGTGCCGCGCGAATGCATCACCCCGACCGTCGACTACTTCGAAAGCTGAGGCGCGCCATGAAAGTCCTGCTGCAACACGTCGCCCACGCCCGCTCCGGCGACAAGGGCAACACCTCCAACATCGCCGTCTTCGCCTACGAACCCGAGTTCTATCCGCTGCTCAAGGCACAGCTCACGGCCGAGCGCTTCAAGGCCTTCTATCGCGGCGCCATCCAGGGCGAGGTGGTGCGCCACGAGGTCGACAACATCGAGGCCCTGAACTTCGTCTGCCAGGGCGCGCTGGGCGGTGGCGTCTCGCGCAGCCTGTGCCTGGACAACTACGGCAAGGCGCTGTCGGCGGCCGTGCTCGGCTTCGAGCTCGAGGTGCCCGAGGCGCTGGCATCGCGGCTGCACGGCCGGCATCTGCTCTGAGCGCGGACCCGCGCGCGAACACCGGAGACCGCACGATGAAACAGCTCCCGCATCGATCCGATGCCGGCACCGGCCTGGGCCGGCGCGCCGTGACCGGTGCCGCGCTGGCGGCGCTGGCCGCGCTGGCGCTGGCCCCGGCCGCCCGGGCGCAGCAGGCCTACCCGAACAGGCCGATCCGCCTGGTGGTGCCCTATCCGGCCGGCGGCACCACCGACATCCTGGCGCGGCTGGCCGCGATGCAGCTGGGCGAGCGCCTGGGCCAGTCGGTGGTGGTGGACAACCGCGCCGGGGCCAGTGGCGCCATCGGCGCCTCGGAGGTGGCACGCGCCGCGCCCGACGGCTATACGCTGCTGATGGCCACGGCCAGCTCGCACGGCATCAACTCGGCGCTCTACAGGAAGCTGCCCTACGACGCGGTGAAGGACTTCGCGCCGGTGACCCTGCTGGCCAGCACGCCCAACATCATCGTCGTCAATCCGGCGGTGCCGGCGAGGAACCTGCGCGAGCTGATCGCGCTGGCCAAGGCGCAGCCGGGCAGGCTGAACTTCGGCTCGACCAGCCTGGGCGGCTCGCCGCACATGAGCGCCGAGCTGCTGAAGATGCAGGCCGGCATCGACATCGTGCACGTGCCCTACAAGGGCGCCGCGCCGATGCTCGCGGACCTGCTGGGCGGCCAGGTGCAGATCGGCTTCGACAACCTGCCCTCGACCATCAACTTCGTCAACACCGGCAAGGTGCGCGCCATCGCGGTGACCACGCCGCAGCGCTGGCCGGGCGCGCCGGACATCCCCACCGTGGCCGAGAGCGGCGTGCCCGGCTACGAGGTCTCGGGCTGGTTCGGCCTGCTGGCGCCGGCCGGCACGCCGCAGGCGATCCGCGACACATTGCAGCAGGCGCTGGCCGCGGCGGTCAGGCAGCCCGATGTCGCCCAGCGCATGCTGGAACTCGGCGCCCAGCCGATCGCCAGCACGCCCGAGGACTTCGGCCGGCGCATCCCGCTCGAGGTGCGCAAGTGGCAGGACGTGGTCAAGGCCACCGGCCTGAGCCTGGAATGAGAAAAGGCCCGTCGATTCCTCGTGGGAGTCGACGGGCCGGGGGGGCGGGAGGAAGCGTGCAGTCCGCCCCGATGCGGGTTGATGGCGCCACTCGCATGAAGCAGCGTGTGTCTTGGGGTTTCACCAGGTTTCTCACCTGAACAGCCGGCGCTAACCCGGTCCTGGCGCCATCAGGGATGGGAATCCAGGCTCCTGGATTCCCAACCCCGAGGGCCCTCCTCGACCGGTTCCCCGACAAACTAATCAGAAGGTTTGCCTCCGGCCGTAGGACGCGCGCCTGTTCGTGGCGCCACGCCCATCAGGCTCCGGCGGATGGCCAGGCAACCGGCCATCCAGGCCGAGGAGGGATCGGCATAGGGGGTGCTGACGGTGCGCGGCACGTAGCACAGGGATTCGTCCGCGGCGGAGCTCGTCTCGTCCAGCCAGATCCAGTGGAATTCCCCCGGCTCCAGTTCCTTGACGGTCAGGGCCGTGACGGTGGCGGCGTTCATGGCGGGGGCCTTCCTTCGGCGCGGTGGTCGATGCCGGCTCAGTTGATGTTGGCCAGCGCCGCGTGGAAGGGCTTGCCCGGGACCTTGAAGGTGCCACCGTACTCGTAGGGCGCGCCGTTGAGCATCTGGCAGCCGCCCTTGGCCGGGGCGCAGGCCTTGGAGCTGTCGTAGGTGTGCCAGATGATCGGGCCGTAGAGGAAGCTGTGGATGCCCTTGCCGGCGTAGTCGGCGATGCTCACCATGTAGCTCTCGGTGCCGTGGTTCTCGCCGTCCTCGGTGGCGATGGGGTCGATCACGCGGCTCTCCTGGAAGGTGCGCACCACCGAGCCCGAGGCGATGTCGTTGTCGAAGCGCACCCACTGGACCTTGCGGTCGCCACGCGAGGTGACCAGGATCTCACGCTGGGGCGTGTTCGGGAAGATCGTCTTGACCGAGGAGTTGTTGCCCGTGGCGTGCTCCTTGAGGTAGCCCAGGTGGGTGGGGTTGCGACCGACGTCGACGGCGAACTTCTCCGCGATGTCCGAGGGGGATCCGCCACCGGCCTGGTTGAGGTAGCCCGTGCCGAGGTCGAACACGCGCAGCTTGCCCTCCTGGGTGGCGATGAACGCGCGATGCGGCGCGGTCAGGCTGACCTTGACGGCCGTCGGGCGGTTGGACAGGTCGACGACCTTGATCACGCCGGGCTTCTGCGCCGGGGCGACGTCGAAGGTGTAGGGCCACTGGCTCGGGCCGTCGCCACGGTTGGCGATCATGGCGTTGAAGTCCGATTGCGGCTGCACGAAGTACTGCTGCTTGTAGTAGGCGAACAGCGGGCGCAGGTCGACGAAGGCCGCGCGCTTCTCCGACTTGGAGATCACCACCGCCATGCCGGCGCGGGCATAGGCGTTCGAGAGGTTGCCGCTGGCGTAGCGGGCCCGCACGCTCGGGTTGTCCAGATCGGTGTTCCAGAAGTTCTGCACGTTCTCGTAGTCGCGCCAGAACAGGCCCGTCGATGCGGAGATCTCGGTGGGTGCCTTCAGGGTGTCGGGCAGGTCGACGAAGCCGATCAGCTTGGCGTAGTTGTAGTTGCCCAGGCCCGGAGCGCCCGGGTAGGTGCGCTTCCAGTTGCCCCAGTTGGCATACCAGGCGCTGCCCTCGTTGGCCGGGCTGCAGCCCTGGCAGCCGTCGCCCAGCGCCAGCACGGCGATCTGGCCACGCATCGCGGCGGTGTCCCAGACCGTCACCAGCGCGAACTCGCCGCTGTTGGTGATCGTGAGGGCCGTGGGCACCTTGCCCGCGGGCAGCTGGGTGGTGAAGAGGTTGTGCGAGGTGTTGCTGCCCACCCCGACGATGCGCCCGTCGGCATACACCGCCAGCGAGTTGGTGCACCAGCCGCCGCGACCGTAGCACTTGGCCAGCGCCACCGGCTTCTCCAGCGTCACCGGGTTGGCGAAGCCGCCGCGCCGGCCCGTGTAGCGCTCGATGTTGGCATCGATCGTGCCGCCGTCGCTGGGCGCGCCCTCGTAGCTCGTCCAGCTCGGCTCGGGCTCGATGGAGGTGGTGTTGTGGCCCACGTTGAGCGTCTGGATCGAGCCCACGGCCGCCGCGTAGGAGCGCTTGAAGAAGCTCGCCTCGGGCGTCGCGTCGGCGATGTAGGCGAAGTTCATGATGTTGGAGCTGTAGTCGCCCCAGTAGTACTCCAGCGCGCCGCCGACCTGCCAGTTGCCGCACCAGCTGGTCCAGCCGCAGCCGCGGTTGCCCTGGCCGTTGGGGTTCTGGATCGAGATCATGTTGAACGACTGGCTCGCCCGCTTGGCGTACGTGGGCAGGCCGCCCTGGGACGCCGTGCCGTACTCGGCCGAGGAGGGGCCGTAGCGGTAGGCGATCGACGCCTCGGTGCCCATCTGGCGCGCCATCGCCTGGTACTCGGCATTGGAGACCGCGCCATTGACCATCACGTCGCCCGAGATCGCCGCGACCGTGCCGCTCGGGGTCACCGGCGCCGGGCTGGTCACCGGCGCCGTGGCCGACAGCACCGGCTTGGACACCGGCGCCTGCACCGGCGTGGGCGCCGCCACCACCGTCGAGCCCGTGTCCCCGGAGGTGGTGTAGCAGGCCTTGACCACGCCCCACAGCGGATCGCCGAAGAAGCCGTCGTCGCACGCGTAGGTGCCCGGCTGCAGCGTCTTCTTGACGAACACGCCATTGGCGCCATAGCTCACCACGCTGGCCGTCGCGAGCCTGAACGAGCTCGACTGGCCCACGATCTTGGTCATCACCGCGCTGTCGGCCGGCGCGTAGCAGGCCTTGACCACGCCCCAGATCGGGTCGCCGAAGAAGCCATCGGTGCAGCCATAGGTGCCCGCGGCGAGGGTCTTGCGGTTGAAGGCGTTGTTCGCGCCATAGCTCACCACCGTGGTCTTGGCCAGGGTGAAGGAGCCGTCCTGGCGCACCAGGGCCTGCAGCCCGGCGCTGGCGGCCGAATTGGCCGCGCTCGCCGAATTGGGCATGTAGCAGGCCTTGACCACGCCCCAGAGCGGGTCGCCGAAAAAGCCGTCGTCGCAGCTGTAATTGCCCGGCTGCAGGTTCTTTTGCGTGAAGACGTTATTGGCGCCGTAGCTGACGGTGGTGGGGGCGGTCAGCGTAAAGCCTTTGCCTTGCACGGTCAGCTGCATGAGATCGGTGGCCCAGGCGGGCGCGGAGGCGCAGGTGATCAGGCCCAGAAACAGACCCAAACGTTGAGTGGTGAGAACTTTCTTCACAGTTAAACCCCATTTGTAAGACAGTGCCGCAATTGTCACGGGCTGTCGTCCTACAGCATCTGGGGCATCGTCCTACGCACCGATGAGCGTGCGATTTGAGCCGATGTGTGGCAAAAGGCTCAAAAAGGGGTCAAAAAACTGCGACTTTTGGCTGAACTAATTAAGTTTCCATCGAGTGCAAA
>Ga0308165_1006257_pt1 | contig 10585 bp, 5 predicted proteins | sample PhyWR2_FD_201032 | JGI IMG/M metagenome (GOLD analysis project Ga0308165, IMG submission 201032) | Phyllosphere microbial communities from UC Gill Tract Community Farm, Albany, California, United States - DLSLW.R2 | ecosystem: Host-associated > Plants > Phyllosphere > Unclassified | place: USA... | reverse complement strand
CGCTACGTTTGGCATTACTCCTTTACGCTCGTTGTTCTCCTGAAAAATTGTACCTGCACTGGTATCTATAATATTGTAATACTCAGATTTCGAAGCAAAAAGCGGTTTAAAACCAAATGCCTTGTATACTTTCTGAGTGGCTTTACTTTGCCCCGCTTTTGTAGGCGGATTACCTGTATTGCCTACCAAACGGGTTGGCATATCGTTATACATCTGCATATCGCTTGCATAAATGCGGTCGGCAATTTCTCTAAAAACCGGACCGGACACCGTAGCACCATAATAAGCCCCTTTTGGATCGTTGATTACCACGATCAAAGAATATTTAGGCTTATTTGCAGGAAAATAGCCCACAAAAGATGCCTGATATTGTTTATTGGCTTTATATCCTTTGTTTGCATCAGCTACCTGCGCAGTTCCGGTTTTACCAGCAATCGGATATAAGGGATTGTAAACCACCTGCTTTCCACTTCCTTCAGTTACCACCCCTTCAAGCATTTTTTTGATTTTGCTTAAAGTAACATCTGAACAGATTTTATCATTGATCACCCTGGCTTTAAACTGTTCAATTGGGTTCCCCAGTCTTCTGATCTCTTTAACAAAAATTGGCGCTACCATCTTTCCGTTATTTGCAACCGCGTTGTACATGGTAAGCATCTTTAATGGTGTTAACTGCATTTCATAACCATAAGCCATTTGTGGCAGGGTCATGTTTTTATTCCAACTTCTGTTGGTTTTAGGGTTTTTTACCACCGGCATTGCCTCTCCAGGAATCTGTAAGTCCATTTTCTGGTTCAAATGCCAATCATACAGGTGATCGGTAAATTTTATCGGATCGTTGCCATAATGCATATTGATCAGCTTTGCAATTGCAGCATTTGAAGAAGTTTCAAAGGCTTTTTTCGCCGTAACGGTTTCAATTTTCGGGTGAGAATCTGTAATGAGCTTTCCAGGGATCTGGTAGTAACCCGTTCCGATCATCGTATTGGTATCGATCAGCTTATCTTCTAAAAGGGCCATGTAAGAGGCAAGTTTAAAAGTTGATCCCGGATCCTGGTTACCGGCAATAGCATAATTAAACTTCTCTTTATATACGCCTTCTTCCACTTTAGAGAAATTGGCTACCGCACGGATCTCTCCGGTTGCCACTTCCATCAATATTACCGTGCCATGATCGGCCTGCGATTTGATCAGCTGTTTTTCCAATGCACTCTGTGCCAGATCCTGCATGTTCACATCAATGGTCGAGATAATGTCTGCCCCATCTTTTGGTGCCACCTCAGCCTCTTCGTTCACCGGAATATAAACACCCCCGGCGATACGCTGCATTAATCTCTTTCCGGTTTCACCGTTAATGTATTCTTTATACGCACCTTCCAAACCTACGCCGTTTTTAACATTTTCGTTTTTGTAACCGATGGTACGGGCGGCCAAAGCCTGAAAAGGAAGAATCCGTTTGTTCTGTTGAACCGCGATTAAACCACCACTGAACTTACCGATGTTATATAAAGGAAAAGTCCTGATGGTTTTAAGATCAGCATAGCCCACTTTACGGTGGATCAACAAATAACGGGCACTATCCTGGCGGCCTTTACGCAGATAACGGGCATATTCTTTAGCTGTTTTATCCTGGAATAGCTGCGAAAGTTTAAAACCCAGCGAATCTACTTTTTCGTTGAATACTTTATCATCAGCAATACCACCAGCGAACATATCCATACGGAGTTCATATTCCGGTATGGAAGTAGCGAGCAAACTGCCGTCGTTAGAATAAATATTCCCACGGGTGGCCTCTACGTTAACATAGCGTGTAGAAAGGCTATCGGCCATTGCCTTCCATTTTTTTCCTTGCACAAACTGCACCTGACCGAGGCGTAAAAACACCGCGAAAGCAAAAAGCACAATTAAGCCAAATGCCAGATATACACGAAGCAAGATGTTTGCTCTAATATTCATCGCTTTTAACAATTATTTTTTTTGGTGGTTCAATCAGTTCTTTTATTCCAAGGGTATCTACCTTTTTGGCAACCTCTGTCAATTTGCTTTTAAACATCAGGTCAGCCTTTAGCGATTTATACTCCCATCTTAATTCTTTTACTTCTTTATTTAATTTATCGATACGGCGAACATTGTTTACCGCAAAATGGCTGTTGGCAATGTAAACCATGCCTAATAGGGCCAAAAAACACAAATAAGGCAAAGCATCAGTTGCCGCCTCCTTACTTACCAATCCATCATTAAAAAGCTTGCTGATAAAGGAATTACTGTCCATTTTTTCTTCAGCAGTTTTTGGCCTTTTGGGCGCCGCCTTTAATTCCGGTTCAGGCCCTATCTCCTCTTCTTCTATCTCTTCCCTGAACCTGTTCATATCTTTTCGGCAATTCTTAGTTTCGCACTGCGTGCCCTGTTGTTTTGGGCAATTTCCTCATCAGTGGCAATAATCGCTTTGCGTGTAATTACATTAAAGGGCTTTTGTTGATTTCCGAAGAAGTCTTTTTCTACCTCGCCCTGAAATTTGCCTTTTGCCATAAAGTTTTTTACCGGTCTATCTTCCAACGAGTGGTAAGACATCACCACCAAATGACCTCCGGGCTTTAAAACATCGGCAGCCTGCAGTAAAAAATCTTCAAGCACCTGAATTTCAGCATTCACTTCTATACGCAAGGCCTGAAAAACCTGCGCTAAATATTTATTTTCTTTTCCTTTTGGGATGTAACCGGCAATAGCAGTTTTTAAACTATTGATATCGGTAAATGGCTGCTCCAAACGTGCGGTAACAATGGCACGCGCTAAAGACTTTGCATTTTTCACCTCTCCATAAATTCCGAAAATTTTATGCAGCTTATCTTCAGTATAGGTATTTAGAATTTCGGCAGCGGTTAAATTGCGGTGCTGATCCATACGCATATCCAGATCGGCATTATGGCGGATGGAAAAACCACGCTGTGGCACATCAAACTGATGAGAGGAAACGCCAAGATCGGCAAGAATTCCATCAACTTGTTTGAAACCTTTTAAACGGAGGTTATTTTTAAGAAAACCAAAGTTCTGATCGATAAAAATGAAACGTTCATCAGCAGGGATATTCGCCTGTGCATCAGGATCCTGATCAAAAGCAATTAACCGGCCTTTCGGGCCTAAATGTTTCAAAATCTCTCTGGAGTGCCCGCCACCACCAAAGGTAACATCAACATACACGCCTTCAGGGTCAATATTTAAACCATCGATACAAGGCTGCAACATTACCGGCACGTGGTAATTATTCTCCATCTGCGCCTCCCTTCTTATCGCCCATTACTTTTTGGGCCAGGTTTGCAAAATTTGCAGGTACATCATCAAAAATATCTTCGTAAGATTTTTTGTCCCACACTTCTATACGGTCCAGCTGACAAGCCAAAACAAGATCACTTCCGATGCCTGCGTATTCTACCAATGATTTCGGCAAAAGCACACGACCGGCAGCATCAAGGGAAAGTTCGGTTGCGCCGCGGGTAAATGCCCTTACAAATGCACGGTTCTCCTGATCGTAGATATTAAGTTTGGCAAGATCGGCCACAACCGCATCCCAAACATTTTTAGGATAGATAACCAGGTTTTTCTCAAAACCACGGTTAATAATGAGCCCATCATTCTCAGCATTAGGCAATTGTTTCTTAAGCGCAGCAGGTACCATAAGGCGGCCCTTTGCGTCAAGTTTACAATCGAATTCTCCTAAAAGTTGGGTCATAGTGGTATCTACACTTTTTATCTAGTGTAAAAGTAAATAGTTCTACCACTTTTTACCACTTTTTACCACAAAAAAGTTTTCCACATCCTTTTTGTTATGTTTTGGGTGAGGTAAGATAGATAGAATATCCCATTCAGCATACATAGAAACACATTAATCACTGATAATTAACGGATTAAAAATATTTCGGATTAAAGTGTCAGGCTGTCCCATTTTTCTTCGAAATTCTATATTTTAACTAAAAATTGCTGATTTACAGTTATTAATCGGTGGGAAATCTGCCCAGTTTTTATTCAGAAAACTGGTTTGAAAATTAGAAATGAAGCAACGGAAGAATTGTCCTTTCCGAAATCGAATTCAATTGGAATTCATCATTTATATTGTCTTTTTTGTTAGCCACTATTGCTGCTTTTAGTTTTTAATACACAGAATTGCCTTATTCTGAATAATTTCGACAATACAAACGAAGCATATAGTGTGATGAATTTAAAAAACGGAGGAAGAAACTTTCATTAATCTTTATACCGGGATTGCGGGTGGTAAAAGAATCCGCACCAGTTCTTTTGTTCATGTGGTTACCGATCATAAGGATAAAAGCGAAAGCACTGGATTTTAATTATTGGTAAATTTTATTACTTTAGGTTAATCCCATAAATTATGTCCAGAATTTTCACCTTCCTTGTTTCGCTATTTTGCATCCTATCTTTTACTTCTTCCGCACAACAGGACAGCGCTCGAACAAAGCCTGACAGTTCAGCCATAAAAAGACTGGATAATGATTTGGATAGGGTGAGTCAATTATCTGCCGAACGCCTTTCTGATTCGTTAAAAAGGTCCGAACTTGAAAGACGCGTGAATACTTTGGGTGCTTCTGAAAAATCTGAGCGGGCCGCATTGCTTTCGGAACTTTCTTTATTAAAGAAAAAGGATTCGGCACACCGTTCACGCCAGCAACATCAAATCGATTCGCTCCGGGCTATTATTAAAGGTGTTCCGGTTATTTTTCATTCAGACACGCTTTATTACGTTTATGCCAAACTTGGAAGTTTCAGTGCTCTCGACCGCGCACGGGCTGTTGTGGAAAGGCTGGAACGTATTGGAGATGCCCCGGAGTTTTCGATGGATTCGCTCAGGTTAAGTTCTGCCGAACAATCTACCGATTTACTTTATGGCCGCAACCTCTTACTATCCATTACCGAGCAAGATGCACTATGGGCAAGAACCGATCTTACCATTTACGCGAACGGGATTAGGAAAAAAGTATCATCAGCAGTACAACAATATAGAAAAGACAATAGCTGGCGGGTTATTCTTGAAGAAATTCTACTCACCATATTGGTTATCGTTGTGGTGATTACACTCATTTACCTGATTAACAAACTTTTTAAAAAGCTATCAAAAAAAATTCTTTCCATAGAAAGATTTTCAGGGAAAGGGATCAGGATAAAAAATTACGAGCTATTGGATGCTGCGCATCAGCAACATGTTATTACATTGATTATAAAGATTGTCCGGTTTGCTGTCATCCTGATTGTCATTTATTTAGCTTTTCCTGTTTTGTTCGGGATTTTCCCCTTCACCCGCGATCTTTCCGTGAATCTACTGGGTTACATTCTCAGTCCGCTAAAGAAAATCGGAATTTCCGTATGGAATTATATCCCCGATCTGATGACAATACTGGTGCTGTTGGTGGTTTTTCGCTATGTGATCCGTTTTGTACACTTTATCAAGGTAGAAATCGAGCGTGGAAAACTTACTATACCAGGCTTTTATAAGGATTGGGCAAATCCGACCTACCAGATCATCAGGGTATTGATTTTAGCTTTCATGCTTATTGTTATTTTCCCGTATTTGCCAGGCTCTGACTCAGGTGTTTTCAAAGGGGTATCAGTATTTATGGGCGTACTTTTTACTTTTGGATCGGCAGGTGCACTGGGGAATGTGGTTGCAGGGCTTGTACTTACTTATATGCGGGCATTCAAAATTGGCGATCGGGTAAAAATTGGTGATGTTACGGGTGATATTACTGAAAAAACATTATTGGTGACGCGTGTTCGGACCATTCAAAACGAAATCGTATCAATACCGAACTCCACCGTAATGAGTAACCATACCGTAAATTTTAGCATAGAAGCTGCCGACAAGGGACTTATTGTAAATACTACAGTTACCATTGGTTATGATGTTCCCTGGAGACAGGTACATCAACTGCTAATAGATGCGGCGCTTGCCACTCCGCTTATTGAAGCTGAACCTTTGCCTTATGTACTTCAAACCAGCCTAGACGATTATTATGTTAGCTACCGTTTAAATGCCTATACAAAATCACCAAATAAACAGGCAGTAATTTATTCAGGGCTTCATGCCAATATTCAGGATAAATTTAATGAGGCCGGGGTGGAAATCATGTCGCCACATTATAAAGCACTCAGAGACGGAAATGCAACGACGATACCGCAGGATTATCTGCCTAACAATTATCAGGCTCCGCCCTTTCGCACTGAAACCAAGAAAGGTAAAGACGATAAGACCGAATGAGTTGATGGATAGTTTTTAATGTATGAAAGGGATATTCATCACATCAAAATCTCCCTTTATAGTTGAGCCTGCAGAAGTGTTATTTAATATCTGCAACACTTCCCACAGGCTCGAAATAACAAATCAAGTTCTTCTTCGCTAATCAGTACAGCTGATTATTTTGCAGGCGTAATTACAATTTTACGGTATTCAATCGGGGTATGATCTCCCTGAAGATAAATAGGCCCGGCTTCTGCTTCATTGCTATCCAGCGCACCTCCAGTAATACCTGGGATTTCCTGATTACTGATGATTGTTTTGCCATTGGCAACTACGGTTACCAGGCGGCCAACAAGGGTAATATCGTAACTTTGCCATTGATCGGGACCGAGCGTGGCCATTTCGTTAGGGGCTAGAAATCCATAAACACCGCCGAACAATACGTTATTGGGATGGGCATCCTTCTTACTGTCTTCGATTTGTACCTCATACCGCCCCCTTAAATAGATGCCACTGTTTCCGCCCTCAGCATACCTAAATTCGACATGAAGTTTAAAATCATTGTATTTCTGCTCGGTGATGAGATTTGATCCTGCTTTTGGACTGGTTAAAATACCATTTTTTATTACCCATTGGTTTGGTCCATTGGTTTTCCAACCCGATAGGTCTTTACCATTAAATAGGGTAATTGCTTTGCCCCATGCAGGCAGAGTCGTTCTTTTCAGGTCCGGTGCTCTTACGCCTTTCCAATTGTATTGTTTACCATTGCAATCGAGCATAATGCCTTCTATTCCCTTATCGGTCAATGATCCATTGATGACAAGATTTGAGTTACCTCCCTCCCATTGTGGTGGGATTTCGAATTTAAACTTTCCATCCATAAATTTCACTTCAGCTACCGGGCGCGCACTTCCTGCTGTTGATACGAAATAACCTACCAATGTTTTCACACCGGAAAGTTTAACTTCTAACCAGGCCGGAGCCGGTTTTCCGTTGATGTCAACAGTAATGTCCCAACGGCCGATCAGTTCTTTGGGTGCTGCAGGCGGGTGAACGCGACCTGCGTTTATTGCAGCAAAGGTTTTTGCAGGGATGCCTGCAACGAGCAGACAACATAAAGCAGCTAAAAATATTTTTTTTCTCATAGGTGTAATTAATTTAAGCGATTCACAGTTATCCAAAAAACCTTAAAAGTTCAGACTGAAGATAATGATGAGTAAGGTAAAACTTATTTTTTGAAGTTTAATATCGTTTTCCTGTTAAACAAACCTAAAATTCCTTATCCGAAAAGCTCCTTAACTATTATTAATTCAAGCATACATATCAAATCATGACTGAGAATTATGTCTGAACATTATAAAAAATATTGATAACTTGATTTTATTGTATCAATATTTTTACTAAATTACCGCGACAAAATTAAATATCGTCTAATCAACCTAAAAACAAACAACCACAAACAAAAATCTTAAAACACTTAGCAATACAGATTAAAATATTTTTTTTTAAATAGACATTCAAATACTATATCTAAGCATGTCTAAAACGTTTTATCTCTTATTCAACAGTGCGGAAGATTATTTTGTAGCGGGCTGATGCGTGATCGATGATTTAATGGAGGAAACATTAAACTAAACTAAACCAACAAATTTGTATGAAAATGAGGAACCTTTATTCCGCCATTAATGCGCTAGAAATTAAAATTCCTAGCGCAACAAGAGGCCTGCGGAACCTAGCACTCGTTGCTGTAGCTGGCCTTGGCTTACAAAATGCAGCCAAAGGTGCAGGCACTGTAAAAAGTAAAACCATCATTACAATCCCATTCAAAACGGTAAACATTTCAAATGGTGTTAACCACAGTTTCGCTAAAACGATCAGCGGATTAGTAGTTGATGATAGTGGGCTACCCCTCCCGGGTGCAACTGTAGTGGCCAAGGGAACTAGTGCCAAAACACTTACTGGAAATGACGGTAAGTTTGTGCTGAACGTTCCTGATGAGGCCACAATTCTGGTGGTTTCGTATGTCGGCATGGATTCGCAGGAGGTAAACATTAGTAATTTAACCACAGTAACAGTAAAGTTAAAATCTTCAGGCAATGCTAATTTAACTGAAGTAGTGGTAACTGCTCTAGGGGTAAAACGTGAAAAAAGAGCACTTACATTTGCTGCTCAGCAACTCTCAGGGCCGGAATTAACCAAGGCTGGCAGCCCCAATTTCATGGAAGCTTTAAGCGGCAAGGCTGCTGGTGTAGATGTGGGGATCAGTAACTCTGGCGTTGGGGGATCAACAAAAACAGTATTAAGGGGTTCAAAATCAATTACAGGAAACAGCGAGGCACTTTTTGTAATTGATGGCGTACCGGTTGTAAATAATAAAGGCGGGCAGCCTGGATCATATGGCGGTACCGACGGTGGTGATGGTCTTTCTGCGCTAAACCAAGATGATTTTGAATCGGTTACCATCCTAAGGGGTGCAAATGGAGCTATTTTATATGGTAGCCAGGGTGCAAATGGTGTGATTTTAATTAACACAAAGAAAGGTCAGAACGGCAAAATCGCTATAGCGTTAAATTCAACCCTGAATTTTAGCCAGGCCGCAACATTGCCTGAATTTCAGTTTGACTATGGCGCAATAGCAGGTAGTGATTACAGCTGGTCTAAAACAAAAGGGGATTACCAGCGCAACTATATTGATGATTTTTTTCAGACTGGTGTGAACACGATCAATTCAATATCGGTTTCTGGAGGAAATGAGCGAACAACTACCTATTTTTCCTATGGAAACAATAAGGCCTCAGGGATTGTGCCAACCAGCACTTACAATAAACATAATGTGACCTTAAGTCAGGAAACAAAATTATTTGATGATAAACTTACACTCAGTGGCAACGTACGGTTCTCTTACGAAAATTCCAAAAACCGACCTGGCGCAGGTTATTACAACAACCCATTAACAGGATTATACTTATTTGCCAGGGAAAGAAACTTTGATGATTACAAAACCAATTATCAAATTTTTGATGCTACCCGGAACCTGTTTAAACAAAACTGGTATTCCAGTGAAGAAAAACAAAACAATCCTTATTGGGAATTAAATAACGACCCAAAACTATCTACCAGCAAAAGGGTAATTGCTACTGCAAAAGCCTCTTACGCATTTTTGCCGCATTTTAAATTTGATGTGCGTGGAAACATTGATTATAACGACAGACTATTGGATTATCGGTATGCTGCAGGTGGCAATTCAGTAAGCGTAAGTTCTAACGGCACCTGGAATTACGCCAAGTATAATGACCAGGCTTTGTATGGCGATGCCCTTTTGAGTTATGACAACACCTTTGGCAAATTCAGTTTGAATGGTGTAGCAGGAGGAAGTATCCAGGACTACACATTTAATGATGGGATGATTTTTGCCAACGGGACAACCCCATTACAGTACCCAAATTTTTTCAGTTTTGCAAACCTGCCTTATAACCTGGTTATAAACCAAACTTATAGCAGAGTTCAAAAACAAGGCTTATTTGCTAATGCATCTGTTGGCTTTAAAGATATGATTTATGTAGATTTATCAGGTCGTAACGATTATGCATCTACATTGGCAACGACCGGAAACGATTCTTATTTCTATTATTCGGCCGGACTTTCTGCTATCATCAGCCAGATGTTAAGCTTGCCTAAAGAAATCAGTTTCTTGAAATTAAGGGCATCTACATCGCAAGTTGGAAACGAGGTACCTTATAATATTGTAAACCCCGGCAATACTATTGGTGGCGCAGGTGGACCGAATGGCATAGGTGGGATTACCAGAAATACTCAAACACCTTTTGCCACACTGGTACCAGAAAAAATAACCAGTAACGAAATTGGGCTGGAAGGACGTTTTCTAAACGATAGATTAAGTTTCGATTTTACTTATTATAAAAATACAAGTACCAATCAATTTTTATCCCTTCCAGCTCCTTCGGGTTCTGGTTATACCTTTTATTATGTAAATGCCGGAAAGGTTACCAACCAAGGGTTTGAATTAACATTAGGTGGAGATCCCATAAAAAATGAAAATTTTAAGTGGAATACATCTCTCAACTTATCGCAAAACAAAAATAAAATTATAGAGTTGATTGCCGATAATCCAAATTATCAGGTAGGGAGCGACAGCGAGGGATTTAATTCAATTATTAAAGCTGGTGGTTCTTTCAATGATTTATATATTTTCAAATTTGCACGAAACGCATCAGGTCAGATTATCCTGGATGAATCAGGTAAACCAACTAAAGCTGCAACGCAGGAATATGTTGGAAATGTAAATCCAAACCTCATAACGGGCTGGAACAACACATTTAC
>Ga0308165_1006256_pt1 | contig 10585 bp, 6 predicted proteins | sample PhyWR2_FD_201032 | JGI IMG/M metagenome (GOLD analysis project Ga0308165, IMG submission 201032) | Phyllosphere microbial communities from UC Gill Tract Community Farm, Albany, California, United States - DLSLW.R2 | ecosystem: Host-associated > Plants > Phyllosphere > Unclassified | place: USA... | reverse complement strand
TGGTGAAGGCTTCCTGACACAGGACGTGTTCCATTCGCACCGCTCAGAAACCGAGATGATGCGCTTCCTGCGTCGTCTGGCCGACAAGGACTTGGCGCTTGACCGTGCAATGATCCCGCTTGGCTCGTGCACAATGAAGCTCAATGCGGCAGCAGAAATGCTGCCAGTGAGCTGGAACACGGTTGCCAATCTGCATCCGTTTGCACCAGCTGCGCAGACGACTGGCTATGCTAAAATGACGTCAGACGTCGAAGGATGGCTTTGCGAAATCACTGGCTTTGCCGGTGTATCGTTGCAGCCAAACGCTGGTAGTCAGGGCGAATATGCGGGACTGCTCGCAATCCGACACTATCACCAGTCACGCGGCGAGGGTCATCGTAACATCTGCCTTATCCCATCCTCTGCACATGGCACCAATCCTGCCAGCGCGTCGATGGCTGGCATGAGCGTTGTTGTCGTTAATTGCCGTCCTGACGGCGATATCGATATTGACGATCTCAAGGCTAAGGCTGAAAAGCATCGCGATAATCTCGCGGCGTTCATGATCACCTATCCGTCGACTTATGGTGTGTTCGAAGAAGGCATCAAGGCTTTCTGCGAAATCGTTCACGACAATGGCGGTCAGGTCTATTTCGACGGCGCAAACCTCAATGCACTTGTTGGCCTTGCGCGTCCTTGCGATATTGGCGCTGACGTTTGCCATATGAACCTGCACAAGACCTTCTGCATTCCGCATGGCGGCGGCGGCCCGGGTGTTGGTCCGATTGGCGTTGCTAAGCATCTGGTGCCTTACCTGCCGGGCCACGTGGATATTGGTTCCAAGCACGCTGTTTCCGCAGCACCGTTCGGCAGTGCATCCATTCTGGTCATTACGTGGATGTATATCCGCATGATGGGTGGCGCGGGTCTCAAGAAGGCAACCGAGGCTGCAATCCTCAACGCCAACTACATAGCGCATCGTCTGAAGGATGCTTATCTGATCCTTTACACCGGCGCGCATGATCGTGTGGCGCATGAGTGCATCGTGGATACGCGTGTTCTAAAGGATAGCGCAGGCATCACTGTAGAAGACGTGGCCAAGCGCCTCATCGACTATGGTTTCCATGCACCGACCATGTCATGGCCAGTTGCTGGAACACTGATGATTGAGCCAACCGAGTCCGAGCCAAAAGCGGAAATTGACCGCCTTTGCGATGCAATGATTGCCATTGCAGGAGAAGCCAAGAAGGTTGCTGATGGGGTTTGGCCAAAGGATGATAATCCACTGGCCAATGCACCACACACGGCAGGCGACACGCTGGCAACGGAATGGACGCATCCTTACACCCGTGAGGAAGCAGTGTTCCCGGGAAGCGCTTTGAGCGGTGAGTTCGACACGACGGCGAAATATTGGCCGCCGGTCAGCCGCATCGACAATGTGGGCGGTGACAGAAATCTCATCTGTTCTTGCCCACCGGTTGCGTCTTACGGCTAGAGCGCATCCCGAAAAGTGTGAAACGGTTTTCGGGTAAGATGCGCGTTGAAACAAACATTTAGAGCGACGATCTGATAAAATCAGATCTTAGCTCTAGAAGGCTTTGTTAAGCAGCAGAACGGAGCGGTACTCTATCGCTCCGTTTTGGATAGAATTCCTTGTTTTGCAAACTGATTTCATTGGTCAATTAAAGAGCTGGAAATAGCTTTTTAAGGTGTCAATTATGATGAGAATCCCGTTCTCATGCAGTCGGTTTTGACGAAAAATGCTCATGATCTTATGAAGCGCTGCGGCAACGCGGCGCTTTTTATTTTTATTCTAAGTTTTTGAAATTTAGGCAAAAAAAGAGCCGGACTAAAAAGTCCGGCTAAGTTATGAAGGTGCCATAAAGGCAAACCTCCAGAGGGGAACACTTACCGCGCGCAATGGGAGGAAGCGCAAGCGGTAAGCAAGTGTCATATGGACCCGTTGCAACTATTCTTCAACCCCTAAAACGCGAAATTTTTGACCATTTCGGAAAATTCTGAAACTTTTCACGAAGCCGTGTAATTTCTTCATCCTGCCGTCTGTTGCTGTTTTGTGATTTTTCGATCTGTCTGACAGATCAAAACCGATGATATTTCCGTAAGATAGCTCTAAAATCCAAGCCCTTTCAGGTGGCATCTTTCATTAGAGAACCTAAAACTTGCTACATAAATCTATGAAATCATTAGAATAATTCTAAAACATTCCCATGGTAGTCATGTTCATTTCTATTGCGAGGCAGCGTCCAGAGTTATAGAAAGGAAAGCGATCGACGATGGCCTGACGCGCTGTTGTGGGGGCTTAATAGCATTTCCTGCAATAGCACTTGGCGGCTTCGTGTGGGCTGAATGCGATAGGTAAAGATAGAGAGCGATTCCTTTCAAATATTGAATTTGGGCATCGTTCTGGTCACTGCATGAGAGTCATTCTCGTTCGGTTTCAAGCGTACTGGATTGTTTCGTAATGCTCGTGCCATTTCTCATTATGTTTCGTGAAGGTGTGGAAGCTGCGCTGATTGTTGGTATCATTGCGAGCTATCTGCACCAGACGGGACGCAGCGCATGGATGCCGGTTGTATGGATTGGCGTTCTTCTGGCGCTTGCATTGTCGTTGTCTGTTGGTGCCATTCTGCAATTACTGAGCGCTGAATTTCCACAAAAAGCGCAGGAGCTTTTCGAAGCCATTATCGGATTGATTGCGGTGTTTGTCCTGACGTCGATGGTTTTCTGGATGCGAAAAGCTGCGCGTTCTATCAAAGCGGAACTGCACCATTCGATTGACGCTGCTTTTGAGACGCCAACGCATAAAGGCTTCGGCCTGATCCTGATGGTGTTCTTTGCCGTGGCGCGCGAAGGGCTTGAGTCGGTCTTTTTCTTGCTCGCTGCTTTCCAGCAGAGCGAAGGTGGAGCCGCACCTTTGGGTGCTTTGCTGGGCGTGCTCCTCGCAGCACTGGTCGGTTATGGCATTTACCGCGGTGGCTTGAAGCTCAATCTGCGCCGCTTCTTCCGCTGGACGGGCGTGTTCATTTTGATCATTGCAGCCGGTATTCTCGCAAATTCCGTTATGGCATTGCATGAAGCAGGCATCTGGAACCACTTCCAGACCGTTGTTTTTGACACCAGCGAAGTTCTGCCGCTCGATAGCACGCTTGGTTCCGTATTGGCCGGGATATTCGGCTATATCGCAACGCCGACCGTTAGCGAAGTTTTCGCTTATCTGGCCTTCCTAATTCCCGCCCTTATTCTATTTCTGATGCCATCGTCCGCACCGGCGCAAAATGTGCCTGCGAAACGTTCCGCTTAATCAAAGAGATTTCCCATGACCCAGCCGCAAGACTCAAAGCCAGCCGCACCATTCTCTCGCAACCTTGTGCGAGCGGTGTTGGTGCTTGCCATTTTGTTGGTATTGGCGGCAGGAGCTGCTTTTTACTACGCGTCTAAGGTTTCAGATAAATCACGTCACGCGGATGCTGATGGTAAGGTCCAGGTCGTTATTAACGCCAAGAGTTGCGAGCCGAATGAGCTGACAGTGCCTGCCGGACGCACTGTTTTTGAGATTGTCAACAAGTCGGATCGTTCGGTCGAATGGGAAATTCTTGATGGCGTAATGGTGCTTGAAGAGCGCGAAAATATCGCGCCGGGCTTCAAGCAAACGCTTTCGGCCAAGTTGCAGCCGGGCGAATACCAGATCACCTGCGGTCTGCTTTCCAACCCACGCGGCAAACTAATTGTAACGCCTTCAGCAACCAGTGAAGCCGAAAAGGGCAAGCTGCCTTTGACTGCTTTCCTCGGTGCATTGGCTGAATATCAAATTTACCTCGCAACTGAAGTAGCGGAATTCCAAAAGGCGGTTGGCGTACTTTCGGATGCTGTTTCAAGTGGTAATCTGGAAGCTGCGCAGGCCGCTTACGCGCCAGCACGCGAAGCCTATGCCCGTATCGCGCCTGTTTCAGAAGCACTTTCTGATCTTGATACGGCAATCAATGCACGCGCGGATTTCTTTGAAAAGCGCGAGCAGGATCCAGCATTTGGCGGTCTGCATCGCCTTGAATATGGTCTGTTTGAACAAAAGTCGCTTGATGGACTTCAGCCTGTTGCAGCCAAGCTTGTAGCGGATGCGGCTGGTCTGAAAGATCGTATTCGCGCGCTGCGTATTTCACCGGACCGTATGCTAGCGGGCACAGCATCGGCACTTAATCGCTTTGCATCAACTGCGGGTGATACAGGTGATGATCGTTATGCGCATACGGATTTACAGGTATTTGCAGGGCTTTTTGAAGGCTCCGCAAAGACAGCGGATGTATTGCGTCCGATTATTGTCAAAGTCGATCCCAAGGTTCTCGACGGGGTTGATGCGCAGGTGTCTACTGTGAAGTCGTTGCTCGCGGCTCAAAATGGCAAGGCCTATGATACGCTTTCTGCTGATGAGAAGGCAAAAATTAAGGACGGCGCGACTGCTCTCGCCGACCAATTTTCAAAACTCCGCGATCAACTTGGAGTGGATTAATGACCAAGAAATTTTTTAAAAAAGATAATGTAAAAGACAATCCGGTATCGCCAGAGCGCCGCGCACTTTTGCTCGGTGCTGGTGCGGTAAGTGTTGCGGGTGTTTTGGCGTCTTCGGCAGCCAATGCGCGCTCGTCGAACAACACACTATCGTCCGAAAGTGTGACGAATGCGCCTGAAAGCGACAAGCTGCATGAGGCACAGCCATTTTATGGCATTCATCAGCCGGGTATCGTAACGCCACGTCCGGCAACAGGACTTGTTGCCTCATTCGATGTGCTGGCACGTGATCGAACCGATCTTGAACGCATGTTCAAGCTTCTCACGGAGCGCACCGCCTTTCTTATGAAGGGCGGCGAGCCGCCTGAACTCGATCCCAAATTTCCGCCTTCGGATTCCGGTATTCTCGGACCGCATGTGACACCCGATAATCTGACAATTACCGTCGGGCTTGGCAGTTCGCTTTTTGATGACCGTTTTGGATTAAAGCCCCATAAACCAAAGCAATTGCAGCGCATGACTGCATTTCCTAATGATGCGTTGCAGAAAGACCTTTGCCACGGCGATCTGGTCATTCAGTTTTGTTCAAATACGGCAGATACCAATATTCACGCTTTGCGCGACATCGTGAAGAATATGCCAGACCTGCTGATGATCCGCTGGAAGCAGGAAGGCTCTGTGCCCGTACAGCCGCCGCATTCACCAAAAGCCAAGGAAAGTGCCCGTAACTTCCTCGGTTTTCGCGATGGTTCAGCCAATCCTGATGCTGCTAACAAAGCGCTGATGGATCGTATTGTCTGGATTCAATCAAACAAGGACGAGCCGAAATGGGCTGAGAATGGCAGTTACATGGCGGTGCGGCTTATCCGTAATTTTGTAGAGCGTTGGGATCGCACGCCACTGCAAGAACAGCAGACAATCTTTGGTCGCCACAAGGATAGCGGCGCTCCCTTTGATGGCAAAACTGAAGCGGATGTGCCCGACTACGCTAGGGACCCTGAAGGCAAAGTTACGCCGATGGATTCCCACATTCGGTTGGCCAATCCGCGCGATGCTCACGCCGAACAACATTTGATTTTGCGTCGTCCGTTCAACTATTCCAATGGGGTCACGAAGGCTGGACAGCTCGATATGGGGCTGCTGTTCATTGCTTATCAGGCCGATCTGGAAAAGGGCTTTATCACTGTTCAGAAGCGTCTCGATGGCGAGCCTCTTGAAGAGTATATCAAGCCAATCGGCGGCGGTTATTTCTTCACGCTACCTGGCGTGAAAAATCAGGATGACTTTTATGCACGAGCACTCCTGCAGGCGAGTGGGCCGCAGAATGCGCGTGGGTGAAAGTTGTATCACCATGGAGAGGCAACTATGAAATATCGTCTTCCACTGCTCGCGTCGGCTTGTGCTGTCGCTCTTTCGCTCAGCTTTGGCGTCGCAAAAGCTGAAGTTTCCCCACTCGATCTCGTTCAGCCAATCGCTGACTATAAGATCTATGTTCAGGACAACCTTGATGTTCTCGTAAAAGACACCAAGGCTTTCACCGATGCCATCAAAGCTGGTGATCTGGCAAAAGCGAAAGAGCTTTATCCGTCGACACGTGTTTCTTATGAGAGAATCGAACCGATTGCTGAACTCTTTGCTGATCTTGATGCATCGATCGATAGCCGTGCAGATGATCATGAAGACGCGGAAAAGTCAGACGACTTTACCGGCTTCCATCGCCTCGAATATGGTCTTTTCGACCAGAACTCGACTGAAGGTCTCGATAAATATGCTGATAAGCTTTACGCAGATGTTGTCGAGCTTCAGAAGCGCATCAAGGACATGACCTTCCCACCTGAAAAGGTAGTTGGTGGTGCAGCAGCGCTTATGGAAGAAGTGGCTGCAACTAAGATTTCCGGTGAAGAAGACCGTTACAGCCACACGGATATCTGGGATTTCCAAGCCAATGTTGATGGCTCGCAGAAGATCGTCGAACTTTTCCGTCCGCTGATCGAAAAGGAAAATCCAGAGCTTCTGAAGAAGTCGGATGCCAATTTCAAAACCGTCAATGACATTCTTGTTAAGTACAAGAAGGGCGATGGCTATGAATTGTATGATAAGCTGACCGAAGAAGACCGTAAGGTTATGGCTGGCGCAATCAACACGCTTGCAGAGGATCTTTCGACACTGCGCGGAACACTTGGTTTGAACTAAGCACTACAAATTCAATCGAAATGGCGGGCTTTGCCCGCCATTTTTTATGCGCATCGCTGGCAACTCGTTACAAACGACGTGCAAACACTCCCGTCATCGTTTGGAATTGTGACAATTACAATCAGTGCTTGTGTTGCTTTCTTGCTACAGACTTTTTTACAGGACTCGGTAATTTAGCGCTAACAAAAGATGTTGGGACATCTTTTTTTAGCTTGGGGAATTACAATGCAAATTAAGTCGGTTTTGTTGGCAACAGCTTTTGCTTTTGTCGGGATTTCAGGTGCGAATGCCGCTGATGCTATTCAGTATCAGGAGCCAGTTGCTGCGGCACCAGTGCAATCATTCTCATGGGGCGGTGCATATTTGGGCGGCCAGATCGGTTATGGCTGGGGCAAGTCACGGTATTCAGACCCAGCATTCGTATCAGCCTTTACGGATCAGCTTAAGCCAGATGGTTTTCTTGGTGGTCTCTATGCCGGTTACAATTTTGATCTCGGCAATAGTGTGATTTTGGGTGTTGATGGTGACATCACTTACAACAACCTAAAAGATGGTGATTCTGAAGATTTCGGCGGCATTGTTATTGGTAACAACACGAAATTGCGTTGGTCTGGTGCAGTACGTGCACGCGCAGGCGTGGCAGTTGATCGCTTCCTGCCTTACATCGCAGGTGGTGTTGCTTTTGGAAGTGTGAAGAATTCCGGTTACTTTGATGTTGTCGGCCTTGAAAACTTTACGGGCGCAGACACCAAGACAATGACAGGTTGGACTCTCGGTGCTGGCGTGGATTACGCAGCAACGGATAACCTTATTGTTCGACTGGAATATCGTTATACCGACTATGGCCGCAAGGACTTCAGCGGCACAACAGACATTTTCAGTTATGACACTGGAAATAAGCTGAAGACCAGCGATATTCGTTTGGGCGTAGCCTATAAGTTTTAATCATTACAGCGCGCCCGGATAGACTCTAACCGGGCGGTTGTCTTTGACGGATTCCATCACCACAAAAGTGGACGTGCTTGCCACATTCGGCAGGCTTGAGATTTTTTCGCCCAGTACCTCGCGGTAACGCCGGATATTGGGCGTTCGCACTTTCAGCAGATAGTCGAAAGAGCTTGCTATCATATGGCATTCTTCGACTTCGCGTATCTTGCGGACCGCGACATTGAAGGCGGTGAGGGCCGCTTCGCGTGTGTCCGATAATTTCACGGTCGTAAAAGAGATATGGTCGAGACCGAGTTTTTCCGGATCAATCGCTGCGCGAAAGCCGATAATATAACCCTCATCGACCAACCGTTTGACGCGCGCCTGACACGGCGTCTTGGAAAGCCCGACCTTTTTTGACAACTCGGTCATGGCAATGCGACCATCATCGCTCAGCACTTCAAGAATGCGGCGATCAAACTGATCCAGATCGTCTACAGAATCTATCTTTCGCATTCAAATCGCCTCTTAAAGTCGCTTTAATAAGATCGAATTGCCTTTATATGGATCAAATGAAGGCAGAATGCAATTTGCACCGGTGATAATGTGCCACGATATATAAGCATAGTTGAACTGGGCTTAAGCCTGTTTTTGCGAGCATTGCACCATGACTGATAAGCTAACCACCAACGCTACTCCTGTGTTCCAGAATTTCGCGCCGCCAATCCGCGTTCAGACGCCGCTGCGCAAGGCAATCACCGACGCCTATCGTCTGCCTGAAACCGAATGCGTGACCGCTTTGGTTCAGCAGGCGACGCTGCCTGAAGAAACCGTCAAGCAGGTTCGCGAAACAGCGCGTAAGCTGATCGAAGCCCTGCGTGCCAAGCACAAGGGCACGGGCGTTGAAGGTCTGGTGCATGAATATTCGCTGTCGAGCCAGGAAGGTGTTGCGCTGATGTGCCTTGCCGAAGCTCTGCTGCGTATTCCGGATATGGCAACGCGTGATGCGCTGATCCGCGACAAGATTTCCAATGGTGATTGGAAGTCACATGTCGGCGGCGGTCGTTCGCTGTTCGTCAATGCTGCAACATGGGGCCTTGTTGTCACCGGCAAGCTCACCAACACCGTCAATGACAGCGGCCTTTCGGCAGCGCTTACGCGCCTGATCGCCCGTTGCGGTGAACCGGTCATCCGTCGCGGCGTGGATATGGCCATGCGCATGATGGGTGAGCAGTTCGTCACCGGCGAGACTATTGATGAAGCATTGAAGCGCGCAAAATCGCTTGAAGAGCGCGGATTCCGTTATTCCTACGACATGCTCGGTGAAGCTGCCACGACTGCTGCTGACGCAGAACGTTATTACAAGGATTACGAGACTGCGATCCACGCGATCGGTCGCGCTTCCGCCGGCCGCGGCATTTATGATGGTCCGGGCATTTCGATCAAGCTTTCGGCGCTGCATCCGCGCTATGTTCGCGCGCAGAGCGAACGCGTCATGGGCGAACTTTTGCCAAAGGTGAAGGCGCTCGCAGCCCTTTCCAAGAAGTACAATATCGGCCTCAACATCGATGCTGAAGAAGCAGACCGTCTGGAGCTTTCGCTCGATCTTCTGCAGAGCCTGATTGAAGATCCTGATCTGGCTGATTGGGAAGGCATCGGCTTCGTGGTGCAGGCCTATGGCAAGCGCTGCCCGTTTGTGCTTGATTTCATTATCGATCTTGCCCGCCGCAACAATCGCCGCGTCATGGTTCGTCTCGTCAAGGGCGCTTACTGGGATGCCGAAATCAAGCGTGCGCAGGTTGATGGACTTAAAGATTTCCCGGTCTATACCCGCAAGGTTCATACCGACGTTTCCTACATTGCTTGCGCGGCCAAATTGCTTGGCGCCCGTGATGTCATCTTCCCGCAGTTTGCTACACATAATGCGCAGACGCTTGCCACGATCTATCATCTGGCGGGTCCGGACTTCAAAACCGGCTCTTATGAATTCCAGTGCCTGCATGGCATGGGCGAGCCGCTTTATGACGAAGTCGTCGGTCCATCGAAGCTGGGTCGTCCAGCTCGCATTTATGCGCCGGTTGGTACGCATGAAACGCTGCTGGCCTATCTGGTCCGTCGTCTGCTCGAAAACGGTGCGAACTCTTCTTTCGTCAATCGCATTGGCGACAAGAGCGTGTCGGTTGATGAACTGATTGCCGATCCTGCGGAAGTTGTTCGTTCGATGGCCGTTGTCGGTGCGCGTCACGACCAGATCAACCTGCCGGAAGGCCTTTATGGCATTCGCAAAAACTCGGCAGGTTTCGATCTTTCCAACGAAGAGCAGCTGGCAGAACTAAGCGAAACGCTCAAGGCCAATGCTACGCGCGCCTGGACTGCGGAACCGCAGGTTGCGGGCGCCAAGGTTAAGGGTGAAAGCCGCCCGGTTCTGAACCCTGGCGATCATTCCGATGTCGTGGGTACGGTTACGGAAATCGCCTCCGACGATGTTGCGCAAGCAATGAAGGCGGCTGAGAAGGCTGTTGCAAGCTGGTCTCAGGTTTCTCCTGCTGATCGGGCAGCCTGTCTTGATCGCGCTGCCGATATCATGCAGCGTGAAATGGCAGAACTTCTCGGTCTCATCATGCGTGAAGCTGGCAAGTCCATGCCAAACGCTATTGCAGAAGTGCGCGAAGCTATCGACTTCCTGCGTTATTATGCCGAACAGACCCGCCGCACACTGGGCGTTGCGCACAAGCCGCTTGGTCCGATTGTCTGTATCAGCCCGTGGAACTTCCCGCTGGCGATCTTCACCGGCCAGATTGCAGCAGCCCTTGTTGCAGGCAATCCGGTTCTGGCAAAGCCTGCCGAAGAAACCCCGCTCATCGCAGCACAGGGCGTGCGTATTCTGCATGAAGCTGGCATTCCTGCCGATGCATTGCAGCTTCTGCCGGGCGATGGCCGCATTGGTGCAGCGCTTGTTGCA
>Ga0308165_1006252_pt1 | contig 10593 bp, 6 predicted proteins | sample PhyWR2_FD_201032 | JGI IMG/M metagenome (GOLD analysis project Ga0308165, IMG submission 201032) | Phyllosphere microbial communities from UC Gill Tract Community Farm, Albany, California, United States - DLSLW.R2 | ecosystem: Host-associated > Plants > Phyllosphere > Unclassified | place: USA... | reverse complement strand
TGTCCCAGGCCGGGCCGCAGAGGGCGTGGGACGATCATCGAGGAACAGTTCTCGATCCAGTCAGGTGATGACATGTCGACCACGTCCCCAGCACACCCCCCGAGCCCCCGGCAGACCGCCGACGAGCAGCGCCTGCCCTTCGCGTCGTCCTCCGACACCGTGCTCGCAGACCTCGACGCGACCGCGGGTGGCCTCTCGGCAGACGACGCCGCACGTCGGCTCGAGACCGCGGGCCCGAACCGGCTGCCCGCGCCGAAGAAGACCAGCGCGATCCGCCGGCTGCTCGGGCACTTCGACGACATCCTCATCTACATCCTGCTCGCCTCGGCGGTCCTCAAGGCGATCCTCGGCGACTGGGTCGACTTCGCGGTGATCCTCGCCGTCGCCGTCATCAACGCGGCTGTCGGCTTCCTCCAGGAGGGGCAGGCCGAGAAGGCCCTCGACGGGATCCGCACCATGCTGTCCCTCGACGCCCAGGCCCTGCGGGACGGTGAGTGGAAGGTCGTCGACGCCGAAGACCTCGTCCCCGGTGACGTGGTGCGCGTGAGGTCCGGCGACAGGGTCCCCGCAGACCTGCGCCTCCTCGAGGCGACGAACCTCCAGGTCGAGGAGGCTGCGCTCACAGGCGAGTCCGTCCCGGCAGCCAAGCAGCTCGAGGCCGTGGGACCAGACGCCGGGATCGGCGACAGGTCGACGATGCTCTACTCCGGGACCATCGTCGCGGTCGGTCAGGGCGTCGGGGTCGTCACCGCGACGGGCGCCCAGACCGAGATCGGGCGCATCCAGTCGCTCATCGGCGAGGTCGACCACCTCGAGACGCCGCTGTCGAAGCAGCTCGCGTCCTTCGGCAAGGTGCTGTCCCTCGGGATCCTCGCGATGGCCGGGGTGATGCTCGTCATCGGGCGCGTGATCCACGACTTCGAGCTGCCCGAGCTGGTCTCGGCCGCCATCGGCTTCGCCGTCGCCGCGGTCCCTGAGGGCCTCCCGGCGCTGGTGACCGTGACGCTCGCCCTCGGTGTGCAGCAGATGGCACGCCGCAACGCGATCACCCGCAAGCTCACGGCCGTCGAGGCGCTCGGCTCAGTCACGACGATCTGCTCGGACAAGACCGGCACGCTCACCAAGAACGAGATGACGGCCCGCACCGTCGTCACCGCCGAGGGCACCTACACCGTCGAGGGCCTCGGCTACGCCCCTGAAGGCCGTGTCACGACGGCCGACGGCGGAGACGCGAGCCTCGCCGCGCACGCGGACCTGCGTGCCTTCGTCGAGGCCGCCGTCGCATGCAACGACGCCAGGGTCGTCGAGGTCGACGGGCACTGGCAGGTGGTCGGTCAGCCGACCGAGGGGGCTGTCACGACTCTGGGGCGCAAGGCCGGCGTGGACCCGTCAGCGGTCGAACGTCTCGCCGTCCTGCCCTTCGAGTCGTCGACCAAGTACATGGCGACCCTCGACAGGGTCGCCGACGGTCACACCCTCGTCCACGTGGTCGGCGCCCCCGACCGCCTCCTCGACCGCAGCACCCACGAGCGCGGCAGCGACGGGACCCCGGTGCCGATCGACAGGGCTCGCTGGGAGGCGACCATCGACGAGCTCGGTGGTCAGGGGCTGCGCGTGCTCGCCGCCGCAGAGAGGGTCGCGGTCTCCGGTGCGACGACGCTGAGCGCAGACGACGCAGAGTCCGACCTCGTGCTGCTCGGTCTCGTCGGGATCGTCGACCCGCCGCGACCCGAGGCCATCCAGGCGATCGCCGACTGCCACCGCGCGGGGATCCGCGTGAAGATGATCACCGGCGACCACATCGGGACTGCCGTCGCGATCGCCCGTGAGCTGGGGATCGTCCAGGGACCTGACGCCGCCCGCGCCCTGACCGGCGCAGAGCTCGAGGCCATGTCCCAGGAAGAGCTGCGCACCCGGGTCCGCGAGGTCGACGTGTTCGCCCGCACCAGCCCCGAGCACAAGATCAGGATCGTCAGGGCCCTCCAGTCCCACGGCGAGGTGGTCGCGATGACCGGTGACGGCGTCAACGACGCCCCGGCGCTCACCCGGGCGGACATCGGCATCGCGATGGGCATCAAGGGGACCGAGGCGACCAAGGAGGCTGCTGAGATCGTCCTGGCCGACGACAACTTCGCGACCATCGAGCGTGCTGTCGAAGAGGGGCGGCGGATCTACGACAACATCCGTAAGTCTGTCGTGTTCCTGCTGCCGACCAACGGCGCGCAGTCCCTCGTGATCCTCGTCGCGGTCCTGTTCGGCCTGACGCTGCCGCTCGCCCCCGTGCAGATCTTGTGGGTCAACCTCGTCACCGCCGTCACGCTCTCCCTCGCGCTCGCGTACGAGCCCGCCGAGGACGGCATCATGTCCAGGCCCCCGCGTGGGCCCGGCGGGTCCGTGATCTCGGCCTCGTCGCTGCGGTACGTCGTCGTGGTGTCGGTGCTCATCGGCGCGGCGACCCTCGCGGTGTTCTTCATCCAGCGGGAGTCCGGGGCGTCGACAGCCGTCGCCCAGACCACGGCGGTGACGATGCTCGCCCTCGGTCAGCTCGCCTACCTGTTCAGCTGCAGGTTCATCGGGCAGTCGAGCCTCACGCCCCGCGTGCTGCGCGGCAACCCTGTGGTGTGGATCGCCACCGGCGCCCTCATCGCCCTGCAGCTCGTGTTCACCTACGTGCCGTTCATGAACTCGTGGTTCGACTCCGCGCCGATCGGTCTGCGCGAGTGGGGCATGACGCTCGGCTTCGCGGTCGTCGTGTTCTTGCTCGTCGAGGCCCTCAAGGCCGTGACCCGGCGCGGCGAGCGCAGGGCCGACGCAGCACGGCTGCGGGAGCGCGAGATCTAGCGCGCGGACCGTGGCGTCGACGATGCCACGGTCCGTCACCGCAGCACAGCACGACGCACTACCGGGTGATCGCGACCCACAGCCCGTCACGCGCACGGGTCATCGCGACAAAGAGCTCTCGACGGTCCCGGTCCCAGCGCTCTCGGTCGTCGTCGGCAGCAGGGGGCCGGGCTGTCGCCGAGATGAGCCCGGCTGCCACCCCGACGACCAGCACCTGCTTGAACTCGAGACCCTTCGCGCGCTTGATCGTGCCGACCTTGACCGCGCCCGACGGCCTGCCGTCATAGTCCTTGAGGTCGACGGTCTCGACCCCGTGACGCCCCAGGTACTCGCGGACATCCTGGACACCGGCGAGCGTCGGGCTGAGGACTCCGACGTCCGAGAGCTCGGTGCCGACGATCTGCATCAGGTCGCGGACACGCTCGTAGACGGCCCGACCCAGTGCGCTGCGGTTCCCTGTCCACACGACAGGTTCGGCTCCGTTCCGGAAGACCTCGTCACGACGGTCCGCCCGAGCGACCGATCCCTCGATGTCGGCGAACTCGTCACCGTCGACCAGCCGTTCTGCGAACTCGATGATCTGCGCGGTGTTGCGATAGTTCACGTCCATGACGACACCGCGTCCTGCCAGAGACACACCCGCCTCCGCGAGCGTGTACCCGCCGGGGTAGATGGACTGCTGCCCGTCCCCGATGAGCGTCAGACCGTCTGGCCTGTCGCCGACGACCTGGTGCAGCATCCTGATCTGAGCACAGGAGAGGTCCTGGGCCTCGTCCACGATGATCGAGGTGATCGGCTGCTCTGACGGGACCGATCCGTACGGCGCACTGTGCAGTGCAGCCTCCGCGCGCAAGATCGTCCCGGCGTAGTCGGTCACACCAGCACTACGGAGGTTGGTGCAGTACGCCAGGTAGAGGTCCCATACCGCCCGTCTCTGGTCGACCCCGAGACGGAACTTCCGCCCGGTCCGTGAGAGGTCCGCATAGGTCGCGAAGTCGGTGACGCCTCGGCCACGCAGGACCACCAAGACCTCGTCTTCCCAGTACCTGCGGGGCAGGCCCATCGACCCGAGGAGCCCGGTGCGCCCGACCTGGGCCCAGGCCGCCGAGAACGCGTCCTCGACGGCACGGGGCTGTACCTGGTGGGGAACGCCTCGTGCCGCCAGCACGGAGTTGGCGAACTTGTGGACGTTCGTGAACGCGACCCTGTCGACGACATCGGGCGCGAGCTGCCTCAACGACTGGCTGAGGACGCTCGGCAGGGTCGCCACATAGGTGGTGACCAGGACTCGCGCCTCTGGGTCAGCGCGTGCCAGGTAAGCCGCACGATGGAGACCCACGACCGTCTTACCCGTGCCCGCCGAGCCTCTGATCCGAGACGGTCCGTTGAAGCTCCGCCGGACGACCTTGGCCTGCGACGGGTGAAGGAACGCCATCCACTCTTCCACCGGCCGCGTCATCAGCGAGTCCAGGAGTGCCGTCCCGATCTCTTCTTCCGTCAGGAGCGCACGGTCCCAGGAGTGCTCCTGGGGTAGCGGGTCGGCCACGATGACCGGGGTCGAGAGAGGCACCGCCAGGTCGATGTCCGAGCCTTCCATCGGAGGGAAGAGCTCGAGGCACCGTGCCAAGAGCTCGTCTACGCGGGCGGCAGTGTGCCGCTGGCCGTGGCCCGCCACGACGGACAAGGCGTCACGCTCTCCGACGACACGGACACCGCCGACCCTCTCGTCGATCGAGTCACGCCCGTAGAGGACGACCAGCGAGTGGACCTCGTTCGGCGACAGTCCTGCGTTCACGAGGTCGGCCTCGACTGTCTGACGGAGGCCCTCGAGCGCGGAGAGGTCGTCGGACACGTCTTCCTGGCCGCGGAAGATCCTTCCGCCCCGGATCGTCACATCCGCCCACCACTTGGTGTCGACGATGAAGACGCCACCAGGGCCGACGACGACAAGATCGACGTTCGCCCGTCGACTCCCTGGCCATCGACGGTCCGCGAGCAGGTGATACCCGACCCCTGCGAGCCTGTCGAGCGCAGCTACGGTCGCCCGCTCAGACACCACCGCCGCCGCGTACCTCCCGGCCGACTGGCGAGCTGCAGTCGCCGCCTCGTGGTGGGACTGTGCGAGCTGCGCCTGGCGCTGAGACTCGCGCTCTGCTGACCATCCTGCTGACATCGTGAACTCCCCCTGTGGCTCTCTCCATAGGATCGACCGTCGATCAGGAGAACTTGAGGGGGCTCCGCGAGCATAGCGACATCGTCGGCGACCTGCCACGACCGGCCAGGTCAGGGAGCCTGCACCGCGCGCAGCTCGCGGCCGATCGCCTCGGCGAAGGTGTCGACGTCCTCCTCCGTGGTGTCGAAGGCGCACATCCAGCGGACCTCGCCGCGGGCTGCGTCCCAGTCGTAGAAGGCGAACTGCTCGCGGACCCTGTCTGCCGCGGCCCGTGGGAGGACGGCGAAGAGCCCGTTCGACTCGGTCGGCTGCGAGAAGGACAGCCCCGGTGCTTGCCCCTCCTCGATCATGAGGTCGAGCCTGGACCGCAGCCGGCGTGCCATCGCGTTGGCGCGGGCCGCAGACCGGAGCCAGAGGTCACCGTCGAGGATCGCGAGCAGCTGGGCGGAGACGAAACGCATCTTCGAGGACAGCTGCATGGTCATCTTGCGGATGTAGTCGACCCCGTCGACAGCGTCGGGGTCGAGGACCACGACGGCCTCGCCGAGCACGAGGCCGTTCTTGGTGCCGCCGAAGGAGAGCACGTCGACGCCGACGTCTGTGGTGATCCCACGCAGACTGGTGCCGAGGGCCGCCGCCGCGTTGGCGATGCGTGCGCCGTCCATGTGCACCCGCATCCCGCGCTCGTGGCAGTGCGTGGTGATCGCGCGGATCTCGTCGGGGGTGTAGACGGTGCCCAGCTCGGTCGACTGGGTCAGCGACACGGCGAGCGGCTGGGCGCGGTGCTGGTCGCCCCATCCCCACGCCTGCTCGTCGATCCGCTCCGGCGTGAGCTTGCCGTCAGGGGTGTCGACGGTCAGCAGCTTGAGCCCGCCGACGCGCTCCGGCGCAGCGTTCTCGTCGTTCTCGATGTGCGCGTAGCGCGAGGTGATGACAGCGCCCCACCGCGGGAGCATCGACATGAGGCTCACGACGTTCGCACCTGTGCCGTTGAAGACGGGGTAGGCGAGCGCTTGCTGGCCGAAGTGACGCTGGACGACCTCTCCCAGGCGCGTGGTCCACGGGTCGGCGCCGTAGGCCCGGGCGTGACCCGCCCCGACGTCGGCGAGGGCCGCGAGCACCTCGGGGTGGGCACCGGCGTAGTTGTCAGAGGCGAAGGTTGGCTGCACGTCGACCACCTTACGTCGCAGGTCCGACGCGTCGCGGGGACCCTGTGGACAGCCGCGGAGGGTGTCGGAGGGCAGGGGTTGAATGGCCTCATGGCCACGTACCTCGCCCGCATCACGGTCCACGACGAGCTCGACCTGGAATCGATCCTCGGCATGGCCGACGCCCTCGGTGCCGTCGGCACACCTGGCGTCACCGAGACCGCGACGGTCTTCGAGGTCCCCGGGGAAGCACCTGACGCCGGCGTCGCCACGGTGGCGGCCGCCCAGCACGCCGCCGACGTGCTCGACGGCTTCGAGTACGAGGTGCTCGTCCTCGAGATCTACTGACGGCCGGACCGGCGCACGGGGAGGCGTCCGGAGCAGGCAGGATAGACGGGTGCTCGGAGTCCTCACAGGTTTTGCCATCATCGCCGCGATCATCGCCGTGGGGTACGTCGTGGGACGGATCGGGCTGCTCGGCCCAGACGCCCGGCCCATCCTCGCGCGGCTCGTCTTCTTCGTGCTGGCGCCGAGCCTGCTGTTCACGATCTTGGCCGACGCCGAGGTGGGTCAGCTCTTCTCGCCCCTCCTGGTCGTCTCGCTGCTGGCAGCCGCGACGAGCTTCGCCGTCTACGGGCTCGTCGCCCGGCTGCTCTGGCACCGCGGTGTGGCGGAGACCGTCATCGGCGCCCTCTCGGCGGGGTACGTCAACGGCAACAACATCGGGATCCCCGTCGCGGTCTACGTGCTCGGAGACCCCGCCTACGTGGCTCCGGTCATCCTTGTGCAGCTGCTCCTCTTCGCACCGCTCGGGCTCGCGGTGCTCGACGCCGCCCAGCAGGGGCGGGTGAGCGTCGGACGGCTCGCGACAGGACCGCTGCGCAACCCGATCATCATCGGCTCGGCCCTCGGGCTGCTCGTCGCCCTGCTCGACGTGACGCCGCCCGAGGCCTTCATGGAGCCGTTCCGGATCATCGGGGGCGCCGCTGTGCCGCTCATGCTGCTGTCCTACGGGATCTCGCTGCACGGCCAGAAGGTCCTCGAGCAGGGGTCAGACCGCCGGGATGCCGTGCTCGCCTCGGCGATCAAGCTCCTCCTCATGCCTGCCGTCGCCTGGACCGCAGGGGTGCTGCTCTTCGACCTCGACCACCAGGAGCTCTTCGTGGTCGTGGCCCTCGCCGCGCTCCCCACAGCGCAGAACGTGTTCAACTACGCCCAGCGGTACAGGCGCGGCGAGACCCTCGCGCGCGACGCGATCTTCGTGACGACCATCGGCTCCCTGCCGGTCCTGCTCGGGGTCGCGGCCGTCCTGCGCTGAGCAGGCGCCCTGGGCTGACCGTGCGGTCCGCTCTGACCAGGGGGGCCGCACCGACCAGACGGATCAGTCCAGCTGGCTCGGACCAGACGGCCCAGCCAGCTGGTCTGAGCAGACAGCTCAGCCAACCGGCTCAGCCCAGCTGGTCGATGACCACACGGGCGATCGAGAAGTAGATGATGAGCCCGGTCCCGTCGATCACCGTGGTGATGAGCGGCCCCGACACGACCGCGGGGTCGATCCCGACCTTCTTGATGACCAGCGGCAGGACCGACGCGACGAGCGAGGTCCACAGGACGATCGCGACCACGGAGAGCGAGACCGTCAGCGCGACGTCGGTCCCCACCCCCTGCACGAGCGCCCGGACCCACGCGACCGAGGCGACAGTCGCCGCGATGAGGACCCCCGTCGCCATCTCCTTGCGGACCACCCGGAACATGTCGCGCATGCGGACCTGCCCCATGGCCATCGCGCGGATCAGCGTCGTGGTGATCTGCGTGCCGGTGTTGCCCCCGGTGCCGATGAGCAGCGGCACGAAGAACATCAGTGCGACGACGCCCTCGAGCTCGCTCTCGAAGTGCTCCATGACCGTCCCGGTGTACATGGCGGCGAGGAAGAGCATGAGCAGCCAGGTGATGCGCTTGCGGAACAGGCGCAGCGGCGAGGCCCGCAGGTACGGCACCTCGAGGGGGGACGAGCCTCCCTGACGCTCGGCGTCCTCGGTCATCTCCTGGTCGAGGATGTCGACGACGTCCTCGACGGAGATCACCCCGACGAGCTCGCCCTCGTGGACGACGGGGATGCCTGAGAGGTCGTGCTCGGTGAGCAGCCGCGCCGCGACCTCCTGGTCGGCGAGCGCACCGACGGACACGACATCGGTGTCCATGAGGTCGCCGATGACCACCCCCGGCTCGGCGAGCACGAGGTCGAGGTAGGAGACGACCCCGACGAGCCTGTGGTCGGGCAGGGCGGTGACGAGCACCTCGTCGTTGTCCAGGGTCGCGGTCCGGGCCTGGTCACGGATCGTCTCGACGGCCTCGGCGACCGTCATCGTCTGGGTGACCGAGACGACCGTGGGGTCCATCCGCGAGCCTGCGCTGTCGTCGGGCCAGGCCAGCAGCCCGCGCAGCGTCGCCGAGCGGACGGCTCCGGTGCGGTCGAGGACGTCGCGGCGCTCGTCGGCGGGGAGCCGGCGCAGGATCTCGGCCGACCTGTCGTGGTCGAGGGAGTCGAGGAGCCCGGCGCCGACGGCCGGGGACAAGACGCTCAGGACTGTGACGACTGAGCTGGTGTCGATCGAGTCGAAGAGCTCTCGGGACGTCTCCGGGGTGAGGAGGGCCACGAGTCGGCGGACCTCGGCGTCGGTGAGGTCGTCGATCTGCTCGGTCCGGTCCCACGAGCCGGCGACGTCACGCAGCCACACGTGGACGGCGGCGTCGGTCGAGGCGACGAGGACGTCGCGCAGGTCGGTCGTGGTGCGGGGGGTGGGGGTGGTGTTCTGGCGCACTGGGGCACTCCACTTCTGGTGGGGCCACCGGCGGGTCGTCTGGGCACGTCAGCCGCTGTGCCGCCAGCACCCCGGGGAGGGCGTGGACGTCAGGGCAGCTCACGCGCGGCAGAGGAAGGTCGCTCGGCGGCGCGGGTGGTGTGGACGACGGGCTCCGCGACGAAGACTCCGGAGACTCGGTGGTCTCAGGGGTCTCTCGCGCGGTGCTCACGTGTCAGGCGCCAGTGCTGGGCTGCCCGCGCCTCGCGGCGGGGAGGTCAGAAGCTGTCAGGGCCGCAGAGTGCCTGGGAGCACCGACGCCATGGATAGGTCGCTCGGACTGCAACTCGCTGGCTCCATGGTCGTCACCTCCTCAGGTCGGTCCCCGGGTGCGGTGGTGCGTGCACGTGCTGGCAGGCACCTGTCGGCACGGCTGTGCGCGCTGCGGGGATGCCTCCACCCTATGCCAGGTCCGTCGGGGCCGGGGGTGACGGTGCTCACCGCCGGCCCCGGCCCCGCTCCCAGCACCGCGGGCCTCAGACGGTGACGCTCCCCGCGTCGGTGCTGCCCGAGAGGGTCCCGCCCAGCACCAGTCCGTCGACCTCGTCGCCCGAGACCGTCCCTCCGGAGGTGATCGTGTACGTGGCACCGGCGACCAGGTCGGGTGTCGAGAAGACGACGGTCTGGAAGCTCTTCGCCGGGGTGTAGGACGTGACGACGGTCCCGTCCGCGGCGACGAGGCTCACCGTCGTCCCGGCGGGCTGGGCCGCGTCGAAGACCACCATGGTCGACGCCTGCGGTGACGACGCCGCCGGGGACACCGCCATGCCGGCACTGCCCGCGGCGACGAGGACTCCCCCGCTCACCTCGACGCCGCTGTTCGCGTCGATCGCCCCGTTGCCGCCGTCCGTGGGACCGTCGACCGTCGTGGTGCCCCCGGTGATGCTGATCGACCCGTTCGAGTCCAGACCGTCACCGCCCGCGTCGACCGTCAGGGTGCCGCCCGAGACGAGCAAGAAGGTCTCTGCGTCGGCCGTGAAGGTCTCCTCGCCGCCCATCCCGCCTCCGCCGCCCATCCCTGCGGGGCCGCCGGCGCCCGACGAGTCCGACCCGCCCGAGACGTTGATGCCGTCGTCGGTGGCCGTGACGTCTAGGTCTCCACCGCTCAGCGTGATGCTCGCGGCCTCGAGACCCTCGTAGGAGGCCCGGACCACGACAGTGCCCGCCGAGACTGTCAGAGCACCGTCTGCGTGGACGCCGTCGTCACCGCTCGCGAGGGTGAGCGCCCCGCCCGAGACGGTGACCTGGCCGTCGGAGTGCAGGGCGTCGTCGGCGGAGTCGACGTCCATAGTGCCACCCGAGAGACGGACGCTCGCCGTGCCCTTGATCCCCTTCGACGACACGTCGGCGAGGACGGTCCCCGTGCTCCCACCGGCCGCGACGATGCTGAGCGTCCCGGCGGAGACGATCGCGTGGGTCTCGGCCTGGATGCCGTCGCCGTCCGTCGTGAGGTCGAGGGTGCCGCCGCTGACCGACACGTAGCCGAGCGTCGTGTCGTCGACGTTCGTGGACTTCAGCCCGTCGCCGCCCGCCGTGGCGGTGATCGTGGGGCTCGAGAGCTCGCTGTCCT
>Ga0308165_1006251_pt1 | contig 10595 bp, 7 predicted proteins | sample PhyWR2_FD_201032 | JGI IMG/M metagenome (GOLD analysis project Ga0308165, IMG submission 201032) | Phyllosphere microbial communities from UC Gill Tract Community Farm, Albany, California, United States - DLSLW.R2 | ecosystem: Host-associated > Plants > Phyllosphere > Unclassified | place: USA... | reverse complement strand
CACAGTGGTAATCGGCGAGTAACTGTCGCTGCTGCCGTCCTGCAGGTTGGCGATCACCTTGCCTTCCACATCCAGCCCCAGCGCAAACCCGCGTTTCTCCACCGGCTTGGGCAGCACCAGCAGCGCGCGCGTGATCACCTTGCGCAAGAACGGATGCGGCGCCGTGGCATCCAGCAGAGCGTTGCGAGGTGCATACAGCGCTACCCAGAAGCGGTCTCGGCCATTGAACGCCAGGTTGTCCGGCAACCCCGGCAGATTGTCGATGAACAGGTCGTGAGTACCGGCCTTCGGCCCGCTTAGCCAGTAGCGGGTGATGCGGTAGGCGCCGGTTTCATTGACCAGCACAAACGCATCGTCCGGGCCCAGGGTCACGCCGTTGGCGAATTCCAGCTTGTCCAGCAGCACTGCGGTTTTGCCCGTCTGGAAGTCATAACGCAGCAGGCGCCCGTCGCCGCCGTGTTCGATGATGGCTTCACCGTCGTGGCCGTAACCGAAGCGGCTGGAGGCGTCGCTGAAATAGGCGTAATGCCCAGGATTGTCGATAGCCACATCGTCGGTAAAGCCGAAGGGCACGCCATTGGCCGTGGTGGTCAAGGCCACCAGCCTTCCTTGTGCGTCCAACGACAGCAGGCCCTTGACCGCGTCGGCGATCACCAGCAAGCCGTTGGGGTGACGTGCCAGACCCAGGGGCCGACCGCCCGTGTCGGCCAGCAGCTTGGTGGTCTTGCCGTCGAGGGTGGTGCGGATCAGCCGGCCGTCATGCAGGCCGGTGATCAGCGCGTCGTTCTCCAGCAGCAGTGCCTCCGGCCCGTCGATACCGTCGGCACCCACGCGCTCAAGGCCCTTGAGCCTTTGGTTGTCGGCATAGGGGCCGCTGGTGAGCGATGGCGCCGGGGGCGGCGTCCAGGCTACCGGTTGCACCTTGGTAGGCATCAGCAGCAAAAACGCGACAATGGCAACGAACACCGACAGCACCAGATGATGAATCCTGATGGTTCGCCTCACGCGGTGACTCCTGCCGGGTCCAGGTGTTTCTCGACCGCGTTGCGCAAGGCAATCAGAGACGCAGCGGACTCCCGATCGATGCGCCCTTTGAGCAGCAGATGATTGGCGACCCGCAGCGCCAGGCCACTGAACTGATACTCCAGGGTGCGGACAAACTCCGTGCCGTCGCCTGCGGCCGCGCATTCGTAAGTCAGCAGCAGCGACAAATCGTTATCGCCCTGGGCACGCGCACACCAGCGGCGGCCGGGCAGATACTCGGTGACCACCCAGCTCAGATGCCCATCGCGACCGCCGGCGCGTATGTCTTCCTCGAACCGGGCACCGGCGTGCAGGGCGCCGTCGGGGCCTTCAATCTTCAGGGATGAGGGATGCCACTGCGGCCAAAGGGTCACGGTGCTGGCGTAGGCGAGTACGGCAATCGGGTTGCCGGCGATGCTGATGTGATGCTGCATGCGGGTCATGGGCATTCTCGTCGTGTCCGGGCAGGTGGGTTCGGGCTCCCAGTAGAGGGTGCCGAACAGATAGTCCATCAGGGGGAAAACGATGTTGAAGTTGCGCTCCTGCATCAGTTCGCGACGGTGATGCAGTTCATGCAGGCGGCGCATCTGGCGAATCCAGGGCCAGCGCGTCAGCGGGTTTGAGGGCGGCAGGTGTTCACAGGCGTGGAACACCTCATAGGCCAGGTAACCGAGTACCAGAAAGCCAGCGACGAGACCGGCGACGTTGGCATCGAACAGTTGCAGCAGCCACCAGATCGGCAGGCTGATAAGCAGCGTGTGCACCACGACCAGCCAGGCTGGAAAGAGGATCACGCGCCAGTCCCGGGCGCTGTCGTACGCCATGCTGCCGGGGGCAAAAAAACTATGGTGGTCACCGGCATGGCGCGCATAGAACAGGCGAGCGAAGCTTTTCTTGTGATGCCCGAGGTGACGATGCACGCAGTACACGCCCAGATTGAACAGCAATAAGGTCGCGGGCACCGCCAGCCATTGCAGAACCTGCACCTGATGCACGTTGCTCCAGAATGCAGTGATGGCCAATACCCCGAACAGCAACACAAAGGTGCCATGCAGCCAAGGGTTGTAACGGGGATGGATGGCCGCCCGGTAGCGGCTGCGAAATGCTTCGGTGGTCTGCCTCACTGCATTCACCTGCGTTTTTTGTTATCCCAGCAGATTAGCCGATCTCTGCGCACTCGCAGGGCCGAACTTGTGGGGACACAAACGCCATGTTCCGGTGTATCAGGTCAGTGGATTCCAGCGTTGCGACCAGTCATCGTCGGAACGGATCACTTCACGAAGCAGATCGAACGCCCGTTGCAGGGTCACCGAGTCACGGTCGCGGGAATAGACGAGGTAAGTCGGGTAGCTGAATTCGGGAGACTTGGGCACCTGTTCCAGGACGCCACTTTGCAGGTAGCTCTGCACCACGCGGGTCCGGAAGTAGCCGCTGCCACCGTTCTCCAGAATGTACTGCAAGGCCAGTGGTCCGAGGTTGAAACTCAGGGCTGCCTTGGCTTTCTCGGGCAGCGCAGCATCGTGCTGACGCCGGAAGTCCTGGCCCCAGTCGATGTAGACGTAAGGCGACTCGCGACCGGGCTGGCGCACCAGGATGAGTTTTTCTTCCAGCACCTGCTCCACTTGCAGGCGCGGCCAATACTCCGGCTGATAGACCAATGCCGCGTCCAGCACGCCCAGTTCCAGTTGCCGCAGCAGGTTTTCGCCGTCGCGGATCTCCATGCGCAGGGCATGGCTGGGGATTTTTTCGCGCAGTTCACCGGCCCAACTGAGCATCAACGGGTTGCACAGGCTGACCTCGCCACCGATGTGCAGCACGTCGTGATAACCCTCGGGCAGCGGCAAATCGCGCCGCGCCGCTTCCCAGGTTTCTACCAATTGGTTGGCATACACCACAAAGGCTTCGCCGTTGGGCGTAAGACGGGCGCCGGCGCGATTGCGCACGAACAGGGTGCTGCCCAGTTGACTTTCGAGCTTCTGAACCCGCGCGGTGATCGCGGTCTGGGTGACGTGGAGCTTTTCGGCAGCAGCAGCAAGGCTGCCGTGACGAACGATTTCCAGAAAGGTGCGAGCGAGATCGATATCCATGGGGCGGCCAGTCGGTAAAGTGCTGGCATTGTAAGACCATCCCTCCGTAGGAGCGAGCTTGCTCGCGATGGCGAGACATGGGGCACTGTAAAACGACGAAACCCGCCACAGGGGCGGGTTTCGTAGGCTTTCGCGGCAATCTTACGCCGGGAACAACTCGGACAGTTTCATGGCCAGCATCATGTCACCTTCGGCGCGCAGCTTGCCGCCCATGAAGGCTTGCATGCCGTCGGTTTCGCCGCTGACGATGCCTTCCAGAGTTTCGCCGTCCATCACCAGGGTCACCTGGGCGTCAGGGTTCTCGCCTTCTTTCAGTTCGCAGGTGCTGTCCTTGACGATCAGCGAGAAGTTCTTGGTCTCGTCGATGCGAAAACCGAAGACCAGGTCCAGACCGGCAGCAGCGGCTGGGTTGAACTTGGCTTTCATTGCTTGTACGGCATCAGCTACGGAGGTCATGGTTCGATCCTTTTTGGGTTGATTACAGCCAGGGTCACAGTAGTCCGGACTCAGCGGAAAGTGATGAGTTCCGGGGCTTTCAACAGTTGTAGGTGCGCATGACTGTTGAAAGAAGCCAGTGCCACCTCGCGACCACGGAACTTCAGATGGTTGAGCGAGGTGTTGACGATTTGCCAATTGAGTTCAAATGCCTGGCGGGCAGGCATTTGGGTAATCAGGTGGAGCAGGGCGGTGATGGTGCCGCCGGAAGTAAATACAGCGATCTTCTGGGTGTTGTCGGCGTTGTCCAGGATTCGGTGCAGGCCGGCCTGGACCCGTTCGACAAAACCCAGCCAGCTTTCCAGGCCCGGGGTGTCATAGGTGCCGGCCAGCCAGCGCTCAATGATCAGGGCGAAAATGCGCTGGAATTCGGCACGGTTCTGAGCGGCGTTACGCAGGATGTCCAGCGCTTGGGGTTCCTCGTCGAGCATGGCCGGCAGCAGGGCTCGGATAACGGCGTCGGCATCGAACTCGTTGAAGGCCGCATCAGTCTCGACGACCGGCACTGGCAGGCCCACGGCGGCGAACTGTTCCAGTGCGCTGCTGGCGGTATGTTGCTGGCGGCGCAGGTCGCCCGAAACGCAGCGATCAAGGCTCAGGCCCAGTTCAGCCAGGTGTTGGCCGAGGACTTCTGCCTGGCGGATACCGGTCGGCGACAGGACGTCGTAATCGTCTGCACCAAAGGAGGCCTGGCCATGTCGAATCAGATAAATACTGCCCACGTCCGCGTCGTCCCGGTACGTTGAAGGTTCGGCGAGGTTATGAGGATGAGGGTGAGCTGTCAATGAAAAAACATACGCTTGTTTGAAATGCTTGTTACAGGCCTGTTGCCAAAGGTTTCCCGGCTGGCCCCATGGCCGGCGCATGGGTATGCTGGTGCCATCCCGCGCGCGTTGTGCTGCGCATCGTATTGAAGGAGTCCCTGTGGAGTTTTTGACCGAATATGCGGTTTTCCTGGCCAAGACCGTGACACTGGTAATCGCCATCCTGGTGGTTCTGGCCAGTTTTGCGGCATTGCGCACCAAGGGTCGACGAAAATCGACCGGCCAGTTGCAAGTGAGCAAGCTCAACGATTTCTACAAAGGGCTGCGTGAGCGCCTGGAACAAACCTTGTTGGACAAGGATCAGCTCAAGGCCCTGCGCAAGGCCGAGGCCAAGACCGACAAGAAGCAAAAGAAGAAACCGGAAAGCAAGCCACGGGTGTTCGTCCTGGATTTCGACGGTGACATCAAGGCTTCGGCGACGGAAAGCCTTCGCCACGAAATCACCGCGTTGCTGACCCTGGCGACGCCCAAGGATGAAGTGGTGTTGCGCCTTGAAAGCGGTGGCGGCATGGTCCACAGTTACGGGCTGGCATCCTCGCAGTTAGCGCGCATCCGCGACGCCGGCGTGCCGCTGACCGTGTGCATCGACAAGGTAGCGGCCAGCGGCGGCTACATGATGGCGTGCATCGGCGAGAAGATCATCAGCGCACCGTTCGCGATCCTGGGTTCAATAGGTGTGGTCGCGCAGTTGCCCAACGTCAACCGCCTGTTGAAAAAACACGACATCGACTTTGAAGTGCTGACGGCCGGCGAGTACAAGCGCACCCTCACCGTGTTTGGCGAAAACACCGAAAAGGGCCGCGAAAAGTTCCAGGAAGACCTGGACATCACTCATCAGTTGTTCAAGAACTTCGTGGCGCGCTATCGCCCTCAACTGGCCATCGACGAAGTCGCCACCGGCGAAATCTGGCTGGGTCTGGCCGCATTGGACAAACAACTGGTCGATGAGCTGAAAACCAGCGACGAGTACTTGGCCGAGCGTGCAAGGAAATCCGAGGTATACCACCTGCATTTCGCCGAGCGCAAAAGCTTGCAGGAACGTATCGGCATGGCAGCCAGCGGTTCGGTCGATCGCGTGCTGTCGAGCTGGTGGAGCCGTCTGACCCAGCAACGTTTCTGGTAACTGTCACGAGGGTCCTGTCGGCGCATGCCCGCACAGGACCCGGTGCGGTACATATCTGTTTTAACGTCTCTCAATCCTGTTGTTTTCTAGCGCTCAACCATCGGCCATTTGCGCTTTTTCCATCAAAAATTCGACCTTAAGCTGAGGGCTCTTATCAGTTTCAAGGCCGTTCAACATGGATGTGAACACGAATACCCAACTGCCTCTTGGCCTGCGCGATGAATTGCGCAGGCTGATCGACAGCGCGTTACCCAAAAATCCCGCCCAGCTTGCCGAACAGTTGATCCGGGAGAAGTGCGGGGCGGCCCTCGATCCGCAAACGGCGCAACTGGTCACCCTGCATTACGATTACTGGCTACGCGCCGAGCCGGACGGCAGTCATGTGGGACACGTCGCCCTATCCCAGTCGCTGGTGCAGGTGCTGTTGTCCAACTACCAGACCGTAGGCGACGGTCGTTTTGGCGAAAGTGCTTTCGGGTTTTACACGCCGCCCGATGTGGGTCCGGTCGTGCGTTTGATGCAGGCGCCGCCGCCCACCGATGATCACCGCACGTATGAAGGCATCTACCGGCGTGCTGATCCCCAGGTCTATGAACCGCGAACGCAGCTCGACCTGAGGCCTGCCGATTTCAAGCAATGGGTATGGCGGCTGTTCTTCGATGAGCTGTATCAAGCGTACGTCGACAAAACCTGGCCCTCGGACGAGACGATACTGGGGAGCACGGCCTATGACCTGCGCACCTCGACCAAGGCAGCTTTTGTCATGAGTGCGTGGTTACAGCATCGCGAGCACTGCCTGTCCGACAAGGGCATGGCACTGGCAATGAGTGCGGCGGGGCTGGCGCCGGGGCAAACCTGGGGCCAACTGACCATGGCGCAATTGCAAGCATCGACACGCCTGACCGCCGATATCCAGGTCAGCCGACTCAAGATCTACCGCTACATCGCCACGGATATCTGGTGCTACTGCGAACGCAGCAGTGGCCGGCTGCTGATGTACATCCCGGGCAACTCGTCTCCGCTGCATGAGTTCATTGATGCCAACCACCTGCGTCGATGGATTGTGGCGCAGGGCAAAGCTGACGCAGCCCGCCAGGCACTGGCGGCGCACTTCGCCGAGGAGGATCGCCGCGATGGTACCTTTCACGCCGGAGTCGTCACCGCGCTCGAGGGTCTGGCGATTTATCCGCAGCAGCATCGATTGGGCAAGGAGGCCGGCTTCTTCAACAACGATGGTTACTGGGATCCGGCCGATTACATTGGTTTTGAGTTGCCGCCCAAGGGCACGGATCCCTTTGCGCAACTGGTGCTGAGCATGAAACAGGCGGCCCAGGCCAGCGTCAAAACCATTCGCAGTGACGCCCAGGTCAATCGCGACAATCTGAGCGCCGTGGTCGAGCCGATCGTGCAATGGGTCAACCGGTTCGGCCCGCTGGCGTTGTTTGTTCCAGGGGGCGAGGGGGTCCTGGCGCTCGTGGGGCTGATCGACGCCGGTGTGGGCCTGGACCAGGCGCTCGAAGGTCAAACCGCCAGCGAGCGTTCCCAGGGCGTGGTTCGCACGGTGTTCGGTTTGCTCAATGCGCTGCCATTGGCGGTGGAGGTGGCTTCGCTGGGACGTGAGGGCACAACGGCGGGCGAGAGCCTCCGTGAGCCAGGTACCGCAGAGGTGGTATCTGACCCGATCCTGAACACTGCGCAAACGCGCACCGATCTGTTGAGCGGCATCGTCGCGCCGCTGGAGACCTTCAGCGAGGAGGTGCTTTCGCAGATCGCCAGGGTGAGTGACGTAGGCAACGACATGCTGCGAGTGATCCGGGCCGGGCGCCCACCAACGCCGATGCTGGCAGACACCCTGGCGCGTTTTCGTCTCGATCAGGAAGTCGCCGGGCTCACCGAGTCAGCCGCTGCGCGTAGCCAGTTGTTCAATCGCCACTACCAGGCAATGCAAACGAGTGAACATGAAGGGGTGCGCCTGTTTCAGCGGCAATATCCCGATCTGCCCAGCGCGGTGGTGGAGCAAATGTTCGACCGTTGCGGTTTTGACTTCACTGCTGCGGTGGACGGCGCGCAGGCCAAGCGCCTGTTCAAGCAACTGGACGGCAAGGCTCGCCAGTACCAGCAACATGTGCGCCTCAATCGGGTTTATGAAGGCCTTTATCTGCGTTCGATCGTGTGCCCCGAGACGGACATCCTGGCGCTGCATTCGCTGGAAAGTTTGCCCGGGTGGCCCAAAGGCGTGCGCATCGAAATTCACGACGGTTTCAGCACCGGTCGGGTATTGGATCGCATCGGCCCGCTCGATACGCTCGATTGCCGTCGACTGATCAAGGTCGCGCAGGGCTATCAACCCTTCAGCCTGTCACCCTCGGGCGCAGGGGCTGCATACCTGTACGACGCCGTTGCAGGCGTTCTGTCCCCGGAAGAACGAACGGTGTTGAGTCTGCCGCCCGAGGGTGCTGGCAACGAGTTGCGCCTGAGGGTTGGTCAGCAGCCGTTACCCCGGCCGGCGCTGGCCCTGGGCCTGGGTCGAATGGACTCAGGCCTGCCTTTTGAGGCGCAGGGACTGCGCGGGGGCGGCTATCCCGACACGCCTCAGGGCAGGGCCTTGACCCACGCCATGATGCAATCGCAGATCAAGGACCTGTACCCGACGATGCCCCCCGAGGAAATCGATGCGCTTGTGCTGCAACTGGGCGGGACAGCCCAGGCTTATATCGACAGGACCAAGCAGCACTTCCTGCAACTGTATGAGGATCTGGAGGTTTGGCTGGAGAGGGTGGCCGTGGACATCGACGACATGGATGTTCACTTCTTGCACATGGGCGATCCCGGTACGGCGGGTATGACCGACGCAGAACTCGCGCAATGGAACGCCCAGCGGGTGCAAGACACGATCGATTATGAGCGCGACAGCCGGGGCGAACTGGGTGATGAGTTGATTGCCATCCTGCAGAAGCGCGCGCCCGAAGCCGGCAGCCATTATTCGGGAAATGCCACGGACGGTTTCACGATGGACATGAACAACGAGGATTTTCACTGCTTGCCGTCGTTGAATATTCGTTTCAACGATGTCATCGGGTTGAAGATGCAAAACCTGCAAATGATTGACCGGGAGAGCCTGGACGGCTTTCTCGAGGCCTTCCCAAACCTGCGCACCTTGACGCTGGAGAAGACCGATCTGCGAATAGCTGACGCTACCGGAGTGTTTCGGGGGGCAGTGCCGTCCACCATTGCTCAGTTGCAGCACCTGACCTCACTGAATCTTCGACTGACTCACCTGACCTTCAGCGAGGACAACGCCGGGCTGTTCAGTAGCCTGGTGAATCTACAATCGCTGGACCTGAGTGACAATCCGCTGGCGGTGCCTCCGGTGGTCATCGGCATGGACCAGTTACAAGTGCTCAGACTCAACAATACCGGTATTGACAGGTGTCCTATCGGCATTCGGGATCAGCCGCACATGACGTTGCTGGATCTGCGCAATAACCGGATCCGTCGAGTACCACAGGCGATTCTCAATCAGGCCATTGCCAGGGACCGCGTGCTGCTGTGGAACAATCCCATCACCGATCAAGACACGCTGCATCGGCTGGTTTTGCACCGCCGGCAAACGGGACTCAACCTGTGGTTGAGTTCACCTTCGCTGCATTACTCAGAGGCGGCAGGCTGGTTGGACGGGATCGAAGGCGGGCAGCGGGAGGCCAGGTTGCAGCTCTGGCAACGGTTGCTGCTCAAGCCGCGTGGCAACCGATTTCTGGCGGCAATCAACGCATTGACCCTCACGGCCGATTTCCAGATCAGTTATCTGGAGCTACAGACGCGTGTCTGGGAACTGCTGTCTGAAGCCGATGCTTCGCAGGAATTATGGCGGCGATTGACGCAAGGGATACCCGTGCCGACAGGGATCTTTGACAATCCGTACTCCGTGTTTTCCGCACTGGAAGACCGAGCCCGGGTGCACCGCGATTGGGTGGCTTTGGGACGACCGTTCCCGGTCGAACCAGGCGAACCCTGACCCAGCAACAACTGTAGGAGCGAGCTTGCTCGCGATGGAAGCCGGGTCAACGCAGGGTGTCAGGCATCCCGCGTCATCGTTGACCACCATCGCGGGCAAGCCCGCTCCTACAAGTCACCGCCGACCCTGTAGGAGCGAGCTTGCTCGCGATGGAAGCCGGGGCAACGCGGGGTGTCAGGCATCCCGCGTCATCGTTGACCACCATCGCGAGCAGGCTCGCTAGCGGCGACGGAACAGCGGCAGCGGTTCGTCAGTGGCGGCCTGATAGGTCACCGAGAAGTCCTTGAGGCTTTCAAGGGCTTCGTACGGGTCTTTGTCGGCACGCAGGGCGAAGGCGTCGAACCCGCAACGATGCAGGTAGAACAGTTGATCGCGCAGTACATCGCCAATCGCCCGCAGCTCGCCCTTGTAACCATAACGGTCACGCAGCAGTCGGGCGTTGGAGTAGTTGCGACCGTCGGTGAAGGCCGGGAAGTTCAGGGCGATGACCTGGAACTTATTGGCGTCTTCACCGATTTCCTCGGCTTCTTCGTCAGCGTCCAGCCACACACCCAGCCCGCCATCGCGGGCCAGGAGCATGCGGCCGTGCTCACGCCACAACTGCAGCGGCACGATGTAGTCGTCGCAGTTGCTGATTTCGTCGATGTTGAAATCCTTGGGCAGCAGGTGCCAGGTTTCATCGACGACTTCGTTGTTCTTAATGATTCGCTGCATAGACGCGCTCCTTGAAGAGGTCGATACCGATGCGCTGATAGGTGTCGATGAAACGCTCTTCATCGGTACGTTGTTCGACGTACACGTCGATCAGTTTGGAGATCACGTCCGGCATGTCGTCCTGGGCAAAGGACGGGCCGAGGATCTTGCCCAGGCTGGCATCGCGGCTGCCGCTGCCACCCAGGGACACCTGATAGAACTCTTCGCCTTTCTTGTCCACGCCGAGAATGCCGATGTGGCCAACGTGGTGATGACCGCAGGCGTTCATGCAACCGGAGATGTTCAGGTCCAGCTCGCCGATGTCGAACAGGTAA
>Ga0308165_1006248_pt1 | contig 10599 bp, 11 predicted proteins | sample PhyWR2_FD_201032 | JGI IMG/M metagenome (GOLD analysis project Ga0308165, IMG submission 201032) | Phyllosphere microbial communities from UC Gill Tract Community Farm, Albany, California, United States - DLSLW.R2 | ecosystem: Host-associated > Plants > Phyllosphere > Unclassified | place: USA... | reverse complement strand
CCGCCTCTCTCGCGCTGAGCCCATCCAGGCTCAGGCGCAACTGGCCCAGATTGTAAATGCGGGCATCACCGTGGTCACAGCGAGCGACGGAAAGGCCTACAGCCGGGCACGGCTGAAGGAAAACCCCATGGATCTGGTCTACAGCCTGCTGGTGATGATCCGCGCGCACGAAGAAAGCGACACGAAGAGCAAGCGTGTGAAGGCCAGCATCAGGCGCCTGTGCGAGGGGTGGCAGAACGGCACGTACCGAGGACGTGTGCGCCAGGGAGATGACCCCGAATGGATCAAGGAGACTGAAACCGGATGGGAGATCGACCCCGAGCGTGCGGCGGCCGTGCGTAGGGCCGTTGAGCTGTACACGCAAGGGCACGGGGGCAAAGGCATCGTGCAGCGGCTCGATGCCGAAGGGTTGCGGCTGTATTCAACAACGCGAGTCAACGTCACAACCCAGGTCTACCGCATCATCAAGATGCCCCAGCTCGCGGGCATCAAGCCGGTGAGTCTTGACGGCGAGGAATACCAGCTCAAGGACTACTACCCGGCCGTCCTGAGTGCAGATGAGTGGACTGAACTGCAACGGGTAGCCGCGCAGAGCGGCCGCCGACGGGTCAAGGGCGATCTGCCGCACATCATTACCGGCCTCGGCATTACCGTATGCGGCTACTGCGGCCGGCCCATGTCGGGCCAGCACCTAGCCACAAAGAAGCGCCTGCCCGATGGGCGTATTCGGGATGGATACCGGCGACTGCTCTGTGCCTCGGCAGCAGCCTATGGCGGTGGGTGCGCGGTATTCGGAAGCACAAGCGTGGCACCAGTTGAGCGCGCCATCATGTCTTACTGCAGCGACATCGTGAACCTGCAGGCGCTGTATGGGGCGGACCGCAGCCAAGTGCCGCGCGCACAGGTGGTAGCAGCCCGCCAGGAGGTGGACCAGATCAGCGCCCAGCTCGACAAGCTCACCGACGCGATGCTGGCCACCGCCGACGAAGGGACACCGGTGGTTTTTGCGAGACGCGCTCGCCAGTTAGAGCTTGAGCTAGACGCAGCTCGAAGTAATTTAGAGACGGCTGAATTGGAACTGGCCGGCGCTATGCGCAAAGATGTTAAGGGCTTGGATGCTGCTTGGCGCGCACTGGCAGTTGGCGTGGAAGCGCAGAGAATTGAACCTCGATTGAAAGCCCGTCAACTGGTAGCCGATACTTTTGAGCGCATCGCTGTATACGCCCGCGGAGTCAATCCCAAACCCATAACAAACAAAAAGGATTACCAAATTGATCTCGTACTGGTCGCTCGCGGGGGAGTAGCACGTGTTTTGACGATCGATCAGCGAGGGAACTGGGTTGCTGGCGAGCATGCTCAGGATCTTCAAGCTGGCCTCAAACCGAGCAACATTCGTCGCAAATCTTGATCACCGCCAAAAACCAAATCAAATTAGTACAACTTTGTCAATGGGGCATTCCCCACAGCCGGGTTCATTGGCACTATACCGTCTTAAGGCATGATCTAAAGTATTAGCATTACATTAATTTTTAATGAAAAACTAACAAAAATACATCACTGCAGCTGATTTGGATAAAAATTAACCGCATATTAATCCATCTCCCACCCGAAATAATTCAAAGAAATTAGCATAAATGAAATCAAACATTACAATGAGAGAACAACTTTATGGAGTTCGAAGCAAAATTAAGCAGGCCGCGAGAAAAAGTATCACACTTCCTAATGAGCTAACTTTCAACAAAGCGGGCACCAAACACTTCGACCAGGTACTCAATACTCTAGACTGGGACCTTCGGGATATTCCAGTTGAAATTGATTTTTCCAAATGCAGAAGCGCCAATTATCAAGCGCTCTCACTTCTTATTTTGTACTGCTGGCGACTCAAGCAACAAAACTGTACTATATCTTTCAAAACCGACAAACAGTCGGATCAAAGTGGCAGCAGAGTCTGGCAGCTTATGGGGGCCCATGGTCTTTTTGCAGTACCGACAGATCCCACAATAAACTTTAAGAGCAACAAGCACAAACCGCTTTTCGCAATCAGAAATTCTGAAGATTTCAAAACCGCACTTAACGAAGCTGACCAATTTAACAGCACTTTTGGTGTGGAGTACCAGAAGACGTTACGCTATGTTCTATCTGAGCTACTTTATAATGTATTAGAGCATGGCAAGACAGATTTTTATTGGAAAAGCCATCGATTTCCAACCCCAAGCATATTGCAATATACAAAGTATGAAAAAATAAATGAGCTTCATTTCATTATTGCAGATATAGGTGTAGGCGTAAAGAAACACTTGGAACAAACCTATCCTGGTCTAGCAAGTGACGAAGAGGCGCTAAGGCTAGCAATACAACCCGAAATATCCGGAACGTTCGGCCGCCAAGACCCTTATTCGAACAGGAATAACGCCGGAATGGGGCTTTTCTTGTCTTCAAATATCGTTCGAAGACTCAGGGCCGATATGTACATTGTTTCCGGAAATGGCGTACTTCACATATCCCCAACTGACACGACTAGCAAGACCATGGAAACATCGTGGCCTGGAACATTTGCACTCATTACTGTGAGACTAGATAGAGGAAATGAATTTGCGCTCGACGCCATGATGAGCGAATTCAGAGATCAGGCCAAATCCGAAGTGAAAGCTAGAAATAGCGCCAATGAAGAAAGCAGACACTATTTAAGCATTTACAACTACTTTGGCAGAAATGCTGATGATAAGCAGGCAGCTATTACATATCGCGACCGACATCTACTTCCAGCTGTAGAGAAGAGCAAATCAATTGTTATTGACTTCAAGGATGTAAATACATCTACGCATAGCTTCCTCAATGCTCTGCTTGCCTCACCCATTCGACGCATGGGCCTAATATCGTTCAAGAAAATACGCATTGTGAACGCAACGAGCGATATTCGAGAAACAATAGATTATGTGCTTGACGACAACACGGGCGAAGGTGCTGACGATTCCAAATATGAAAGCCTCTGACAAGAATATCAATCTCGAATGCAAAGTGCGCGGCATAGCCATCTCTCTAAAATAATAAATATCTTGGAGAATTTAAGAACAGCGCTCAGAGCGCTGAACCATAGAAGGCCATGAACTCTTTCAACTGATCATTCTCGGCCATCAAAGACTCTTCATTTATTTTTTGCGGCCAGCATCATCTCTCGGCCCGATTCATACGCCCTTTCACAGGAAAGGCCACGGGCCCTGGCATCGTCAGCAATGCGCGCCAACTCTCCCGCTCGCTCGTCAGCGCGGCGCTGCAGCTCGGCGAGCAGATCGAGGGCGCTGGTGTCTGGCGCGCACTGTCCGGCAGCGGCGCGAGCCTGGGCGGCTGAACGATGGGCGGTGATGTAGCCGGCGAGGTCGCCGCGCAGCCGGCCAGCAGCAGCGCGGGCAGCGTCAGCGTCAGCAACAGCGCGGGATTTGAGGAGGGCCAGCATCTAGACCTCCTGAATACCCACCAGCGTGCTTTTGCCGCTGACGGTAATCACACGGTTGACGAGCTTGTCCGGCGTGCGCGTGGACAGGTGCACCCAGTGCTTGCCGCCCACGCTTTCATAGATGATCTGCCCGATGCCCAGCGCGTTGACGTGCGGGGCCAGTGCCTTGGCCACGGCGTAGGGCGCGCCGAACTTCGGCGCCACGATGTCAGCGGCCGCGCCTATCGCGTGGTCGCTGCTGGTTACACCACCCACGGCTGCATTGACGGCGCGCGAGCGATGGCCACTGGTCACGACAATGGGCACGCCCAGGTGCGCGCGAACGCGCTCCAGCATCGCGGCCGTCAGCGCCAAGCGCTGCAGGGCCTCGGGCGTGGGCGTGTTGTCTAGGCCCAGGCGCTGCGCCGTGGCGCTGGCCGTGAGTTCAGCCAAGCTGAAATGGGGGGTCATACAGCACCCCCATCCTTTGGCGGCAGGCCCAGGCGCTTGCGCACCCACTCATTGAGCAGTGGCCCGAGTGCGAACTGATCCCACGCTCGGAACACCCAGTCGGCCGCAGTCATCGAGAACATGCCGACGACGAAGCCGGCCAGCCCTTCGGAAAGGCCTGTCGCCACCACGAAGTCAGGCGTACCGTAGTTGCTCGCCGCGATCCCGAGCACCAGCATTGCCCCCTTACGCGGCCATGTACCTTGCATCCACATAAGCGCTCCTGCACTGCCGAGAATCCCCGGCACTTTGGGTAGAAGTTGATCGAACCAGTTGTTGTCCATGTGCCCTCCTCCGAGCATGAAAAAACCCGCCGAGGCGGGTTGGTGTTGAAGTGTCGGCGCGGCGGCTACATGGCCTCGGCGTACTCGAAGAGCCCGGGCAAATCGGCAGTGATGTTGAGCGCTCCAGCGAGCAGCAGCACTGTCGGGCTGTCGTTCTCAATCGTTGCTGCGCCCTGCCAGTCCACCAGGGTGCGATAACGCGCGTGCTCGTCCTCAATGGCATTGATGGCCGCAAGAATCGCGTCCTCGCGGATGCTCTTGAGGTCGTACAGGGCAAGCAGCGCCTGGCGCTTGGTGACGCGCACGCGCGCTGCATCCCGGGCCTCCTGCTCTGCCTTTGCTTTTGCATCGGCCACAGCCTGCAGCTCCTCAGCCGACAGCGGTACAACAGACCACTGCTGCCGCCACACGCCATCGACCTGCACGGGATCGATTTCGACAGGCTTGTGCGTGTCCGCGTCGTAAGTCGGCGTGTCGGTGGACTCCACTGGGGCATAGCATTCCAGGTGCTGCGCCATCATCGTGAGCGGGTGCAGCTCTTGGATCTGGGCGACGCTCAGCGGGTAGTCCCCGGTTTCGATATTGATATACATATTGATCCTCAAATAACGCGACCGAGCCGAGTCCCAGTTACGAGCCAAGTGATATAGGAATTGCCGTCAACGTAGTAGCCTGCAAGGCCGCCAGACTGCCCGGGAATAATGCTTGCTCCGTCGTAGCTGCCTCCGTAACTCGCACCGCTGCCGCCTGAAGTACCGTTCTGTCCAATTGCACCCCCAGTACCGCCACCGGCGCTGTTGGCATAAGGCCTTTCCTGCCCCCCACCAATTGCACCGGCGCGTGATCTATGACAGCCCGCGCGTCGATCCCGACACAGCCGCCTGCGTTGCCCTGGTGCGCGATCTGCTGGACCCGGAGGAGTTCGGCCACAGCGTCACAGCCGAAGTGCGCAACGCGGCGCGCCGTGCATTTGGCATCAAGGGCCAGCAGGAGGGTCTTGCAGCATGACCAGCACCCACGACACCCAAACCGCTGCCATGCCCACGCCTGGCGCAGGCGCCCTGATGCTGCATGTGCCCGTCATGAGCATTGCACGGAGCCTGCGCAACCCGCGCAAGCACTTCGACCAAGCGAAGCTACAGGAGCTGGCCGACTCAATCAAAGCCACGGGCGGCGCGCTGCAGCCCATCCTGCTGCGCCCCCTGCCCGAATCGCGCATTGGCGATGAACAGCAAATTGCGAAGGCCGAGAAGCGCGAGCGCGCACAGTACGAACTGGTGGCAGGGGAACGTCGTTGGCGCGCCAGCCAGCTCGCAGGCGTGGCCGAAATCCCCGCAATGATCCGCCCGATGTCGGACGCTGACGCCCTGCGCGCGGCCGTCATTGAGAACCTGCAGCGCACCGATATCACGAAGCTCGAAGAAGCCGAAGGCTATCGGGAACTGCTGGACCTCGGAGAAACCACGGCTGAGAAAATCGCAGAGGACGTGGGCAAGAGCCGCACCTACGTTTTCAACGTCATGAAGATCCTCGACCTGTGCGAAGAGGTCCGCGAGGTGCTGCGCAAAGGGGACATTGACTTCAGCCGCGCGCAATTGCTGGCACGCATCCCCAGTGCACAACTTCAAATCAAAGCACTCAAAGACATCACCCGCACCGACTGGCAAGGGGAGAAGCCCAGCTACCGCGCGTGCGAGGATCTTGTGCAAAACGAGTACATGGTGCGCCTGGACCGGGCCAAGTTCACGATCACAGACGCCACCCTGGTGCCTTCCGCTGGCAGTTGCGCGGACTGCAGCAAGCGCACCGGCGCCAATGCGGAGCTGAAAAAGGAAATGGGCCGTGCAGACATCTGCACTGACAAGTCCTGCTATGAGGCCAAGGCCGAAGCACACACGGCCCGCATCGTGCAGGAAGCCAAAGACAAAGGACATACCGTCATCGTCGGCAAGGAAGCCGAAGAGCTTCAGGCCCAGGGCTACAACGAGAAGCTGCTCGGCTATCGCCGTCTGGACGCCATTGAAGACAGCCCAGGCGACTACCCGCTGCGAAAAATCATTGGCGACCAGATGAAGGCCGAGGGCATCCAGCCGGTCAAGATCGAAAGCCCGCGCCGCAAGGGCGAGCTGGTTGATGCCCTGCCCAATGAGACGGTGCTGCGCCTGCTGAAGATCGTGGACGGCCAGGCAAAGGCGTCCGAGAAAGTGGCCAAGGAAGCGCGGCAGTTCTCCGAGTGCAAGAAGGCCCAGGCCGAAGCGAAGGCAAAGGCTAAATTTGAACAGGCATGGCGCGATGCCCTGCTGGACCGCGCGTGGAACACCCTCAATGCCGAACAGCCCCCGGCCTTCAATCTGGATGTGCATCGCTATCTCGCCCTGCGCTCCGTCAAAAGCCTCGGGACCGACGACGCACAGGCAATTGCCGATGTGCTCGGCTTCGACCGCGTGGGCGCCCATGCCGCGCTGATCGAGTACGCCAAGGAAACCGTCAACCCCGATTTCCTGCAGCTCCTTTGCATCATGCAGGGAGACAGCCGTGCCACGCACAACCCTACTACGGCACGCCGAATGAGGGCCTGATGCTGGTGGCCGGCGCCGTGCTGCAGGATCGCCTGCAGGCCGTGATTGAAGAGGTCAAGATGGCTGCGGCCGAGAAGCATCTGCCGAAGATTGCCCCCGTCAAACCTGCAGCTCCGAAGGCGGATCTACCCCTTGATCCCGCTGCGCGCGCTGGCGAGAGTCGCGCGAAGGGCAAAGCCAAAAAATCCCCCGCTGCGCGTGCGAGCGCCGAGCCGAAGACGACTGCCGCCGAAGCCTCGGCCGCTATCGCGGCCGCGCTCCAAGACCAAGAATCAGGCGCGGCCGCAGCCGCGCAAGGCGACGAGGGGGTGCCTGTCGCTGACGCGCAGGCACCTATTCAAGGTGCGGCTGCAGCCGCACAGGGCGACGATGCAGGCCCAGTCGCAGCTGACGCTGCGCAGGGCCTGCCGCCCTCCCCTGCGGCCGCTGATATTGACCACACCTTGACCCCTGACGTGCAGCAGTCTGCGCCCGCGCAGACTGCCACCGCTAACGATGGCCTGGACAGTGCGGACGCCGGCACCGGGGCAGCAGATCAAGCAGCCACCGGCCAGGCGCCCACGTTCGCGGCCGGCGACTTGGTGCGCGTGAAAGCCGGCCTCAAGGGGCCAACCGGCCGCCCACGCAAAGAGTGCGGCCGCGTGGGCGTGGTGCGGCCTGGTCATCTGTCGCTGATCGTGGAATTTGGCGCCGGCGTGGGCCAGCGCTCAGGCTTCGAGCCCGAGGAGCTGGAGCCCTACACCGCAGACCCTATCGTGCACAAGCGTGTGCGTGTGCTCAATCTGGAGAGCGCTTACCGCTGGCAAGTGGAGTTTTCGGGCAAGCCTGGCACCGTGGCCAAGGCTGCAATTTTCGATACCAAGGAACTGGAGAGCCTGGCATGAACGGACGCCGCAAACCTTTCCGCAGTCGCTGGGCGGGTCGTCCCAACACGTTTGCCGTAATCAATCACCACGGCACCAAACTGAAGAGCAAGGAGATCGCCTCCATCATCGACCCCGTACGCGAATGCTTCGCGCAGATCCGCGCCGGCACAGCTACGGAGCTACACGCCACCGTCATGCACAGCACTATCCACGTGGCCCAGGAGATAGAACGCGGGGGCATCGTCCACGGCCTGGCCGAACATTTCGACAGCGCCCAGACCGCATGCGAAGCCTACTTCGCACGCTGCCGCGCCGGCGGCGCCTGGCACCCCAGCGCCGTGCACTTCTACGAGCTGGACGCCCTCACGACCGCGATTGACTTGCATGAATTCCAGTTGCAGCAGTTGACGGCCCACGAGATCCAAGAAGTGACGCGCAGGCTGATCGCACGTACCGAGAGCAGCGGTGGCGAAATGCTGCAAGCTGATAGCGACCTGAGCACTACAAAGCCGTACCGCAAGAGCAGAGGGGAGGCACACGCATGATCGGCACACAACCTACCGGCGCCATCGAGGGCGTGCAAATCAGCGCCGTAAGCCATGAGGGGCTGAGCGTCAGCATCAACGGTAAACCTGGGCGCCTAGCCATCATCACCGAGGATGGCCAGGTCATCGCCGCCGGCAAAGACGTGGCTCGTGAGGCCCAGGCAGTGGCTGTGAATTGTTACCGTAACTTCCTCCAGGGCAAGGGCTTCCTACGCATCCTGAGCAAGCCCATCCCACCAAGTGCCCCCGATATTGTCAAGTAGACGCCACTCACCCCCAACAAAAATCCCACCCTGTGAGCCTGCCGGGCCTTTTTGACTTCTATGGGCATAGTGACAAATGATCGATTGATGAAGCACTCTGATAACCACTATGGGCATTTAATCAACAGCAACCACTTACTTTGCCTTTTCCTTTGCCAAAAAATCTTAGGCCTTGACAATTACATCTGTAATCTTTTCGTCCTCGACAGCCGTACTACAAAAGCGCGGGCTTTGTGCTGACCCGTTGCCTTGCATTAAACTCTGATCTCCGTTATCACTGACTTAAGGGCAATAAATGGCAATCGATCTATTCACGGACATTGGGAAAGCTGACAAAAATTTGCACCCGCAGTTCCTTTCGCTTAGAGACTCTTCTGGTTATGGACCTGCTCGCAAGATGCTGAGAGAAATCCAAGAGCACTTTGACGATCCTGACGGGAACTTCGTCGAGCAGTTCCAGACGACAGGATTCGATTCTAGGACTTTCGAATTGTTTCTCTTTTCAATGTTTCGCGAAAGCGGCCATAGCATCGATAGAAGCCACCAACGCCCGGACTTCATGATTTCGCGTGATGGTATCACTGTGGCAGTGGAAGCAGTCACAGCCAGTCAGCCGCACAATGCTGGCATCCAAGAATACTTTGCCCTGCCAAACCACCAGAGCCCCCAAGAAAGGGAAGAGTATGTAAAAAACAGCATCCCTATCCGCCTTGGAAGTCCGCTTTACTCGAAGCTCAAAGCAAAGTACTGGAATGAGCCACACGTGGCAGGCAAACCTTTCATTATCGCCATTGAGGACTTTCACACGGCAGGCTCGTTAACCGCTTCGTCCGCAGCTTTGACTAGATACTTGTTTGGCCAAGAGCAACAGTGGTACCACGACGCTGACGGCAAACTGATTATTAATGAGAATAAGCTCGACTTCCACAAAAATGAGATAAAGCAGATTCCATCGGGATTCTTCAATCTAGCCGGTGCAGAGAATGTCTCTGCAGTACTCTTCACAAATACCGGTACCATCCCAAAGTTTCTGCGCATGGGCCATCAGGACCGCTACCGTGATACAGCACTAAAAATACTACGCATAGGAATGTGCTACAGACACGACCCCAACTCGATCAAGGCTGCACCGTTCATGTACGAAGTTGGTAACTCAGAGCTCATTGAGACTTGGCGACAAGGCTCAGTGCTCATCAAAAACCCTAAAGCACTCCACCCACTACCGAAGGAGTGGCTAGGCGCTGGCATGGAAGAAGAATTAATCGATGGAAAAAGTGTCTCGACTTGGCGTGAACCCTTCATTCCCTACACCTCACTGACACAAATAACACGTGGCTTGTCTCGCAATCAATTCAAAAGATTCGCAAACGACCATTGGACAAATTTTCTCGAATCCCAAAATGATTGAGTAATTTCTTCGGAAATATAATACTTTCGACATTCCTCGCGGCATGTCGAAAGCAGCTTCAACAGTTGATATTTACAGATCATTTCGGCCAACTATGTCACAGTAATGCTAACCAGACGATTGTAGGCAGTATCGTATGGGCAACGAAGCGCCATCAAGACTCTCGATGCCAGTGAACGTAGATTGCACCAGCTGATACCTCAATAGTAATACTGCCCCACAACAGTCGCCACACCCACCGTTCAGCCGAAAGCACTCAGACCACTCGCCAGCGGCGACCAGCCTAACTTCGTCACCGACCCGCAGGGTGTCCTTTTGGATTTCATGCAGGATAGACGTCAACCGACCCACACCCAATCGGACCAACGTGGCGGCCAACGGATCAACCAGCTCATCGCGTCTAATGCATGCGGCCCAAAAGTCGCGCGCATCCTCTTCGCGCCTCAGAGTCTTCTTGATCAGATGCACAAACCCGAACGGAACCCAAGCACAAGAAGTGTCGATCTCTTGCTTGTCTGCCCCGTCTGCCGCTCGTTCTGCCCTAGGATTGGTAGCCCAAGCTAGGGTCCAATCGATCCGTTCGTCTTCAGTCATAAAGGCTAGCCAACTTGAACAGTAAGGACTCGCGCTGAGCTCAATTTTGCGAATGCACAATCCGTAGCCCGTTTGCAAGAGCGTCAGCGACTACTGCCCTGCAAGTCTGGTCGTCTT
>Ga0308165_1006247_pt1 | contig 10603 bp, 10 predicted proteins | sample PhyWR2_FD_201032 | JGI IMG/M metagenome (GOLD analysis project Ga0308165, IMG submission 201032) | Phyllosphere microbial communities from UC Gill Tract Community Farm, Albany, California, United States - DLSLW.R2 | ecosystem: Host-associated > Plants > Phyllosphere > Unclassified | place: USA... | reverse complement strand
GGCGCCTGGGCAAGCGCCGCCGTCCCCTCTAGACTGTTTGCTTCCTCCCAGCCTCCCGGAGAGCATTTTGTTCAGCCATGGCGCAGCCTACGTACGCGGCAAGTTCGTCCCGATTGCCGAGGCCACGATTCCCGTCACCGACTGGGGCCTGACCCGATCGGATGCGGTCTACGACGTGGTGCATGTGTTTCGCGGCGGTTTCTTCCGCCTGGACGACCACCTGGACCGATTTCTGGCCTCGATGCAGGCGCGCCGGCTGAGCATCCCCGAAGACAGGGCCGCGATCGAGGCCGTGTTGCACAAGCTCGTGGGCCTGGCCGGCCTGCAGGATGCCTATGTGTCGATGGCAACCCTGCGCGGCCGCCCGACGGTAGCCGGCTCGCGCCGCCCGCAGGATTGCGAAAATCACCTGGTGGCCTTTGCCGTGCCCTGGGTGGATGTGATTCCCCAGGCGGTGCAGGATCGCGGCGCCAAGCTGTGGATCGCCGAGACGCCGCGCGTGCCGGACGCCTCGGTGAACCCTGTGGTGAAGAACTATCAATGGAGCGACCTGACCTCCGGCCTGTTCGAGGCCCATGACAACGGCCACGACACTGCCGTGCTGTGCGACGCCGATGGCCTGGTGACCGAGGGCCCGGGCTTCAACATCTTCATCGTCAAGGACGGCGTGGTGTCCACGCCGGATCGGGGCAGCCTGCACGGCATCACGCGCGCCACGGTGCTGGACTTGTGCAAGGCGATGCAGATCGACGCCTCGGTCACGGCCATTCCTCGCGCCCTGCTGGAAACCGCCGACGAGGTGTTCGCCACCACGACTGCCGGCGGGCCGATGCGCATCGCGGAAGTGGCCGGCAAGCAGCTCGGAGATGGCAAGGCCGGGCCGGTGTTCACGGCGATCCGCGATGCGTATTGGCGACTGCATCAAGCGGGTGAGCATGTGACGCCGGTGCGACCGCTTGCGGATAGTGTGGATGCAGGTGGCCTATGAGCGAGCGGCCAGCGAGCAAGGCCACCGTCCCTCCGGCAAGCGGCATACGTCCCGGCGGCAACATCATCCCCGGCACGATCTCCGGCCCGCGCAATGCTGCGCGTGAAGTGTGGGTGGAAGTGCCCCGCCCGGAAGGCTTGCCCAGCGCCTGGTGTTATTCGGACCGACGTGCTTATCGCAGCGGTGACGAGGTCCTCCTTTACCTGTCGGCCAATGTCGACCAGGTGACGATTCGCATCTATCGCGATGCCCTGGACAAGCACGTGGTGCATGTGTCCGAGGTGATGGCCGCGGCGTTTCAGCCAGTGCCCGATCGGGCCTATGAAGTGGGCTGCGACTGGCCGGAATTCCTGCGCTGGCAGACTCCGGCGGACCTGGCATCGGGTGGCTACATCGTCGAAATTTCTCAGGCCGGCGGCACCGTCATCGGCCACCATTTCTTCGTGGTCCGCGCCCGTAAACACGAACCCGGCACCATGGCACTCGTGCTGGCGACATCCACCTGGGCGGCCTACAACGACTGGGGCGGCGCCAACCACTACTACGGCCTGAACACGCCGAACCCGCGCGGTCGCTCGCCGATCCTGGCAGCCAATCGCCCATGGGCACGCGGGCAGATCTGGCTACCCGAAGGCGCACCGCGCGCGGTCAACGCTCAGCGCCCTACCAAGCCCGGCCCCGCGCGCTACGAAGCCGTCGAATGGGCCTTCCTCAACGGCTACACCAAGTACTACTCGTTCGCCGGCTGGGCCACGCACGAACGGCCCTTCCTGCACTGGGCGCAACGCCAGGGCTACGCCTTCGACATCCTGACCCAGGACGAGCTGCACGCCGAGCCCGGCGTGCTCGACACCTACGCCTGTACGGTCTTCGTCGGCCACGACGAATACTGGAGTTGGGAGATGCGCGAGGCGGTCGACCGCTATGTGGATGCCGGTGGCCGGGTGGCGCGTTTTGCCGGCAACTTCCTGTGGCAGATCCGGCTGGAGCAAGACCAGCAGCGCCAGCTTGCCTACAAGTACGACGCCAGAACCCTGGACCCACTGGCGCAGGCCGACCCGGTGCCGCAAACCATCACCTCGGCCTGGGAAGACCCGCTGGTGGGCTACCCCGGCGCAGCCACCTTCGGCGTGAACGCCTTGCGTGGGGTGTATGCGGGCTTCGGCGCCATGGCCAGCCGGGCGGCACGCGGCTTCAACACCTTCCGCCCGGACCACTGGTCTTTCGCCGGCACCGGCCTGGGTTATGCCGACATGTTCGGCGACGAGGCGAATATCTTCGGCTACGAGATGGACGGCCTGGACTACACCTTCACCGACGGCCTGCCGGTCCCCACCTACACCGATGGTGCACCTGAGGGCATCCAGATCCTGGCGATGGGCTGGGCCACGCTGGCCGAAACCGGGCGCGCGGAAGACGCGTATTCCTTCATGCTGGGCGACGGCGATGCGCGTTACCGCGACGCGCTGTTGGGCGACGGATCAGCGGCAAGCCTGGCGAAAAACAGCCGCGGCAGCGGCATGGTAGTGCATTTCACCCGCGGCGCCGGCGAGGTGTACACAGCCGGCACCTGCGAGTGGGTGAACGGCTTGATCCAGGGCGACTTTTACACCGAGACCATCACGAAAAATGTGCTGGACCGGTTCTCGGGCAAGACAGCCAACTGAAGGCAAGGATCGACGGTGCCGGGCCACGGTCGGGCCGGCGCCGAGCACGCTGCGCAAGCGGCGCTGCGAGGGCGCGAAGACCCGCGCTGCGCAAGCCGGTTCAGCTCGGCTTGTTCGCCTTGGCTTCTGCCCGTGCTTCCATGATCGCGTCGGCGTCGATCACCGCCTGTTCCGGCGTGCGCATGGCTTCGTTTTCGTCATGCGCGACAAAAAAGCCGGCGGCTTGCGCCTTCACCACGAACTTGACTGCGCCCGACTCGGTCACGTCATAGGTTTCGTAGATCACCGTCGTGACTTCGTCCAGATACTCTTCGTAGGTCATGCCTGTCCCTTGCCTGTTGCTGATGCGTGGTGCGCGCCGCGCGGAAGTGCCGGCACAAGAAAGCACTTTCGCGCCATCCGCGCCGCCATTATGCGCGATGCAGCGCCCGGACAAGTGCGGGGCAAGGCAGCGTGCGCCAGCTCATGTCGCAAGGCCGTTTCAGCACTGGGTAAGCAGAACAAAAACGTCCGGAAAGAATGCTTGGCAGTGGGCGATGCGCGCCGGTAAAGTCCGAGCATTCACGGCAACACACCGTTGTTGATTCCCACGCCATTGGAGGCGCGCATGACCCATCTCTGGGGACGGATTACCTCGATCAACGTGCGCAAGGTTGTGTGGGCCGGCCAGGAACTCGGCCTGGACCTGCCGCGTACCGACGCGGGCGGCACCTTCGGCCTGACGCAGGACGCCGATTACCTGCGCCGCAATCCCAACGGCCTGGTGCCGATGCTGGAAGACGACGACGGTGCCGTGGTGCTGTGGGAATCGAACGTGATCGTGCGGTATCTGTGCGCACGCTATCCACGCAACGGGCTCTACCCGGAAAGCCTGACGGCGCGCTTCCAGGCAGAGATGTGGATGGATTGGCAGCAGACCACGCTGAACAAGGCGGGGCGCATGGCCTTCCTGCAATTGATCCGCGTACCGGCCGCCGAGCGTGACCCGGCGGTGATCGCCCAGTCGGTGGCCGAGACCGAACCGCTGCTGGCCATGCTGGACAATCACCTGGCCACACACGAGTACATGCTTGGCGATTGCTTCACGATGGCCGACATCCCCATCGCCTGCGAAGCTCATCGCTGGTTCAACCTGCCCCAGCCGCGTGCCACCTGGCCGCACCTGGAACGCTGGTACGAAAGCATGCGCACGCGCCCCGCAGCGGTCGGCGTGCTGGACCAGACGCTGTCCTGAGCCCCTTGGGTACCACGGGAATCCGGCGTGGCATCGCCCTTCCCCCGGCGTCGGCGGAGTATGCTCCAGCCCTTCTATCAGGAGACAGCATGCGTTTGACGGATATTCCTTTCGGCACCACGGACTGGGCCACACTCGAACGCGTGCCGCATGCAGGCGAAACCGGCGTCGCCCACTGGCGCACCATGCAGTTCGGCGACATCCGGGTGCGCATGGTCGACTACAGCGCCGGCTACCTGGCAGACCACTGGTGCAGCAAGGGCCACATTCTGTTCTGCGTTGCTGGCCAGCTGGATACCGAACTGGAAGACGGCCGCCGCTTCGTGCTGACGCCCGGCATGAGCTACCAGGTGGCGGACAATGCCGAAGCGCATCGCTCGTCCACCACGATTGGTGCGACGCTGTTCATCGTCGACTGAGCTTGATCCGACGTGTTGTTGCGTCGGCGAGCGCATTCGTTTTCTCCGATCAGACGGGAATGCACAAGCCCCAGGTCTGACACGCAGCGATACCTTTATTTTTTCGCCAGCGCGGTAAGCTCGTGCGTAGACAAAGGCTGCCGCCTCGCCTGCGTCACCTCCTTTCTATCAGCGCCTCACGGCATATTCCCTTATGCGTATGAAACAAACCCTGGCTTTGCTGTGTCTGCTCGCCCTGGCACCCGCTGCTCCTGCGCTGGCACAAAGCACGGCCAAATCCTTGAGCGAAGTGCCCGGCCTGATCAAGACGCCGGAAGGCCGGGCCAAGTGGAACGAGCAGATGATGGGCAAGGCCGAGCCGGACGGCCTGGGCGTGAAGCTTCCTGCCGGCCTGAACCGCGATGACTTGATCGGCCTGCTGGTACCCAGTGAAGACGCAACCCAGGTGTCCCTGATAGGCGCAAAGCCCTGGCCGCACCGCAAGAACAGCTATGTCGCCATTGCTTGCACGCGTGCACCGGGCGAACCTGCGCCGCGTGAGCAGGAATGTGAAGACACCGGCGGAAACGCCGGACAGCCCACGGTTTATGTCGGGGTGGTCGAATGGACACCGGGCAGCATACCGAAACTGGTGGCTGCGAGCGGACCGGTATCGCGCAAGACCAGTTGGCAGAACAGCGATCTGCCCGCCTCGCCCATGGTGGCCGAAGACGCACCCAAAGGCATGCTGGCCCCGCAACGCTGGGAACGTTTTGACCTGGCGCCCTATCAGATCCGAGCCGACTCCTACGCATTCGGCCTGCGTGCCACGTGGTCCGAAGGCTATTCGGGCGGCGGCGCGTTCTTCGAGGCGCTTTACCTGTTTGTGATGGACGGCGACAAGCTCAAAGTCGTGTTGGCCGAGCCCATGTCTGCCTTCCAGAACATTGCCGGCGACTGGAACGCGGATCAGACGCGCAACCACGACATCAGTGAAGACGCCAAGATTCTGGTGGTGCAGAAACAAGCCACCGACGGTTATTACGACCTGCTTCTGAAATCCAAGGTGGAAGGCACCACAAAACGCCTGAAGTGGTCGACCGCAGCACAGACTTACCGCTAAGCAGGCAGCCTGTCGCCGGATCGCCGGCGCGCGCCTGCAGCTCTCTTATCTGGAAAGACATATGGCATCCCCCCAAGACAACGTCAGCATGGCGCTGTTCTGCGACTTCGAAAACGTCGCCCTCGGTGTGCGAGACGCCAACTACGAACAGTTCGACATCAAGCCGATTCTGGAACGCCTGCTGCTCAAGGGCAGCATCGTGATCAAGAAGGCCTATTGCGACTGGGATCGCTACAAGGGCTTCAAAAAGCCCATGCACGAGGCCAATTTCGAACTGATCGAAATCCCCCACGTACGCCAGTCCGGCAAGAATTCGGCGGACATCCGCCTGGTGGTCGATGCGCTCGACCTCTGCTACACCAAGTCGCACGTGAACACCTTCGTGATCATCAGCGGCGACTCGGACTTTTCGCCACTGGTGTCCAAGCTGCGCGAGAACAACAAGCAGGTGATCGGCGTCGGCGTGAAGCAGTCGACGTCCGACCTGCTGGTCGCCAACTGCGACGAATTCATCTTCTATGACGATCTGGTGCGCGAGAACCAGCGCCGCGCTGCCAAGCGCAACCCGGGCACGCGTGAAGCCCAGCCCGCCAACAACCGCTCGCCGGAAGAAGAAAAGCGCCGCAAGGACGACGTGGCCAGCCGCCGCAGCAAGGCAATCGAGCTGGCCGTCGAAACCTTCGACGCGCTGGTGCTGGAACGCGGCGACGGCGGCAAGATGTGGGCATCCGTGCTGAAGGAAGCCATCAAGCGCCGCAAGCCCGACTTCAACGAGTCTTATTACGGCTTCCGCGCCTTCGGCAACCTGCTGGAAGAAGCACAAGCACGCGGCCTGCTGGAATTCGGCCGCGATGAAAAATCCGGCACCTACGTGTACCGCGGCAACGGTGGTTTGAGCGATGCCGAGCCGTCAGCCGAACGCCCCGCACAAGATGCGGAATCGGAAACGTCGGCGCCCACCAGCCGTCGCCGCGAGCCTCGTCAGCGCGGCGGACGCAACAGTGCTTCGCGTCTGCGCGATGCGGCCTCCTCGCAAGCAGAAGCCCCGCGTGATGCGCAGGCGGCATTGCCGCTGGCCAGTGCGGAAGGACGCAGCGGATTTGCGCAAGATCAGGATGAAGACGACGCGCATGTCGAGGCACAGCAACAGCCGTCATACGACAGCGGCGTCGATACGTGGATGAGTGTCCAAGATGATTCCGAGGACGACGTACACGGGAACGCACAGGGCGACGTGTCGAATGATGTGAGTGCCGCACCGGCAGCAGAACGCCAAGCCGGACGCAGCGACGAGAAACGAAGCGGCGAAAAGTCCGGACGAGGCGCCCGCAACCGGGGCGGACGCCGCGGCCGCGAAAATGCCGAGGCCCGCCAGGGCGGCGACCAAGCCTGGCCTGTTGCGCAAGACGAATCCCCCGTGGCGCCTTGGGATGAACTGCCTGCCGTCTCGGCAGCAGGTCCGCAGCCAGATCCTTTCGAGCCTGCACCGCGGGCGCGCGATGCGAAGGCTGACGCTGACGCGCGTGAATCGCAGGATGAATCGGGGCAAGAGTCAGGGCAAGGTGCGGCTCAAGGTGCGGGCCGCACATCAACGCGTGAGTCTCGTGACCCTGCTCGCGGCCGCACGCGGGAAAACGGGCGCAATCGTGGACGTGGCGCAAAGAGCAGCACGGCCACCAGCGCGGATGCATCGCCGTTCGACGACGCCGCTGCACCTGCTGCACCCGCGGCATCGAGTGCCCCTGAAGCGCCTGTCGTGAACACACCCGCTGCGCCCGCAGCCGCCAAGCCCTTCATCGGCAACGCCTTCCTGTTGCCCGAGACGGCACAGGCGCCCAGCACCAAGAAAGCGGCCACCGTCACCCGCGCACCGCGTCGTCGCCGCGCCGCAGACCCGGCCGAGGCAAGCGCAGAGAACATGGCAACACCTGCCGTCGCCGCCGAGCCCTCGACGGTCGATGTCCCGGTTGCGGCCGCCCCGACCAAGAAGCCGGCCGACAAGGTGGCGGACAACGCGTCGGACAGAGCAACGGATGGCGAGGCAGCCACCGATGCCAAGCCCGCAGCACGCAAGACCGCGGCGCGCAGTCGTCGTCCGCGCAAAACCACGTCCACGCCGGACGCGGGATGAACAACAGGAAGTCCCCATGAAAACAGTCTGGATTGCCGACGCCGCTTATCTCTTCAACTACGGCAAGAGCCGCCCCGGCGGCATCGACTACCTGAAGCTCAAGAACGAACTGGAACGTGCCAACGGCGAGCCGATCCACGAGGCCTACTACCTGAACTCCATCTCGGAGCCGCTCAACGACGCGCAGAACTCCTTCCACTCGTGGATCAAGTCTGCAGCGCCCAAGGGCCCCAAGATGCGGGTGCAGCTCTACAAGCTGAAAGACCTGCACAACAAGTGCCCCGCCTGTAGCCACCAGTTCGACCGGCCGGTGCAGAAAGGCGTGGACGTGGGCATTGCCACGCTGATCATCAAGCTGGCGGTCCAGAACGTCTACGACCGCCTGATCCTGTCGGCCGGCGACGGCGACTTCGAGGACGCCATCTCGTACATCAAGTCCGACCTGCACAAGCAGTTCTGGCTCAATGGCGCGACCACCACCTTGTCCACCGACCTGCAGTCGTATTCCGACCGCGTGCTGTGGCTGGACGACATGACGCCGGCGATCGACAAGGGTGAGTTCCAGCGTTGAGCGGCGAGGGCAGGCGTTGCGCATATGGGCAACGACCTGCGCATCGTGCCAATCGGCACGCGATCAACGACGCGCCACGATGAACAAGCGCGGGAAGGGCAGCAGCACCGTCCCGTCGGCCAGCGCCGGATAGGCCTCGGCAATCGCCGCCTGATAGGCAGCCAGGAAAGCCGAGCGCTCGTCCGCATCCAGTTTCTCCAGGTACGGCAGCAGCGCCGAGCCCTTGAACCACTCCACCACTGCTGCTGCGCCCGCCAGGGCATGGAAGTAAGTGGTCCGCCACACGTCGACCTGACTGGCGTGCGCGCGCAGCAACTCGTAGTAGAAACTCGCGCTGTGCCGCGGCGGAAGCTTCACTTCACCAATCTTGCTCGCCCACGGTCCGTTGGCCGCAGTCTCGCGCGCCAAGCGGTGTGCAGGCTCTTCCAGATTGTCCGGCGTCTGGATCGCCAGATGCCCGCCCGGGGCCAATTTGCCGAGCAGATGCGGATACAGCGTCGCGTGATCAGGCAGCCATTGCAGGGACGCATTCGCCAGAATCACGTCATATTGCTGCGACGGTGAACACGCACCAATGTCGGCCACCTCGAAGTTCAGTTGCGGCAAGCGCTTTCGGGCTGCGGACACCATGTCTTCCGAGCTGTCCAGGCCGGTGACCGTGGCGCCGGGGAAACGCTGCGCCAACACTTCAGTCGAATTGCCTGGGCCACAGCCCAAGTCCACGGCTAGTTTCACGTCTTGCGATGGCAACGCCGCCACCAGATCTCGCACGGGACGGGTGCGTTCGTTCTCGAAAGTCGAATATTGCTTGGCAGACCAGGTCACAGCGGCGTTCCTTTGCATGCATGAGGGATTGCGCATCCAGCCGGGCGGCGCTGCTAGGAGAACCGCGCTGTCTTGCGATGGCATACCCAAAGCGTACGTCCAGCACGACATGACTTCAAATGCCAAAATATGCACATTCCCATACCTGCAAGGTATTCGATGGCAGACCTACGCCAATTGCGCGCTTTTGTTGCGATCGCAGAAGAAGGCCATATCACCCGCGCAGCGGCACGGCTGGGTATGCAGCAGCCGCCATTGACCCGCCTGCTGCACGCACTTGAGAGGGAATTTGCTGCGCCTTTGATGGAGCGCTTTCCGAAGGGCGTGCGTCTTACCGCGGCGGGCGCCGCACTGCTAGATGAAGCACGCGCGGTCCTGCGTCGTGCAGAGGGCATCGGCGATGTAGTCCAACGCGCCGCGCGCGGCGAGCAAGGCAAACTTGCCCTGGGTTTCACCAGTTCGTCGGCGCTCCACCCGTTCGTGCCGGCGGTGATCCGCGCCTTTCGCACGTCAGTACCGGGGGTGTTGGTGGTCCTGGACGAGGCGGGCACCGCCGAGCTCGTCGACGCGCTGATGCAAGAAAGACTCGACGCTGCATTCGTGCGATCGCAGTTGAGCAGACTTTCAGCACTCCGCGTCGAGACCCTGCTGACCGAACCGATGGTACTGGCACTGCCGGAAGATCACCCCATGGCCAAGCTGCCAGCCGCACCCATATCCTTGGCGTCCTTGGCGAGCGAAGCTTTTGTGCTGTATCGGCGACCGGCGGGACCGGGTTTGTACGACGCGCTATTGGCCGCGTGCAAAAGCGCGGGTTTCAGTCCAAGGGTTGCCCAGGAAGCCCCTCGCATGACCGCCACCATGAGCCTGGTGGCCGCAGGCTTGGGCGTATCGATCGTTCCCGCATCGATGGCCCGCCTGCGAGGAGACGGGGTGATTTATCGGGCCCTGAGTGACTGTCCCGAGCTGTGCGCGCCGCTATACCTGGCCACGAGAATCGACGATTCATCGCCCGCGCTGGTGCGATTCATGGGAGTGATCAATGCGGAGATCGGGGCAAAAGCGGTATCGAACAGCTGAAAAAGCAGCTCAGTCCGCGACAGGCGATGTGCCGCCATCGCCAGCAAGCGTGTGCTTTTGCACCTCGTACCGCAATTCGACCATGCCCGTCCCCATCTGCTGAACCGATGCAAGCAGCAATACCGGGTTCAACACCCGGCGCGGGAAAAGCGGCTTGCCTGTACCAAGCGTGGCCGATCCCACCTGAATGATCAATTCGTCCAGTAGTCCCGCATCGTAAAACTGCCCTGACAAATCGCCACCACCCACGATCCAGATGTTTTTGTCATCAGCCACTGCACGCATCTCGGCATGGATCTGGCTCACACTGCCCCGAACGAATCGGACATCGGCGCCCTCGATCTGCGGAAGCGCACGGGTGGAAAAGACCCATGCGGGTTGCACATAAGGCCAGGGTGACCCAGTGGGAGGCAGCTTGTAAATAAACGCTGCAGCGCAGCAACTGCTCTCAGCAAAGCCGATCTGGAATGACAAAACCCCACCTGTTTTCACAGATGGGGTTTTGAGTATAACTAGCCTGACAATGACCTACTTTCACAGACGTCCGTCCACTATCATCGGCGCAAAGGCGTTTCACTGTCCTGTT
>Ga0308165_1006246_pt1 | contig 10604 bp, 7 predicted proteins | sample PhyWR2_FD_201032 | JGI IMG/M metagenome (GOLD analysis project Ga0308165, IMG submission 201032) | Phyllosphere microbial communities from UC Gill Tract Community Farm, Albany, California, United States - DLSLW.R2 | ecosystem: Host-associated > Plants > Phyllosphere > Unclassified | place: USA... | reverse complement strand
TTTTATTACTTAAGAGTTGAAGTTAATATTGCAAAATTCCATTTTGAATAGTCAATAGTAAATTTAAAACAAATTGGGTTTTATATTTTGTAAAAAATAGAGTTTAAATATTTTAATTAAAATAAACATTTGTATCTATTAATATTAAAGAATTTTATTAATTCTTAATTTATTTCCTATTCCATTTCTTCAAACTCTCATTCCTTTTTTTCATTAACTTGTTGATTTTTTAAAATTCATTCCATTTTCTATTAAGGGTATTCCTTTTTTTCAGAGGAATTTTAATATAAATGGAGAAAATGCACTTGAAATGGGCTGCAATTTCTTTATGGTTTATATGGGTGCATTTTAAAAATCTAATGCATTTTTTATAAAATATTAGGAATCAAATTAATTTGCTTCTTAATTTCAAAAACATGGATTTTAATTTTTTTCAACCATGGTTGATAAAATGATATTTAATAAAAGTCAAAAATTAAAAAATGAGCTTTTATTGCGCATTTTAAAAATATTTTGATTGGTTGACCAAAGGGTTTGAAAGGGATTAAAAAAGATTATTAAAGACGTTTAATTAAAACGACTTAATATTCGAATCTGCTCAAGGAAAGATTATGGCTAGCAATATAAATGACTCAAAATTGAAGCATGCTTTATCAGATCGCCAAGTCTCAATGATAACCATCGGTGGCATTATTGGAGCTGGGTTATTTATCGTTTCAGCTTCTGCAATTAATTCAATTGGCCCAGCTGTGCTGATCTCCTATATGTTGACAGGATTACTTTGTTTTTTTGTCATGAGAATGTTGGGTGAAATGGCGGTCTTAAATCCAGATTCGGGATCATTCTCAACATACGCTACAAAAGCATTGGGGCATTGGGCAGGATTTACAGTTGGATGGTTATATTGGTGGTATTGGGCATTAGTTGTAGCTTTTGAAGCTGTATTAGGCGCGGGTATTTTAAATGCATATTTTCCCTCCATACCAAGCTCAGCATTTGCTATAGGTATTGTCATTTTACTTGCCGTGACGAATATGTTTGATGTTCGTAATTTTGGTGAGTTTGAATTTTGGTTTGCATTAACTAAAGTAATTGCAATTATCGCATTTATTATTATTTGTGGATTAGCAATATTTGGTCATTGGCCATTAGCAAAAAATGTTAGTGGAATTGCAAATCTTTATAGTCATGGCGGTTTCCTACCACAGGGTTATAGCTCTATTTTGCAGGGCGTACTTATTACAATATTTTCTTTTTTTGGAATTGAAATGCTTTCAATCGCAGCAGCTGAAGCAAAGCATCCAGAAAAGCAAATTCGACGTTCTATTAATCTTGTAATTTATCGTATAGCACTCTTCTATGTATTATCAATCTTTTTAGTGCTTTGTATTGTTCCATGGAATGATCCTGGTTTACAAAAAATGGGTACATTCCAATATGTATTATATGTATTAAACGTGCCTGGCACAAAACTGGTAATGGATATTGTAGTATTTATTGCGGTATGTAGTGTATTAAATTCAGGTATTTATGTTGGATCACGTATGCTTTTTTCTTTAGCAGATCGTGGTGATGCCCCTAAAGTTTTTAGTCAAGTGAATGTGAAGGGTGTACCTAAAGCGAGTGTAATACTTACCACAATAGTGGCTTTATTCGCAGTATGCGCAAATTACTTTTTCTCAAAAGGATTATTCTCTTTTTTACTCTCGACTATTGGGTCAATTGGGTTAATCGTTTATCTAGTTGTGGCATGTTCACAATACAAGTTGCGTAGAAAATTAGAGAAAAATGGCACTACTTTAAATTTTAAAATGTGGTTATTTCCATGGTTAACTTGGGCCGTAATTATCTTAATTGTTATGACTTTAGGCTATATGTTAGTTGCTGAGAAATATCAATATGAAGCTTTAATGACTTCTTCTTTAACAATTGCCATTCTAATAGCGAGCTTTATTGTTAAACGAAAAAAAACTACTCAATATGCCTTGAATGAAAAGAGAAGCCCTAATTAGATTTTTAGTGGTAAGTCTGGGAATTGTTTAAATAAAAATAATTCCCAGATTAATATGATGCGAATAGGATTAAAGATGAAAGATCAAACAGTTGTGATTGTAGGTGGGGCATCTGGCCTTGGTTTCGAAACCGCAAAATTGATGTGCGAACATGGCGCTAACAAAATTGGAATTATTGACCGTAATGTTGAGCTAATGGAAAAAGCAGCGGCTGAGTTAGCTCAAAAAGGTGTTCAGGTCGCGACTGCAGAAGGTGATATTTCTCGTAAGGAAACAGCTCATACTGCATTTAATCAGATTGTTGAGCAATTAGGACGCGTACATTGTTTGGTAAATAGTGCGGCAATTTATCCAAGAGAAGATATCTTTAATATTACCGATGAACAATGGGATTTGGAAAATGCCATTAATATTAAGGGTACTTATCACATGATGGTTGCTGCGGTTCATCATATGCAACAATACATTGGTCAAGAGATAGTAACTGGGCGAATTGTAAATGTAACCTCAGTGGATGCTTTTAAAGCCCATCCACAAAATGCGCATTATGCTGCTACAAAAGCTGCTGTAGTTAGTTTAACGAAGTCATTTGCCCATGCTTGTGCGAAAGATCAGATATTAGTGAATTCAGTTGCACCAGCTGGATTTGCAACCGAAAGAGCAAAGCAACTTGGTTTCTTAGGAGAATTAGCAGCCGCTAATCCTTTGCAACGTGCAGCTGAGCCAAGAGAAATTGCTGAATGGATTGTGATGATGGGAAGTACTCGTAATACATATGCGACAGGTGAGAATGTCATTGTGAGTGGTGGATATATTTATGCTTAAAAATTTAAGTTATAAAACTGCTCTTGTTACAGGCGCTACAAGTGGAATTGGAAAGGCTATTGTATTTGCTCTTGCTAAACAGGAGATTCATGTAATTGCTTTAGGTCGAAATGAAAAGATTATGCAAGAATTGCATAATATTGAACATGTGACGGCAATAAAAGCAGACGTACGTGATCATATTCAATTGCAGCAACTCTTTTCTACTTATGAAATCGATATTGTTATTAATAATGCAGGGGTATTAACAACCCGTTCTGATTTTCAATCAATTGAACATGATGATATTGATTCTATGATTGATATTAATCTTAAAGCACCTTTACACTTGACTAGAGAAGCTTTACCAGCAATGGTTGAAAGGAAAAAAGGACATATTTTCTTTATTGGCTCTAGCGCAGGAAGAAGTCCTCATCCAAACTCAAGTGTATATGGGGCCTCCAAAGCTGGGATTAGTTTATTCTGTGATGCTTTAAGATGTGATTTGTTAGGAACCGGGATTCGTATTACTGAAATTGCTCCAGGTCGTGTTCAAACGAATCTTTACCGGACGGCAATTGAATCTTCAAAAATCCAATCAGAGCTATATGAAGAATATGAATCTATTATGCCTGAAGATATTGCCGAATTAATTTTAACAGCTCTAAGATTACCATTATCAGTTGATGTGTCACGAATGGAAGTATTCCCGACATCTCAAGCAATTGGTGGTGCAAGAATAGTTAAAAAAAATAGTTAAGCTTTGATCTCAAGCTCATAAAAAAAACTTACTTTGTATAACAAAGTAAGTTTTTTTTATGAATGGGGAGGAATAGAGTTATGAAAAATTATAAAAAGATTTCTATCGTATATATGCTGATATCAATGATATCAACCCAATTTAGTGCATCTATTGCAAAACAAATGATTCTTGAGCTAGATGCTTTAACTGTCACAATATTTCGGTTATTTTTTGCATCACTTATTTCATTTTTTTTATTTAGAACTTGGAAAATTTTGCCAACTTTAAAATTAATTAAAAAGAAAAATTTAGTATTTTATACTTTATCTTTAGGAATTATGAATACACTATTCTACTACTCACTGGGAAAATTACCTCAAGGAATTGCTGTAGGTTTAGAGTTTACAGGTCCACTATTATTGGCTTTGATTTCAATTAAAAATAGAAAAGATTATATATGGGTCAGCTTTGCAGTTATAGGTATTATTTTGATGGTACCATGGCAAGAAGTCATAAAATTTAACTTTTCATTTATGGGAGCAATTTGTGCTTTATTGGCTGGTTTTTGCTGGGCATGGTATATTTATTATGGACAAAAAGTTGCCACTGAAAATTTAGGAGTTCATGCTCTAAGTCTAGCACTTTGTTTTTCTTCACTCTTTCTATTACCTATTGGTTTTTTCTATAATGCTGAAGCTTTAGTAAAACCTGTATATTGGTTACAAGGATTAACTGTAGCAGTTTTTGCAGCAGCTTTTCCGTATAGTTTAGATATTCTAGCTTTAAAAAATTTAAGTAAAGTTAGTTATGGGACTTTGTCTAGTTTGGCCCCTATTTTAGCTGCATTAGCCGGGTTAATTTTTTTAAAGGAATATTTAAGTATTTATCAATGGATTGCTTTAGTATTTATTATGATTGCAAGTGTCGGTATCACTTTAAGAGAAATAAAATAGGTTTTACTATTTTAGTAAAACCTAAATAAGTTAGAGATTAATCGTTTGATGAAAATTAAAAATAATAAAGGAATAATATGTTAAGCATTCTTCCCGTTTTTTCATCATCGCCTTGTACATAGGAATATTTTGTACCATTTAAACCTGCATCATTTTTTCCTATAATATACTCTCCAACAATAGAGTAATTTTTATAATCAAGTTGTAAACCTAAAATATTTCTAGTTGAATTATCATAATTATCTTCATCTTTAATAAAAGAACTATATGTTGCATAAGGAGTAAAATTGAATTTTCCATATAAATTTCTAAAAGTATAGCTAAGGTCAACCGTATAGAAATTACCTTTATTTGCTACATAATAATCAGAGTCAAAGGACCCCATGACTGAATAATCAGGATGAATAGGGTCCTTATTAGTTACTTTATTTTGTCCAGCTGTCAATATTAATCGAGCATCTTTATAGTTAATCTGACTAAAAGCTGCCCATGCGTTACGATGACCCGTTGAATCAAATGTTTTATTTTCTAATTCAGAATACCAATAAGATCCGCCAATATTAACTTTTAAATCTGTGTGATGAGTAGGAATATCTTGTGATACTCGTATAATCATCATATTTTTTTCTTTTAAGTATGTTTGACTTGGATCATCTGGTTGTACAAAGTTAGCCGAATAGCGTGCAGAATCTTTACTTTTACCGGTATAGTCATTTCCGTCTTGAAAAAAATATGCTGCATCAATTTGGGTTGAAGAAGGTAGAGCAGTATGATAACTAATACCTAAATTATGTACATCTCGTACACCTAAAGTTCCTGAAATATCGCCATACCAATTTGTAGACCAGTCACGACCAATCCCAAAAGGAATATCTTGCATACCAAATTTAATATTACTAGTTTGATTGATTTTATAGCCAACATAAGCATTTACAAGAGATGAAAAATCACAAATTTTATCAAATTGATAGCATCGGTATTCCATCTCACCAAACAATGAGGGATTGTCATATTTGATAATTAATTTTGCAGCATCAAATTTTAACTTATGTTCATTATCAGAAAAATTTTTATCTTGTATATTTCCTCGTAAATATCCCGATATACTTACTTGACCTAAATCTGAATCTGGATTTCCAAAAGAAATATTTTTAGCATATGCAGTATGGAAAAACAAACTAGTAATACATACTCCAATGAAAAAATTATTAATCTTATACTGTGACATGAATATCTTCCTTGAAATGTCAATAGAATAGTGTGGAATTATATAAAGGGATTAATGTATCCATTAAATACTTCTTAAGTATGGCTATTTTAGAGCTTATAAAACCTAAAATCCTTTGTAATATTTTATAACAGTATAGTTCTATCTTTTCTAAATTGTTTTAGAATCACATAGTTCCTCCAAAATATGCTATTGATATTTATATTCATAAGATTTTCACCTATTTTCATCCATTAGTAATGGGTGATTTCTACAAATGTGATCATACTTAACTATTGATGTAATAAATTTTTAAGATTTATCAGTGTTATTTTAGCTCTAATTAAAGCTAAACATTATTGATTTTTAAAATACCAAAAATGTAGTCTAATAATTATACAGTTAATTGAAAAAAGCACGTTTAATTAAGCTATTTGTTTAGGAAAATAAGTTGTAGGGATATTCCTTTTTTTCACTAGTTTTTTTTAATTGTATATATAATATTTAATAGGGGTAAATTTTAACCAATTTTAATATGCAAAGAAAAAAGATTGATCTGTTTTCTGTAATAGTTATGGTAATATTGTGTGCAATATGGGGGTTACAACAGGTCAGTATTAAATCTATTGCTTTAGATATTTCCCCAGTTCTTCAAGGTACTGTTAGATCGGTAATTGCTATAATCGCAGTTTATATACTTATTTATAAAAAAAATATACCTTTATCCCTATCAAGATCAGTGTTTAAATATGGTGCATTAGCTGGTTTACTATTTGGTCTTGAATTTTTATTTGTGAATGAAGGATTAAGATATACTTCAGCTGCCCATATTTCAGTATTTATTTATACCTCATCAATTTTCGCAGCATTAATAATAGGTTATTTTCTGCCCGAAGAGCGTTTGTCTATAAGACAATGGATAGGAATCTTAATTTGCTTAATAGGTATTCTTTTTGCTTTTTTTATGAATGGATTTCAAACCACTAGTACTTCATTAAAAGGCGATATATTAGGATTACTAGCAGGTTTGAGTTTGGGCGCAACAACTGCGGTAATTAGATGCACAAAATTAGCATATGCGCCAGCAACTCGTATTTTATATTTCCAGGTATTGGGTGCGAGTATGTTGCTTGGTCCTTATGCTATTTTAACTAATCAAATTATGTTTAAATTCTCATTTTTTTCAATGAGTAATATATTTTTTCAAGGATTGATTGTTTCTTTCGCTAGTTTTTTAATGCGGTTTTATATCATAAAAAACTATTATGTTTCGCAAGTTGGAAATATAGGTTTTTTAACTCCTGTATTTGGTGTTTTATTTTCTATTTTATTACTAGGTGAGCAATTATCTCATAGTTTTATTACAGGTGGTTTTTTAGTTTTAATTGGGGTTCTGGTATTAAGTTTACCTCGGAAAAAATTAATTTCTCAAGAGAAAAAGGAATAGCAACAATCCTTTTATTCGTTTGTTTAGCTTGTTATTGAAATGTTAAAAAAATTCTAATCTCGATTCATGTGTAAAAAATTTGGGTATGAAGAAATTATCTCTCCATTCAATGACTATAGAATTCATTAAACAATTAAGACCTTTATTTCAAGGAGATATTGATTCATCAGATGCAGGAAAGCAAATTTTTTCAACTGATAATTCGATCTATCAATTAAAGCCCGAAGCTATTCTTTTTCCTAAAAATATTGAAGATCTACAATTAATTATGCAAATAAGTAATCTTGATCAATTTAAAGAATTAATAATTACAGCACGTGGTGGTGGAACTGGTACTAATGGGCAATCATTAACAAATGGTATTGTTGTAGACTTATCAAGGCATATGAATAAAATTATTCATATTGATCCTATTAAACAAATTGCAGTTGTACAAGCTGGGGTGGTGAAGGATCAGCTAAATTTAGAATTAAAGAAATATGGACTTTTTTTTGCTCCTGAGTTATCGACTTCTAATAGAGCAACTATTGGTGGAATGATTAATACTGATGCGAGTGGGCAAGGGAGTTGTAGATATGGCAAAACTCATCATCATGTATTAGAGCTAAAAACAATATTAATTAATGGGGAGTTATTAGAATCTGTACCATTAAAAATAGAGGATTTTCCAGAAAAAATTCAAGATAAAACAACCTTTCAAAAAAACTTATATCTGAAACTTCTTGATATAACTTTAGAAAATAAAGAAATTATTGAGAAAAGTTTTCCTAAGCTGAACCGTTCGTTGACAGGCTATGACTTACCAGCTTTATATGAGAATAAAGTTTTTAATATTAATAATATTTTATGTGGAAGTGAAGGAACATTAGGATTTATTGCTGAAGCTACTTTAAATGTCTTACCTATACCTAAGTATCAAGCTTTAATTAATATTGGATATGATAATTTTCAGAATGCTCTTAAAGATGCAAAAGCTTTAATGGCTATAAATCCACTTTCTATTGAAACTGTTGATTCTAAAGTTTTAAATTTGGCTAAAAATGATATCGTTTGGCAAAAAGTTTCTAAATATTTTCCTGAGCCAGATTATCCATTAGAAATAAAGGGTATTAATTTAGTTGAACTTGATGCTGATACACCTGATGAGCTTGAAGATTTAAAACATAATTTTATCAATCATCTTCAAAATGATCAAAGTGTTAAAAGATTAACCATTACTTTTGCTAATGGGGAGGAGGAAATTAAAGATGTCTACGCTATGCGTAAACGTTCTGTTGGCTTACTAGGAAATATTGTTGGTGAAAAACGTCCTCAGCCATTTGTTGAGGATACTGCTGTTCCTCCAGAAAATTTGGCCGATTACATTGCAGAATTTAGATCGTTATTAGATGGACTCGGTTTAACCTATGGAATGTTTGGGCATGTGGATGCAGGTGTTTTACATGTACGTCCATTACTGGATATGAAAGAGTCTCATTCCGCTGAATTAGTAAAGTTGATCAGTGATAAAATTGTTGAATTAACTCATAAATATGGTGGAGTAATTTGGGGCGAGCATGGTAAAGGGCTTCGATCAGAATATGCTCCTATTTTTTTCGGCGAATCTTATCCATTAATCCAAAAAGTTAAAGGGCTTTTTGACCCATTAAATAAATTAAATCCCGGTAAAATTGCTACTCCTAACACTCAACCCCAAGCCAATCTAATTAAATTATTGGATATCCCGTTACGTGGAGACTTTGATAAACAAATTTCGAAAGAGGAATGGAATGCCTTTTCTACAACAATGCATTGTAATGGAAATGGGGCATGTTTTAATTTTGATGTAAATGATCCAATGTGTCCTTCTTATAAGGTTACTAGAGACCGTATTCATTCACCCAAAGGACGAGCAACACTAATCAAAGAATGGCTACGGCGTGAGAAGAAAGGCGAACAGTCTTCTTCATTCGATAAAGAGGTTTATGAGGCTTTACACGGCTGTTTATCCTGTAAGTCTTGCGCTGGTCAATGTCCAATTAAAGTAGATATTCCTGACAGTAAGGCAAGATTCTTAGAGAAATTTCATCAACGTTATAAGCGATCATTAAGAGATTATTTGATAAGTAATCTTGAACGATTTATGCCAATTATGTCTAACTTTGCAGGTCTTTATAATTTCATGCAGAAATTAAGCATAGTTCAGACAATTCAGCAGAATGTTGTAAAAGTAGTAGATATTCCTTTATTTCATCCACAAGCTAGTACTGATTTAGAACAATTTGGAGCCGTACTGCTTAAAAGTAACTTATCTAATTTACCGAAATCATCTGAGAATGCAGTAATCTTGGTACAGGATGCATTTACTAGGTATTTTGATACTCCTGTATTCCTAGCAACTATTGAATTTATTCATAGCTTAGGAATTAAGCCGTATATATTGCCTTATTTCCCTAATGGTAAACCTTTACATGTACATGGATTTATAAATGAATTTGAAAGACTACGTAATGAGAGCAGTATTTTACTAAATAAGGCCGCGATGAGTGGTATTCCTTTGGTTGGTATAGATCCTGCTATGACTCTTGTTTATAGGCAAGAGTATAAAATGAAATACACTAAGCCTGTACTTGATCAATCGTTTGAAATTTTATTATTACAAGAGTGGCTAGTTACTTGGTTTAATACAAACCCATTACCAAAAAATATAGCATTAAAAAAGAAAACCTATTACCTAGCAGGGCATTGTACCGAGCGTACGCAGGCACCTGCATCCTCATCACACTGGAAATATATTTTTAATAAATTTGGGCTCCAACTAGAAATCTTAGCATTGGGATGTTGCGGTATGGCTGGAACATATGGGCATGAAGCTGAACATAAACAACTTTCAGCAAAAATTTATGGACAATCTTGGAAACATAAACAACAAGAGCTTGGTGTTCAATTTATAGCGACCGGTTATTCTTGTCGCAGCCAAGTTAAACGTTTAGAACATCAGACTATACGACACCCTATTCAAGTATTAAATGAAATATTCAAATTAAACAGATAGTAAGATTGTTATCTTGATGGAATAATTATTGAATAATCAAGTAAATTTGTAAAAATATTTCTGCCTGATTGTATATCAGTTTAGAAAAAGGATCGTAGTATTTTAAATGAAAAATTCGTTGACAGAATTAGAGGAGTTAAATAGTGATTCATCAACAATTAACTCCTCGGAATCGATCAGTAAAGTCGTTGCAGCTTCAGCCATTGGTAGCTTTGTAGAATGGTATGAGTTTTCTATTTATGGCTATTTAGCTGTTATTTTAGGAACAATTTTTTTTGCAGGTGCTGCGCCTGCTTTGCAATTAATTGCTTCACTAGGTGCTTTTGCTGTTGCCTTTTTAGCTCGTCCCATAGGGGGGATACTTTTCGGTTGGATTGGCGATACAGTTGGAAGAAAAACAGCATT
>Ga0308165_1006242_pt1 | contig 10608 bp, 7 predicted proteins | sample PhyWR2_FD_201032 | JGI IMG/M metagenome (GOLD analysis project Ga0308165, IMG submission 201032) | Phyllosphere microbial communities from UC Gill Tract Community Farm, Albany, California, United States - DLSLW.R2 | ecosystem: Host-associated > Plants > Phyllosphere > Unclassified | place: USA... | reverse complement strand
CATGCATGAAAAAAGCCGCTGGCTGCAGCGGCTTTTTTCATGGGCGGCCGGGGCCGGCCGGCGGTGGCCTCAGGGGCGGGACGTTGCGCGAAAGCGGCTTTCGGACACCACCTTCAGGTCGCCCGGCACCGAGGCCAGGTAGTCGGCCATGGCCTTGAGTTCGGCGTGGGTGTACTGCTTGGCCATGCCGCCCATGATGGGGTGGGCGCGGCCTACCTTGGCATTGGCATTGGCGGCGTTGTCGTTCTTGTAGGCCTTGAGCGCCACGAACAGGTAGTCGGCGTGCTGGCCGGCGATCTTGGGGTAGCTCGGGTCGATCGGCTGGCTGAAGTTGGCGCCATGGCAGGAGGCGCAGTTGGCCTTGGCCAGCAGGGCCTGCACCTGGGCGCTGGGCGCCTTCTCGGGCTTGGCCGGCAGCTGCGTGCCGGCGGCCACGCCATGGCCGCTGTAGTAGGCGGCCAGGTCGGCGATGTCCTGGTCGGTGAGCGTGACGGCCACGCTGCGCATGGTCGGGTGCTTGCGGTCGCCCTTCTTGTACTCGTGCAGCGCGGCCGAGATGTAGGCCGCGTTCTGGCCCGAGATCATGGGCACCTTGTACACCTCGGGAAACGAGGCCTGGTAGCCCTTGATGCCATGGCAGCCGATGCACATGGCGTTCTTGACCTGGCCTGCACTGGCGTCGCCCTTGATGTCCTGGGCGTGGCCGGCAAGGGTCACACAGGAGACAAGCAAGGCAAACGTCGAGGTGAACAGCTTATTCATTTTGCGCGCACAATCCGGTAAGAAGTGTCGTCGTTACAACAACGTTGAAGGATGCACGGGCCGCCTGACCCGGCTGATTGCGTCTAATTTCACCGCTTACCCCTTTTATGTCAATACGCTGCTTTCAAAAATCATGAAATTTCAAGGCTCTGAAAACTACGTTGCCACCCCCGATCTGATGCTCGCGGTCAATGCCGCCGCCACCCTGGCCCGCCCGCTGCTGGTCAAGGGCGAGCCCGGCACCGGCAAGACCATGCTGGCCGAGGAAGTGGCCCAGGCGCTGGGCCTGCCGCTGCTGCAGTGGCACATCAAGTCCACCACCAAGGCGCAGCAGGGCCTTTACGAATACGACGCGGTCTCGCGCCTGCGCGACTCGCAGCTGGGCGACGAGAAGGTCAAGGACATCCACAACTACATCGTCAAGGGCGTGCTCTGGGAGGCCTTCACGGCCGAGCAGCCGGTGGCCCTGCTGATCGACGAGATCGACAAGGCCGACATCGAGTTTCCCAACGACCTGCTGCGGGAAATCGACCGCATGGAGTTCTACTGCTACGAGACGCGCGAGCTCGTCAAGGCCAGGCACCGCCCGCTGGTCTTCATCACCTCAAACAACGAGAAGGAGCTGCCCGACGCTTTCCTGCGCCGGTGTTTTTTCCACTACATCAAGTTCCCCGACGCGACCACCATGAAGAGCATCGTGGACGTGCACTTCCCCGGCTTGAAAAAAGAACTGCTGGGCGCGGCGATGAAGACCTTCTACGACGTGCGCAACCTGCCGGGGCTGAAAAAGAAGCCCTCGACCAGCGAGCTGCTGGACTGGCTCAAGCTGCTGGTGGCCGAGGACATCGGCCTGGAAGCGCTGCAAAGCGCCGACCAGAAGGTGTCGGTGCCGCCGCTGATCGGCGCGCTGCTCAAGAACGAGCAGGACGTGACGCTGTTTGAAAAACTGGTGTTCATGCAGCGCAACAACCGCTGACCGCCCCGGCGCGCGCCTTCGGGCACCGGCCGGTACCGGCCGGCCGGACGCGTGACAATCGTCCCCGAAAGGATTTAACCCACACCATGCGATTCATCGAACCCCTTGTCCTGACCGGCCGCGACTGGACCATCCTGGAGCCGCTGGAGCAACGCCACGAAGCCGAACTGCTCGAAGCAGCCCGGGACGGCGAACTCTGGAACCTCTGGTACACGGCCATCGCCGGCCCGGACGGCGTGATCGGCTACATGGAGGCGGCCTTGAAAATGCGCGACGAACTGGGCGCCATGCCCTTCGTGGTGCGCCGCAAGTCGGACGGAAAGATCGTCGGCTCGACGCGCTACTTCAACGTCGATGCCAAGAATCGCCGGCTCGAAATCGGCCACACCTGGTACAGCAAGAGCGTGCACAGAACCGGCCTGAACACCGAGGCCAAGCTGCTGCTGCTGCAGCACGCGTTCGAGAAGCTCGAATGCATCGCGGTGGAATTTCGCACGCACTGGTTCAATTTTGACAGCAGAGCAGCCATTGCCCGCCTGGGCGCCAAGCAGGACGGCGTGTTGCGCAACCACCAGGTCTCGCCCAACGGCACGCTGCGCGACACGGTGGTGTTCAGCATCACTGCCAGCGAATGGCCCACCGTCAAGGCACACCTGAAGCACCAGCTCGACAAGCCCCGAAGCTGATGGGGTGAGGAACACGCCATGCTGATCGACTTTTTCTACACCCTGCGCTCGGCCAAGCTGCCGGTGTCGGTCAAGGAATTTTTGATGCTGCTCGAAGCGCTGCAGGCCGGCGTGGTCGGCCCAAACAGCGGGCAGGCCGGCACCGATGGCGAAATTGGCGAAGGCGCCTACGGGATCGACGACTTCTACTACCTCAGCCGCACAGTGCTGGTGAAGGACGAGAAGCACTACGACAAGTTCGACCGCGCCTTTGCCGGCTACTTCAAGGGCGTGGAGACGCTCACCGACTTCACCCAGGACATTCCGCTCGAATGGCTGCGCAAGAACCTGGAGCTCGAACTCAGCCCCGAGGACAAGGCCAAGATCGAGAAGATGGGCTGGGACGAGCTGATGGAAACGCTCAAGAAACGCTTCGAGGAGCAAAAGGAGCGCCACGAGGGCGGCAGCAAGTGGATCGGCACCGGCGGCACCTCGCCCTTTGGCGCCAACGGCTACAACCCGCAGGGCATTCGCATCGGCCAGGAAAAAAGCCGCAACCGCAGCGCGGTGAAGGTCTGGGACCAGCGCGCCTACAAGGACTACGACGACACGCAGGAGCTCGGCACGCGAAACATCAAGGTCGCGCTGCGCCGGCTGCGCAAGTTCGCGCGCCAAGGCAACGAGGAGGAACTCGACCTGGACGACACCATCCGCTCGACCGCCGCCAACGCCGGCTGGCTGGACATCAAGATGGTGCCCGAGCGGCACAACCACGTGAAGGTGCTGCTGCTGATGGACGTGGGCGGTACCATGGACGACCACATCCACCGCGTCGAGGAGATGTTCTCGGCGGTCAAGGCCGAGTTCAAGCACCTGGAGTTCTACTATTTCCACAACTGCGTCTACGACTTCATGTGGAAGAACAACCGGCGCCGATTTGCCGAGAAGTTCCCGACCTGGGACATCATCCGCAAGTACAACAAGGACTACAAGCTGATCTTCGTCGGCGATGCGACGATGAGCCCCTACGAGATCCTGCAGCCCGGCGGCAGCGTCGAGTACAACAACGAGGAGGCCGGCGCCGAGTGGCTGCAGCGCCTGACCAGCGCCTTTCCCAAGTTCGCCTGGATCAACCCCGAGCCGCAGGGCATCTGGCAATACCGCCAGAGCATCGCCGTCATCCAGCAGCTGATGGGCCAGCGCATGTACCCGTTGACGCTCAAGGGGCTTGAGGAAGCCATCCGGCTGCTGTCCAAGTAAGCCCAACGTACACTCGGGCCCGTGACCCCAACCCGCCCTTTTCCTGCGTGCACGGTTCCCCAGGCGGCTCCCGCCTGCCTCTGGCTGGCAGCCTGCCTGGCGCTGACGGCGCTGGCCGGTGCCCCGGCCGCCCGGGCACAGTCCGCAGTGCCCGCCGACCCGTTTGCCGGCTCGACCTCGACACCGCCTTCGGGCGTGCAGCAGACCGCGCCGCCGCCCGAGGCGCCGCCGGCCAGTCTCACGCCGGCGCCCACGCCCGCCGGCGCCGTGGGCCCCCGCAGCGCCACGCCCGAGGTCACGGCCTTCGACATTGCCGTGCGCGCGCCGGAGCCGGTGCGCGAGCTGCTCGAAAAGCACCTGGAGCTGCAGCGCTACCGCGCCGTCACCGACCTGGACGAGGCCGAGCTGGCCCGGCTCATCCTGCTGGCCGAGCGCAATGTGCGCAACCTGGTCGGCACGCTGGGCTACTTCAGCCCGGACATCCGCATTGCGCGCGAAGGCGGCCTCAACGAGCGCCCGGTCATCGTCGTGGCCGTGGACCCCGGCGAGGTGACGCACATCGGGCCGGTGGCCATCAACTTTGCCGGCGACATTGCCAGCTCGCTTGACGCGGACGCGCAGGCCCAGCGCGCCGGCATCACGCGCGACTGGCGCCTGCCCAGCGGCCAGCCGTTCACGCAGGACGCCTGGAGCGGCGCCAAGACCCAGGCGCTGCGCCAGCTCGTCGCCCGGCGCTACCCGGCCGGCAAGCTCGCCGGCAGCCTGGCCGACGTGGACGCGCCCAGCCGCACGGCCAGCCTGCGGGTGGACCTGGACTCCGGGCCGCTGTACCGGCTGGGGCCGCTGCAGGTCACTGGCGTGGAGCGCTACGACCCGGTGCTGGTGCCGCGCCTGGCGCGCCTGGGCGTGGGCGAGGTCTACGACCAGAACCGGCTGGTCGAGGCGCAGCAGCGCCTGGCCTCCAGCGGCTACTTCGACGCGGCCTACGTCTTCATCAACCCCGAGGGCGACCCACAGGCCGTGCCCGTGCAGGTGCAGGTGCGCGAAGCCAAGCTGCAAAAGGTCATCCTGGGCGTGGGCGTGACCACCGACAGCGGGCCGCGCGCCTCGGTCGAGCACACGCACCAGCGCGTGCCAGGCATCGGCTGGCGCGCCGTCACCAAGCTGCAGCTGGAGAAGAAGTCGCCCTTTGCCCAGACCGAGTGGACCGCGATCCCGGACGAGGACAACTGGCGCTGGGGCGTGCTCGGGCGCGTCGAGCGCCTGGACGACGACGGGCTCGTCACCCAGGCGCAGCGACTGCGCTTTGGCCGCTCGCAGGCAGGCGACAAGATCGACCGCAACCTCTACGTGCAGTACGACCGGGCCAACGTGCAGGGCACGGGCCAGGCGGGCAACTCCTCGGCCGACACCGGCGACGGCTCGGCGCTGACGGCCAACTACGTCTGGACCGGCCGCTACTTTGACAGCCTGCCGTTTCCGGGCCGGGGCTACGCGCTGGGCTTCGAGCTGGGCGCGGGCACCACACTGGGCCAGGACCGCCAGCCCTTCACCCGCACGGTGGGCCGCTGGATGGGCATCAAGCCGCTGGCGCAGGGGCGCCTTGCGATGCGCGCCGAAGCCGGCGCGGTGCTGGCCAAGGACACGGCCAGCATCCCGGCCACCCAGCTGTTTCGCACCGGCGGCGACAACACGGTACGCGGCTACGGCTACCGCGACATCGGCATCGCCCTGCCCAACGGCGTCATCGGCCCGGGCCGCTACCTGGCGGTGGGCAGCGTCGAGTGGCAGCGGCCCATCACGCTCCAGGGCCGCGCCAGCGAGTTTGAAAACACCGTCTTCATCGACGCGGGCGCGGTGGCCGACAAGCCGCAGGACCTGCGCCCGTCGTTCGGCATCGGCACCGGCCTGCGCTGGCGCAGCCCGATCGGGCCGCTGCAGATCGACCTGGCCTATGGCTTGAAGGTGCAGCAGGCGCGTCTGCATGTCAGTGTGGGATTCGTCTTTTGATGGCTTCACCCGGCACGAGCAGCACCAGCGGCACCCCCAGCGCCAACGACACCGCCACGCTGCGCGCCGTCGGGCCGCAGGCGCCTGCCCCCCGGCCGGGGCGGCGCTGGCTCAAGGCGCTGGCTTGGACCGCCGGCGGCGTGGTGGCCCTGGCCGCCGGCGCCGCCGGCACGGCCTGGTGGTGGACGGGCACCGAAGGGTCGCTGGCCACGGCGCTGCGCTGGGCCGGCCGGCTGCAGGCCCTGCAGCCGCTGACGCTCGGGCCGGTGCGCGGCGCCCTGCGCAGCGGCGGCCACCTGGACACGGTGCAGTGGCAGCAGGACGGCCTGAGCGTCACGGCGCGCGATGTCACCCTGGCCTGGGAGCCTGGCGCGCTGCTGCACGGCACGCTGCGCCTGCAGCAGCTGGCCATCGGCCGCGTCGAGGTCACCGACCAGCGCCCGCCGTCGTCGGCGCCAAGCGCGCCGCCCGCGTCGCTGCGCCTGCCCGTGCGCGTGGCACTGGAGGGGTTTTCCGTCGGCCGGCTCGGCCTGACGGGCAAGACCACCTTTGCGGCATCGAACATTGCCGGGCGCTACGCCTTCAACGGCCTGCAGCACCGGCTCGACCTGAAAAGCGCCGAAGTGGCCGGCGGCCAGTACAGCGGCCGGGCCACGCTTGCGGCCAGCGGCCCGCTGACGCTGGACGCGGCCCTGTCCGGGGCGCTGGCCGTGCCCGTGCCGGGCAATCCGGCGCCGGTGCCGCTGACCTTTGAAGCCACCGCCAGCGGCGCGCTGACCGAGCTGGCGCTCAGGGCCGAGCTGCAGATGACCTCGCCACCGGCCGCTGCCGCGCCCCAGCCGGCGCCGCAACCCCAGGCCAGCGCCAGTGCGCGCCTCATGCCCTGGGCGGCGCAGCCGCTGCCGCAGGCCGAGGCCCGCTTTCGCGACCTGGACATTGCCGCCCTGCTGCCCAATTTGCCGCGCACGCTGCTGACCGGCAGTGCCAGCGTGCGCCCGCTGGACAGCGCACCGGCGGCCCGCGCCGCCTGGGAGGTGCAGCTGCAGCTGGACAACGCCTTGCCCGGCCCCTGGGACCAGCAGCGCCTGCCGCTGCAGCGGCTGGACGCGCAGGGCGAATGGCGCGACGGCGCCGCCCTGGTGCGCAGCCTGCAGGCGCAGCTGGGCGGCGGCGAGCTGGCAGCCAGCGGCCAGTGGGCGCCGGCCGGGCCGGGCACCCCGCCCGAGGCGCAAGCGGCGCAGGAATGGACGGTCAAGGCCACGCTCCACCAAGTCAACCCGGCCCGGCTGCACAGCCGGTTCGCGCCCCTGCCGCTCGACGGCCGGGCCGAGGTCAGCGGCCAGGGCGCCGCCGTGCGCTTCGATGCGAATGTGCAGGCGGCCGGCGGGGGGCCGGCCAGCAGCCGCGCAGGGGGGCGGCCGGCGGCGCCAAGCGCAGAGGCGCGCCTGCTGCAGCAACTGCGCCTGCGCGACGCGCTGGCCACCGGCACCTGGAACCCCGCGCAGGACGGCGGCACGCTGGCGCTGTCGGCCCTGCGGCTGCGCACCGACGACGCCGAACTGAGCGGCCAGCTGGAGGTGCAGCCCGCCGCCAAGGGCGGCCAAGGCCGGCTGACCCTGCGCGCGCCAGGATTGGACGGACAGTTCAACGGCGAGCTGCGCCAGACACGCGGCAGCGGCGAGCTGCGCCTGGAAGGCCGCGACGCCGCGCAGGCGTTGCGCTGGCTGCAAAAATTGCCTGGCATGCCCGAAGCCGTGCGCGACGCCTCGGCCAGCGGCAGCGCCGCGCTGCAGGCGCAGTGGCAAGGCGGCTGGCAGGACCCGGTGCTGCAGGCGCGGCTGCAAGCGCCGTCGCTGGACTGGACGGCCGCCAAGCCCAGCACAGCCACAGCCGTCACCGACGCAACCGCGGCCGCAGCCACCCCGATGAAAGTGCGCGACCTGCAGGCCACCCTTTCGGGCCGGCTGCGCCAGGCGCAGCTCGATGCCCAGGGCCGCCTTGAAATGGGCCCGCGTCGCGTCGCCCTGCAGCTGGCGGCCGAAGGCGGGCAAAAAAGACCGGCGGGCACGGCCTCGCCGGCGCTGGGCGCCTCGGCCTGGCAGGGCCTGCTCAAGCAGCTCAGCCTGCGCATCGAAGACCCGGCGCTGGGCAGCGGCGCCTGGCAACTGGCCACGCGCGGCCCGGTGCCACTGCAATGGACACCTTCCGGCGCAGGCGGCGGCGCCTTTGAAAGCGGCGCCGGCCAAGCGCTGCTGACCGCACCAAGCGGCAACACGGCAGGCGCCGCGCCGCAGCAGGCCACGCTGGCCTGGCAGCCGGTTCGCTGGCGGGCCGGCGAACTCGTCACCGCCGGCAGCCTCTCTGGCTTGCCGCTGTCCTGGCTCGAACTCGTGGCCGGCCCGCAGCTGGCCGGCGCCGGCCTGGGCGGCAGCCTGGTGTTTGACGGCCAGTGGGACGCGGTGCTGGGCGAGCGCCTGAAGCTCAAGGCCAGCCTGGCGCGCAGCAGCGGCGACATCACCGTGCAGGCCGAAGGCGTGCAAGGCAACACCGCCCGCGTGGTCGCCGGCGTCAAGGAAGCGCGGGTTTCCCTGGAAGCCACCGGCAACGCCTTGAGCCTGGCCCTGCGCTGGGACAGCGAGCGCGCCGGCACGGCCAGCGGGCAACTGCGCACGCAGCTGGCGCGCGCCCCCGGCGCGCAAGGGCTGGGCGGCTGGTTCTGGCCCGACGATGCGCCGCTGGGCGGCCAGCTGCAGGCGCAGCTGCCGCGCATCGGCGTGTGGTCGCTGCTGGCGCCGCCGGGCTGGCGGCTGCGCGGCTCGCTCGGCGCCGACGTTTCCCTCCGCGGCACGCGCGCCGCGCCCAGCCTGGCCGGCGATTTGCAGGCCAACGACCTGGCGCTGCGCTCGGTGGTCGATGGCATCGAGTTCGGCCGGGGCCGGCTGCGCGCCCGGCTGGACGGCACCACCTTGCGCATCCAGGAATTCACGCTGCAGGGCGCCGGCGAGCAAGGCACCGGCGGCAGCCTCACGGCCCAGGGCGAGGCCGGCTGGCTTGATGGCCGGCCGCAGGTGCGCCTGTCGGCGCGGCTGCAGCGGCTGCGTGCCAGCATCCGCACCGACCGGCAGGTCACCGTTTCGGGCGAGGTGCAGGCCAGCCTGAAGGGTGCGCAGACCGCGCTCACCGGCAGGCTGGCGATCGACCAGGCGCGCATCCTGCTGCCCGACGAGGGCACGCCGCAGCTGGGCGACGACGTGGTGGTGCGCAGCGCCAGCGGCGCGGCCTCGGGCCAGAAAGCGCCTGAAAAGGCCGCCGGCGCCGCGCCCGAGCAACCGGCCCGGCCGCTGCAGCTGGCCCTGCAGATCGACCTGGGCAACGACTTTCGCGTCCAGGGCAAGGGCATCGACACGCGCGTGGCCGGCACGCTGTCGCTGCAGGGTAGCTCGCTGGCCGACCCGCGCCTGGTCGGCACGGTGCGCACCGTGGGCGGGCAGTACCGCGCCTACGGCCAGCGGCTGGATGTCGAGCAGGGCGTGATCCGCTTCACCGGCCCCATCAACAACCCCACGCTGGACATCCTGGCCATCCGCCCCAACCTCACGCAGCGCGTGGGCGTGCAGATCACCGGCACCGCGCTGCTGCCCAGCGTGCGCCTGTACGCGCAGCCCGAGCTGTCCGAGGCCGAAAAGCTCTCCTGGCTCATCGTCGGCCGGGCCTCGGCGTCCGGCGGCGCCGAGGCGGCGCTGCTGCAGCAGGCCGCGCTGGCGCTGCTGGGCAGCAAGGGCGGCGGCATGTCCGGCGGTCTGGCCGCCTCGCTGGGCCTGGACGAGCTGTCGTTCCGCGGCGCCTCGAACAATGCCGACGGCAGCACCACGGCCGGCGCCGTCACGCTGGGCAAGCGCTTTTCGCGCAACTTCTACGCCGCCTACGAGCGCAGTATTTCCGGTGCGCTGGGCACGCTGTTCGTGTTCTACGACCTGTCGCAGCGTTTCACGCTGCGCGCCCAGGCCGGCCAGCAAAGCGCGGTGGACCTGATCTTTACCGTGCCCTATGACTGAATCTGCGCGCGCCGCTTTCCAACAACGCGGCGCCAGCGCATACAATTCCTGCTTCCCGGCCTGCCTGCCGGGACGTGCCGCCATAGTTCAATGGATAGAACGAGTGCCTCCTAAGCGCTAGATACAGGTTCGATTCCTGTTGGTGGTACCACGATTGCCCCGGGCCCTGCCCGCCCACGACCCGCGCAGCGCGCCGCTGCAGCGGGTTTCTTTTTTGGCCTTGCGGCGCCGGCAAACGGCTCGCCTGCCGCTATGGCAGCGGCACGGCGTCGGCGGCGCCCAGGAACTGCAGCACCCGCTCCACCGTCTTCTCGTCGAAACGGTAGGGGTCAAAGCGCCCGTGGCCTTGCGCCTGCAGCCACTGCATCATCGGGCTCTGGATGGCGACGAACTTCATCTCCCACTGGCCGAAAGCGCGCGTGTGGATGGTCTTTTTGGACAGCACGGTGAGGTCTTGGTGGCGCGTGTCGCCCCGCAGCTTGACGAGCAGCGCATCGACCGTGCCCTCTTCGCCTTCGAGGCACTGCAGGAAGCAGCCGTCGGCAAAGCACAGGCCGCCCGAGAGCTGGCGCGCCCGGTTGTTGGCCCGCGCCTGGATCAGGATTTTTCCGGCATTGGGGTCGATGTTGGTGAAATTGGCCGAACTGCTGGACGTTGAACGGCTGACATAGACAAGCTGCGTGAGGGAGGGCATGGACAAAATCGCAATCGGGGGCTAAATCATCAGGATTTTGTCATGGCAGCAGAATCTGCACAAATTTGTGGCAATTATCAAAAACTGCAAATATGTGACTTTTATCATTACGCGGCCGGATTTTTTCGAGGCCGCTTTACACGCAGCGTGCTGCAGACGCCCGCAACGCCCGCGCAGGCGGCACCC
>Ga0308165_1006239_pt1 | contig 10609 bp, 11 predicted proteins | sample PhyWR2_FD_201032 | JGI IMG/M metagenome (GOLD analysis project Ga0308165, IMG submission 201032) | Phyllosphere microbial communities from UC Gill Tract Community Farm, Albany, California, United States - DLSLW.R2 | ecosystem: Host-associated > Plants > Phyllosphere > Unclassified | place: USA... | reverse complement strand
TGCCGGGCTTCTTCTGCGACTACGGCGTCAACATCCACCTGGGCGCGCGGGCCTTTGCGAACGCCAACTGCGTGTTCCTGGACTGCGCCGAGATTCGTATAGGCGACAACTTTCAGGCCGGGCCAGGCGTGCAGCTTCTGACGCCGGAACATCCGTTGGACGCGGTCGCCCGCCGGGGCGAGGAGACGGCGCGGCCGATCGTCATCGGGGACGACGTCTGGATTGGCGGCGGCGCGATCGTTCTGGCGGGCGTCACCATCGGCGATCGGTCGGTGATCGGCGCGGGATCCGTCGTGACAAAGGACGTGCCGTCCGACGTGGTGGTGGTCGGCAATCCTGCGAAGATCGTCCGGCGTCTGACGCCTGCTTAAACGCCTTGAAATCGTCGCGCGGTTCATGCATAAGCCGCGCCTCGCGTGGCGGTCCTGAGGGCCGCCGCTATTGTTTTCGCGCTAGACGGAGCTCGGCTCTGGGCGGCGCCCGACTTAGAAGATTGAGACGGACATGGCCGTTCCGAAGCGCAAAGTATCTCCCTCGCGTCGCAACATGCGCCGCGCCCACGACGCCCTGACCTCGAACGTCTACGTCGAGGACAAGGACACCGGCGAGCTGAAGCGCCCGCACCACATCGACCTGAAGACCGGCACCTATCGCGGTCGTCAGGTCATCACGCCGAAGGAAGACTAGTCTTTCAGGCGATCCCGACTTCGGTCGGATGACGATTTCGACGGCGCGCGGTGACCCGCGCGCCGTTTTCGTGCGTTCAATGCGGTGAAGCTTCCATTGGAGACGCCGCATGATGATTCGTTTCACCGCCGTCAGCGCCTGCGCGCTGCTGACCCTCGCCGCCTGTAATCGCGCAGACGAGCGCGTCTCGGAGCCCGCCGCAGCGCCGGTCGCTTCGGCGAACGAGACGCCCGCCGCCGATCCGAATGCGTTGACGGCCGAAGGGCTAGGGCCGGTTCGAATCGGCATGACACGCGCCGAACTGGTGAAGGTCTGGGGCGAGGACTCTCAACCGAACGCTGTCGGCGGCGCCGAGCCTGAAGTCTGTGACCAATTCCATCCGGCAAACGCGCCAGCAGATGTGCAGGTGATGGTCCAGAACGGCGTGCTGACGCGAATCACCCTGGCGCGCGGTGCGACGACGAAGACCGATCGTGGATTCGGGGTGGGCGATACGGCCATGGCGATCAAGCAAGCCTATGGCGGCGCGGTCTTCGCCCAGCCGCATAAATACCAGGAGGCGCCGGCCGAGGATCTGTTCGTCTGGTCGAAGGGCGGATCGACGACCTATGTCACCGATCCATCGGCGCGCGGCGTTCGATATGAGATCGGCAGCGACGGCAAGGTAATGATGGTCCACGCGGGTGATCCTTCGATACAGCTCGTCGAGGGCTGTTCCTGACGCCTGGCGACGATGTCGGCATTGGCGTTTGGCGGGGAGGCGGCTAAACCGTCTGACCTCCCTTGCCCCTTGAGCCAAAGAGCCGAGCCATGACCGACATCGCCGACATCGTCGCCCGCCAGATCCTCGACAGCCGGGGCAATCCGACGGTCGAGGTCGATGTCACGCTGGAAGATGGTTCGTTTGGCCGCGCCGCCGTTCCGTCCGGCGCGTCTACGGGCGCGCACGAAGCGGTCGAGCTGCGTGACGGCGACAAGGACATGTGGGGCGGCAAGGGCGTCCAGAAGGCGGTCGACGCCGTCAACGGCGAGATCTTCGACGCCCTCTCCGGCATGGACGCCGAGCAGCAGCGCCGGATCGACGAGGCGATGATCGAGCTGGACGGCACGCCCAGCAAGGGCCGTCTGGGCGCCAATGCGATCCTGGGCGTGTCTTTGGCGGTCGCCAAGGCCAGCGCCTTGTCGGCCAATCAGGAGCTGTATCGCTATCTGGGCGGCGTCTCGGCCCGCGTCCTGCCGACCCCGATGATGAACATCATCAACGGCGGCGCCCACGCTGATAATCCGATCGACATCCAGGAGTTCATGATCCTGCCCACCGGCGCCGAAACCTTTTCGGACGCTGTACGCATGGGCGCCGAAATCTTCCACGCCCTGAAGAAGCAACTGAAAGACGCCGGGCACAACACCAACGTCGGGGACGAGGGCGGCTTTGCGCCCAATCTGGCCTCAGCCGATGAGGCGCTGAGCTTCATCACCAAGGCGGGCCAGGCGGCGGGCTACCTCGCGGGCGAGGATTTCCACCTGGGCCTCGACGTCGCCTCGACCGAATTCTTCAAGGACGGCAAATACGTCATGGCCGGAGAGGGCAAGACCGTCGATTCCGAAGGCATGGCCGCCTACCTGGTCGATCTGTGCGAACGCTTCCCGATCGTGTCGATTGAGGACGGCATGGCCGAGGATGACTTCGACGGCTGGCGCCTGCTGACCGAGCGCCTGGGCGACCGCGTCCAACTGGTCGGCGACGATCTGTTCGTGACCAATCCGGCGCGTCTGGCCGCCGGTATCGGCGAAGGTCTGGCCAACTCGATCCTGATCAAGGTCAACCAGATCGGCACCCTGTCCGAGACGCTGGACGCTGTCGATATGGCCCACCGCGCAGGCTACACCGCCGTGATGAGCCACCGGTCGGGCGAGACCGAGGACTACACTATCGCCGACCTGGCCGTGGCGACCAATTGCGGGCAGATCAAGACCGGCTCGTTGGCCCGCTCCGACCGGGTGGCGAAGTACAACCAGTTGCTCCGCATCGAGGAAATGCTGGGCGACCAGGGCGTTTATTTCGGCGACGGCATGCTGCTGAAATAGGAAACGGAATTGTCCGCGGAGAATCAGCGTTTTCCGCCGACAATCTTACGGTCAAGCTACATTTCGTTAGGCATTTTCGGGCACGGTTTCTGAACTGTGTTTTCGCGCTCAGAAGGAGCGTCTCAAGTGCCCGAACGGATGAAACCTTACCGCCTGTCCCTCGCCCTGTTGCTGCTTCTCGCCTATCTCGGGGTGCAGGCGCTGACGGGCGAGCGCGGACTGTTGAGCGGATCGTCTCGCGACGCCCTGCTGGGGCAACGCGAGGACCAACTGGCGCATCTAACCGAGCAGCGCCGCGATCTTGAGACACGCGTGCGCTATCTGCGCACCGACAGCCTGTCTCGCGACCTTCTGGAAGAGCGCGCGCGCGCCGTGCTCGGCTTCTCCGATCCGCGCGACTATGTGATCCGCGTCTCGGCCCCGGCCGCCCAAGGCTGAGCGACCTTCACCACTTGAACTATTGTTACAGGGCGACCCGCACCCCTTTGCGTTACCGGAAGGAAGGCTGCTAAAGCCCCTTTCCGTAACGATAAGAAGGCGTCGGTTCTCGGCGCCTAGCCGGGAGATACCGGATGGCGAAAGCCCCAGCCAAATCCGCTCAGACGACCACGCCTGACAAACTGCCCAACACGCCGACGGCGTCCAAGGAAGACCTTCTGCGCTTCTATCGCGAGATGGTTCTGATCCGCCGCTTCGAAGAGCGTGCGGGCCAGCTCTACGGCATGGGTCTGATCGGCGGCTTCTGCCACCTGTACATCGGCCAAGAGGCCGTGGCGGTCGGCGTTCAGGAGAGCGTCAAACAGGGCCACGACAAGATCATCACCGGATACCGCGACCACGGCCACATGCTGGCCGCCGGCATGGATCCGAAGGAAGTCATGGCCGAGCTGACCGGCCGCAGCGGCGGTTCGTCCAAGGGCAAGGGCGGCTCGATGCACATGTTCGACGTGCCGACCGGCTTCTATGGCGGTCACGGCATCGTCGGCGCCCAGGTGGCGCTGGGCACCGGCCTGGCCTTCGCGGGCAAGTATCGCGGCGACGATTCGGTGGCCTTCGTCTATTTTGGCGACGGCGCCTCGAACCAGGGGCAGGTGTACGAGAGCTTCAACATGGCGCAGCTGTGGAAGCTGCCGGCCATCTACATCATCGAGAACAACCAGTACGCCATGGGCACGAGCATCGAACGCTCGTCCTCGACGACCGAACTGTATCAGCGCGGCGCCAGCTTCGGCATTCCGGGCGAGCAGGTCGACGGCATGGACGTGCTGGCCGTGCGCGACGCGACGGCGCGTGCGGTGAAGCGCGCCCGCGAGGGCGGCGGTCCCTTCATCCTGGAAGTGAAGACCTATCGCTATCGCGGTCACTCGATGTCCGACCCGGCCAAGTACCGGACCAAGGAAGAGGTCGACGAGGTCAAGAAGACCCGCGACCCGATCGATCACCTGAAGATGCTTCTGTCGGCCGCCAATGCGACCGAGGACGAGCTCAAGGCCATCGACAACGAGATCAAGGCGATCGTCGCCGAAGCTGTTCAATTCGCCCAAGAGAGCCCGGAACCCGATCCGTCCGAGCTCTATACCGACGTCTACGTGGAGGCCTGATCCGTGACCGACATTCTGATGCCGGCGCTGTCCCCCACGATGGAAGAGGGCACGCTGACCAAATGGCATATCAAGGCGGGCGACACCGTGTCGGCCGGCCAGGTGATCGCCGAGATCGAAACCGATAAGGCGACGATGGAAGTCGAGGCCGTGGATGAAGGCGAAGTGCTGGAAATCCTGGTGGCCGAAGGCTCCGAGAACGTGAAGGTCAACACGCCGATCGCGCGTCTGGCCGGCGAAGACGGCGCAGCGGCACCTGCGCCCAAGGCTGAATCCGCAAAAGGCGAAGCCGAGACGCCCAAGGCTGCGGCCGAGGGCAAGACCGGCGATCCGGAAAAGGCCCCGGCTCAGACGGCGACGCCCAAGGTCGAACTGCGGGACCCGGAAATCCCGGCTGACGCCAAACTGGTCAAGACGACCGTGCGCGACGCCCTGCGTGACGCCATGGCCGAAGAGATGCGTCGCGATGACCGCGTCTTCCTGATCGGCGAGGAAGTCGCCCAGTATCAGGGCGCCTACAAGGTCAGCCGGGACCTGCTGCAGGAGTTCGGCGACCAGCGCGTCGTCGATACCCCGATCACCGAGCACGGCTTTGCCGGCCTGGGCGTCGGCGCCGCCATGTCGGGCCTGAAGCCGATCGTCGAGTTCATGACGTTCAACTTCGCCATGCAGGCAATCGACCACATCATCAACTCGGCCGCCAAGACGCTCTATATGTCTGGCGGTCAGATCCGCGCGCCTATCGTCTTCCGTGGCCCGAACGGCGCCGCTTCACGCGTCGGCGCCCAGCACAGCCAGGACTACTCAGCCTGGTATGCTCAGGTGCCCGGTCTGAAGGTTATCGCGCCCTATGACGCGGCCGACGCCAAGGGCCTGCTGAAAGCCGCCATTCGTGACCCGAACCCGGTCGTCTTCCTCGAACACGAGATGATGTACGGCCTGGAGTTCGATGTGCCGGAGGTCGAGGACTATGTCCTGCCGATCGGCAAGGCCAAGGTCCGTCGCGAAGGTAAGGACGTCACCATCACCGCCCACAGCCGCATGGTCGGCTTCGCCCTGCAGGCCGCCGAGAAGTTGGCCGAGGAGGGTATCGAGGCTGAGGTGATCGACCTGCGCACTCTGCGCCCCCTGGATCACGAGACCATCGTCGAGAGCGTCAAGAAGACCAACCGCCTGGTCTCGGCCGAAGAGGGCTGGGGTCCGATGGGCGTCGGCGCCGAGGTCGTCGCTCGCGTCATCGAACATGCTTTTGACTATCTGGATGCTCCGCCGCTGCGCGTGCACCAGGAAGACGTGCCGCTGCCCTATGCCGCCAATCTGGAAGTGCTGTCGCTGCCGGGCGTGGACAAGATCATCGCCGCCGTGAAACAGGTGATGGCATGACCGAGGCATCGGAGTTCATGCTGACGACGCCAGACAGCGTCGCTGCTGACCCCAAGGCCATCGAAGTCCTTCGGATGTGGTGGTCGAAGGACGAGCCGGTGATGTCTGTCAAACCGGCCTTCAACGATCCCATACAGTTCGGTCGGCTGCTGGCCTATGCGGCGCGACACATGGCGCACGGTTATGCCGTGCGTCATCAACACGATGAAACTGCGGCCTACCACCGCATCCTCGAAGGTCTCAGCGAAGTGGTGAAGGCGAATGACGTCCGCACTGTCGCCGAACCGATCGCGCCAACCGGGGGGAACGCCTGATGACCGACATCCTGATGCCGGCCCTGTCTCCGACGATGGAGGAGGGCGTTCTGGCCAAGTGGCACGTCAAGGTCGGAGACGTCGTGTCCGCCGGAGACGTGATCGCCGAGATCGAAACCGACAAGGCCACGATGGAAGTCGAGGCCGTGGATGAAGGCGAGATCACCGACATCCTGGTCGCTGAAGGCACGGAAGGCGTGAAGGTCAATACGCCCATCGCCCGCCTGAAGGACGAGGGCGGCGCGGCCGCACCCAAGCCGGCCGAAAAACCCGCCGCCAAGACGGAAGAAGCGCCGAAGGCCGAGGCCGCTCCGGCTACTGCCGAGGCGCCCAAGACAACTACGCCTGCCGCTCCGGCGCCCGCCGCGCCGAAGTCGGACAGCGGAGATCGCATCTTCTCGTCGCCGCTCGCTCGACGTATCGCCGCTCAGAACGGCGTCGATCTGAAATCGATCAAGGGCACCGGTCCCCACGGCCGCATCGTCAAGCGCGACGTCGAGGCCGCTGGCAAGGGTTCGACCCAACCGGCGACCGCCTCTTCGGCGTCGCCCGCCACGACCGCAGCCGAGCCGCGCAAGGCGCAATCTCTGGCGCAGATGGGTATTCCAGACGGCAGCTACGACCTGATCCCGCTGGACGGCATGAAGAAGGCCGTGGCGCGTCGCATGGTCGACAGCGTCCAGAATGTGCCTCACTTCCCGCTGTTCATCGATTGCGAAATCGACCAGCTGATGGCCGTGCGCGCCAAGGTCAACAAGATGCTGGAGCCGCAAGGGATCAAGGTTTCGGTCAACGACTTCGTCATCAAGGCCGCCGCCCTGGCCCTGAAGATGGTGCCGGAGGCGAACGCCTCCTACACGCCGGAAGGCATCGCCATGCACCACAACGCCGATGTCTCCATGGCGGTGGCGATCGATGGCGGCCTGATCACTCCGATCATCAAGAAGGCCGAAACCAAGGGCCTGGCGCAGATCGCGACAGAGTCCAAGGACCTGGCCAAGCGCGCGCGCGACCGCAAGCTGAAGCCCGAAGAGTTCCAGGGCGGCACCTTCTCGGTGTCCAACCTGGGCATGTTCGGCATCAAGCAGTTCACCTCGATCATTAATGAGCCGCAGGGTTGCATCATGAGCGTGGGCGCAGGCGAGCAGCGCGCGGTCGTCAAGAACGGCCAGGTCGTACCGGCCACGGTCATGACCGTGACCCTGACCTGCGATCACCGCGTGGTGGACGGCGCGACCGGCGCCCGCTTCCTGCAGGCGTTCAAGCCGCTGATCGAAGATCCCGTCGCGATGCTGGCGTAAGGGAGAGGAAGTCATGACCTCGGTCTATGACTTCTCCGCCCGCGCCATCGACGGCACGGACGTTTCGCTCGATCGCTTTCGCGGTCAGGCGTTGTTGATCGTCAATACGGCGTCCAAGTGTGGCTTTACGGGGCAATACGACGGCCTCGAAAAGCTGCACCGCGCGTTCGCTGATCAGCCGTTCGAGGTGCTGGGCTTTCCCTGCAACCAGTTCGGCAATCAGGAGCCGGGCAAGGCGGCGGAAATCGCCGCCTTCTGCGCCACCAGTTTCGACGTGAGCTTCCCCCTGTTCGACAAGGTGGAGGTCAACGGGCCGAACCGGCATCCGCTCTATGCCTGGCTGACCAAGCAGAAACGGGGCTTTCTGGGCTCCAAAGCCATCAAGTGGAACTTCACCAAGTTCCTGACCGACCGCGAGGGTAGGGTGGTCGCCCGCTATGCCCCGCAGACTGAACCCGAGGCCATCAAGGCCGACATCGAGAAGTTGATCTAATGGCTGCTGAATTCGATCTCGTCGTCATCGGCTCGGGCCCCGGCGGTTATGTCGCGGCCATTCGCGCCAGCCAGTTGGGCCTGAAGGTCGCCATCGTCGAGCGCGAGAACCTGGGCGGCATCTGCCTGAACTGGGGGTGCATCCCGACCAAGGCCCTGCTGAAGTCGGGCGAGAAGTTCGAGAGCCTGAGCCACCTGAAGGAGTACGGCTTGTCGGCGTCCGGCGCGTCGTTCGATTTCGACGCCATCATCCAGCGCTCGCGTGGCGTGGCCAAACAACTGAATCAGGGCGTCGGCTTCCTGATGAAGAAGAACAAGATCGAGGTGATCGAGGGTTCGGCCAAGCTGGAGAAGGGCGCCGCCGCGCCCAAGGTCGTCGTCGCGCTGAAGGCGGGCGGTTCGCGCGGTCTGGAAGCCAAGTCCGTCATGCTGGCCGTCGGCGCCCGCGCCCGCGCCCTGCCGCAGATCGGACTGGAAGCCGATGGTGATCGCATCTGGGCCTATCGCGAGGCCATGGCGCCGAAATTCATGCCCAAGTCGATCGTCGTGATCGGTTCGGGCGCCATCGGCATCGAGTTCGGCAGCTTCTATCGCGCCTTGGGCTGTGACGTGACCGTGGTCGAGGCGGTGGATCGCATCATGCCGGTCGAGGACGAAGAGGTCTCCAAGGCCGCCCAGAAGTCGTTCGAAAAGCGCGGCATGAAGTTCAAGCTGGGCGCCAAGGTCACCAAGGTCAGCAAGGACGCCAAGGGCGTGAAGGTCGCCGTGGAGATCGGCGGCAAGGCCGAGACCCTGGAGGCCGAGGTCTGCATCTCGGCCGTCGGCATCACCGCCAACACCGACGGCATCGGCCTGGAAGAACTTGGTCTGGAAATGGACCGCGGCCACGTCAAGATCGACAGCCACTGCCAGACCAACGTCAAGGGCCTTTACGCCATCGGGGACTGCGCCGGCGCGCCCTGGCTGGCGCACAAGGCGTCGCACGAAGGCATTCACGCGGCCGAACACATCGCCGGCTACAAGACGCCCAACGTCCATTCGCCCATCGCCGGCTGCACCTATGCCCAGCCGCAGGTTGCTTCGGTCGGCGTCACCGAACAGGCTGCGCGCGCCGAGAAGCGCGACGTCAAGATCGGCCGCTTCCCGTTCCGTGTGAACGGAAAGGCGATCGCCTCGGGCGATACCGACGGCTTCGTCAAGGTAATCTTCGACGCCAAGACCGGCGCGCTGATTGGCGCCCACATGATCGGCCACGAGGTCACCGAGATGATCCAGGGCTATGTCACCGCCATCACCATGGAGGCGACAGAGGAAGATATCCACGGGATCGTCTATCCGCACCCGACGATGTCGGAGGCCATGCACGAAGCGGCGCTGGACGCATATGGGCGTGTGATCCACATCTAAGCCAGAGACGGAAACGGCCTCGGAGTGCTCCGGGGCCGTTTCTCGTTTCAGGAAGGCGGCGTCAGCGCTTCTTGCCCAATTCCGCTGCGATATCCTTGGTCATGCGCCCAACCTTGCGGTGCGCGGCGGTGATCTGGTCCTTGGTCACGCCCCAGCGTTTCATCCAGTATTCGACCGACTGACGTTCCGACAGATCAATGCGATCCTTGTCGATGAAGCCGCGCTTGTCCTTGAGGCCCGCCATCTTTGGCTCCATTCATTGCGTTAGGGTGCCGGGTTAGGCCTTCTCGACAAAGCTGTCGATCACGCGCTTTTCCCCGGCCTTTTCGAACTCGACCAGCAGCTTGTTGCCTTCGATGACACGCACGTTGCCGTAGCCGAACTTCTGGTGGAAGACGCGTTCACCCTTTTTCCAGCCTGAGCTGGATTTGGGGTCGGCGGTGGCGATCAGTCGGCCGTCGCCTTCGATGACGGCCTTGCGCGCCGGGATCTTGGCTGGGGTCTGGGCGGCGGTGAAGGATTGGGCGCGTTTCCAGCCGGGGGAGGAATAGCCGCTGCCAAAGGATGGCGCGTCGTCCCAGCGGCTCTTGGCCTCCTTCATGCCGGTCGAAGCGCCGTAATAGCCTGTGTCGGATTGGGGATCGACGTGGGCGATGGGCAGTTCGTCAACGAAGCGGCTGGGCAGTTGGGAGGTCCAGCGTCCATAGACCAACCGGTTGGCGGCGAAGGAGATGCGGGCGTCCTGCTTGGCGCGGGTGACGCCGACGTAGGCCAGGCGACGTTCCTCCTCGAGGCCTTTCTCGCCCTTTTCGTCGATGCTGCGCTGGCTGGGGAAGACGCCTTCCTCCCAGCCCGGCAGGAAGACCAGCGGGAACTCCAGCCCCTTGGCGCCGTGCAGGGTCATGATCTGCACCGCGCCTTCGCCGTTGGGATCGTCGCTGGTCGCGCGCTCCAGATCCATAACCAGAGAGACGTGCTCCAGATAGGCCTGCAGCGTCTCGAACTGCTGCATCGACTGGGTCAGTTCCTTCAGGTTCTCCAGGCGGGTCTGGCCGCTGGTGCGGTCGGCCTTCTGCATGTCGGTATAGCCGCTCTCCTCCAGCACCGTCTCCATGACCAGCCAATGGGGCGTGGTCTCGGACAGTTGGCGCCAGCGGTCGATGTCGCGCACGAAGTTGGATAGGGCGGTGCGCGTACGGGCCTGAAGCTCGTCGGTATTGATCAGGCCCCTGACGGCGGTTAGGGCCGACAGATCGTGCTGGCGGGCCAGTTGCAGGATTTTCTGCACGCTGGTGTCGCCGATGCCACGTTTGGGCACGTTGACGATCCGCTCGAA
>Ga0308165_1006238_pt1 | contig 10610 bp, 8 predicted proteins | sample PhyWR2_FD_201032 | JGI IMG/M metagenome (GOLD analysis project Ga0308165, IMG submission 201032) | Phyllosphere microbial communities from UC Gill Tract Community Farm, Albany, California, United States - DLSLW.R2 | ecosystem: Host-associated > Plants > Phyllosphere > Unclassified | place: USA... | reverse complement strand
GATGGCTGTCTGATGGAAGGCATTTCGCACGAAGTCTGCTCCCTGGCCGGCACGCTGAAGCTGTCCAAGCTGGTCGTGCTGTACGACGACAACGGCATCTCCATCGACGGTGACGTGAAGCACTGGTTCGCCGACAACACCGCCGACCGCTTCCGCGCCTATGGCTGGAACGTGATCGCCGGCGTCGATGGCCACGATGTGAAGGCAGTCGATCAGGCCATCGTGCAGGCCAAGGCCAACGCCGAAGCCCACGGCGGCCCGACGCTGATCGTCTGCCGCACCGTGATCGGTCTGGGCGCGCCCAACGTGGCGGGCACCGACAAGGTTCACGGCGCCCCGCTGGGCGACAAGGAAATCGCCGCCACACGCGAAGCCATTGGCTGGTCGCATGCCCCGTTCGAAGTCCCCGCCGACATCTACGCATTCTGGGATGCCAAGGCACGTGGCGCGGAACAGCAAGCTGCCTGGGAAAAGCGCTTTGCGGCCTATACCGCTGCGTTCCCGGAACAAGCTGCCGAATTCACCCGCCGCATGGAAGGCAAGCTGCCGGCAGATTTCGCGCAGACCGCTGCCAAGCTGATCGCCGACACCGCTGCCAAGCAGGAAACCATTGCCACCCGCAAGGCGTCGCAAGCCGCGATCACCGCGCTGGTGGACGTGCTGCCGGAAATGCTGGGCGGCTCGGCCGACCTGACCGGCTCGAACTTCACCGACTGGAAGGGTGCGGTTGCCGTCCGTGCAAACGTCGGTACCCCTGCCAATGACGCGGAAGGCGAGAAGCTGGAAGCCGCCGAGCAAGCCCGTGCGGCCAGCCGCATCGGCCTGGGTCGCCACATCAACTACGGTGTGCGCGAGTTCGGCATGAGCGCGATCATGAACGGCGTGGCCCTGCATGGCGGTTACCTGCCGTTTGGCGGCACCTTCCTGACCTTTGCCGACTATTCGCGCAATGCCCTGCGCATGGCCGCACTGATGAAGCAGCGCGTGGTGTTCGTGTTCACCCACGACTCCATCGGCCTGGGCGAAGACGGCCCGACCCACCAGTCGGTCGAACACGCCACCAGCCTGCGCATCATCCCCAACCTGTCGATGTGGCGTCCGTGCGATACGACGGAAACCGCAGTCGCCTGGACCGCAGCCGTGTCGCGCCCGACCAGCATCGGTATGGACGTGCATGACGGCGGCCCGACCGCGCTGCTGCTGTCGCGCCAGAACCTGCCCTTCGTCGAGCGCGACGAAGCCACGGTGGCGGCGATTGCCCGCGGCGGCTACGTGCTGCGCGATGCTGAAGGCGCCCGCGCCGTCATCATGGCTACCGGCTCGGAAGTCGCGCTGGCCCTGGCTGCGCAAGCGCAGCTCAAGGCCGAAGGCATTCCGGTGCGCGTGGTGTCCATGCCCAGCACCGATACCTTCGACAAGCAGGACGCCGCCTGGCGCGCGTCGGTCTTGCCCAAGGGCATGCCGCGTGTGGCCATCGAAGCCGGCGTGACCGACTTCTGGCGCAAGTACGTGGGCCTGGAAGGCGCGGTCATCGGTCTGGACCGCTTCGGTGAATCCGCCCCGGCGGGTGTGTTGTTCAAGCATTTCGGCATCACCGCGGAACACGCGGCTGCCGAAGTGAAAGCAATCCTGGCGAGCTGAGGCAGGCAGGCCGCCGCTGCGCTTTCTGCGCGCGGCTGGCCCCGCTCAGGTCGGCCGATGTCATTTCTCTTAGCTAACAAGGAACCACCACCATGACTATCCGTGTCGCAATCAATGGCTACGGCCGCATTGGCCGTAACGTACTGCGTGCGCATTACGAAGGCGGCAAGAAGCATGACATCGAGATCGTTGCGATCAACGACCTGGGTGACCCGAAGACCAACGCCCACCTGACCCAATACGACACCGCCCACGGCCGCTTCCCCGGCACCGTGTCGGTCGACGGCGAGTTCATGGTCGTCAATGGCGACAAGATCCGCGTGCTGGCCAACCGCAACCCGGCTGAACTGCCGTGGGGCGAGCTGAAGGTCGACGTGGTGCTGGAGTGCACCGGCTTCTTCACCTCGAAGGAAAAGGCCAGCGCCCACATCAAGGGCGGCGCCAAGAAAGTGATCATCTCGGCCCCGGGCGGCAAGGATGTGGACGCGACCATCGTTTTTGGTGTGAACCACCAGGTGCTGAAGGCCACGGACACCGTGATCTCCAACGCATCGTGCACCACCAACTGCCTGGCCCCGCTGGTTCAGCCGCTGCACGCCAAGCTGGGTCTGGTTGCCGGCCTGATGACCACCGTGCACTCGTATACCAACGACCAGGTGCTGACCGACGTCTATCACGAAGATCTGCGTCGTGCCCGCTCGGCCACCCACAACATGATCCCGACCAAGACCGGTGCTGCCTCGGCCGTGGGCCTGGTGCTGCCGGAATTGAACGGCAAGCTGGACGGCTACGCGATCCGCGTCCCGACCATCAACGTGTCCATCGTCGACCTGACCTTCACGGCAGCCCGCGAAACCACCGTTGAAGAAGTCAACGCGATCATGAAGGAAGCCGCCGGCGGCGCGCTCAAGGGCATCCTGGAGTACAACGAGGCGCCCCTGGTGTCCTCGGACTTCAACCACCACCCGGCATCGAGCAACTTCGACGCCACCTTGACCAAGGTCATGGGCAATCTGGTGAAGGTCTCCAGCTGGTACGACAACGAGTGGGGCTTCAGCAATCGCCTGCTCGACACCACCACGGCGCTGATGGCTGCCAAGTAAGCGTTGTTGCTGGATATGGAAGGAGTTTCCGCCCCAGGCGTTTCTGGTGTGGAATCTCCTTCTGTTCATTTCCCCCACGATTTCTCTACCGGATTCCCATGCCAGCTGTCCTGACCCTTGACCACCTCGCCGCCACCGGCCAACTCGCAGGCAAGCGCGTGTTCATTCGCGCGGATCTCAACGTGCCGCAGGACGACGAAGGCCGCATCACCGAAGACACGCGCATTCGTGCGTCGGTCCCGGGAATCCGGATGGCTTTGGATGCAGGCGCAGCAGTCATGGTCACGTCCCACCTGGGACGCCCGACCGAAGGCACGCTGACCCCGAAGGATTCGCTCAAGCCGGTCGGCGAGCGTCTGGCTGAAGTATTGGGCCAGCCGGTTCGTCTGGTGACCGACTGGGTCGATGGGGTGGATGTGAAGCCGGGCGAAGTGGTGCTGCTGGAAAACTGCCGCGTCAACAAGGGTGAGAAGAAAGATGACGAAGCCTTGTCGCGCAAGCTGGCGGCACTGTGCGACGTGTATGTGAACGATGCCTTCGGCACCGCGCACCGGGCAGAAGCCACCACCCACGGCATCGCGCGTTTCGCGCCCGTGGCAGCGGCTGGTCCGTTGCTGGCTGCTGAACTGGACGCACTGGGCCGTGCCCTGCAATCGCCGCAGCGTCCGCTGGTGGCGATCGTGGCCGGCTCGAAAGTGTCGACCAAACTGACTATTTTGAATTCGCTGGCCGACAAGGTCGATCAACTGATCGTCGGCGGCGGAATCGCCAATACCTTCCTGCTTGCCGAAGGTTTCCCCATCGGCAAGTCGCTGGCTGAACCCGACCTGGTCGAGGACGCCCGTACCATCATCGCCAAGCTGCGCGCACGCGGCGCGGCCGTGCCGATCCCGACCGACGTCGTGGTCGCCAAGACCTTTGCCGCCGATGCGCCTGCGCGCACGGTGGCCGTGGCCGACGTCGAAGCCGATGACCTGATCCTGGATATCGGCCCGCAGACCGCCGCGGTGCTGGCCGGCATCCTGAAAGACGCCGGCACCATCGTCTGGAACGGCCCGGTGGGCGTGTTCGAGTTCGAGTCCTTCTCGCACGGCACGGAAGCCCTGGCGCGTGCCATCGCTGCCTCGCAGGCCTTCTCGATCGCTGGCGGCGGCGACACGCTGGCGGCGATTGCCAAGTACGGCATTGCCGACGACGTGGGCTACATCTCGACCGGCGGCGGCGCCTTCCTGGAATTCCTGGAAGGCCGCACCTTGCCGGCTGTTGAAGTATTGCAGGCACGCGCATCATGATCGCCAAGATGAGTGAGCGCGCAGGTACTTTCCGTGCCACCAAGATCGTCGCCACCATCGGTCCGGCATCGAGCTCGCGCGAGATCCTGACGCAGATGGTGGCGGCAGGCGTCGACGTGGTGCGCCTGAACTTCTCGCACGGCACCGCTGCCGACCACATCGCGCGTGCGGCGCTGGTGCGTGAAGTGGCCGAAGCGGCCGGGCGCGAAGTCGCCATCATGGCCGACCTGCAAGGCCCGAAAATTCGCGTCGGCAAGTTCAAGGACGGACGCATCAATCTGAACGCCGGCCAGCGCTTCATTCTGGACGCGGCCTGCGAACTGGGCGACGACGAGCGCGTCGGCCTGGACTACCCTAACCTGCCGCGCGACGTGCGCGCAGGCGACACGCTCCTGTTGAACGACGGGCTGATCCGCCTGATCGTGCTGCGCGTGGCCGGGACCGAAATCCACACCGAAGTGGTGGTGGGCGGCGAACTGTCCAACAACAAGGGCATCAATCGCATGGGCGGCGGACTGACCGCGCCCGCGCTGACCGCCAAGGACATGGACGACATCAAGACGGCGATGCAATTGGGCGCCGACTACGTCGCCATCAGCTTCCCGAAAAACCGTACCGACATGGAAATGGCGCGCCAGCTGGCGTCGATCGCCGGTGCGGCCACCGGCCAGCGTCCGCAGATGATCGCCAAGATCGAACGCGCCGAAGCCATTCCCGCGCTGGAAGAAATTCTGGATGCCAGCGACGGCATCATGGTCGCCCGTGGCGACCTGGCCGTGGAAGTCGGCGTGGCCGCCGTGCCGGCATTGCAGAAGCGCATGATCCGCCTGGCGCGTGCCCGCAACAAGACGGTGATCACCGCGACCCAGATGATGGAGTCGATGATCGTCAACGCCGTGCCCACGCGCGCCGAAGTATCGGACGTGGCCAATGCAGTGCTCGACGGCACCGACGCCGTGATGCTGTCGGCCGAAACCGCGTCGGGTCGCTACCCGGTGTCGACGGTCGAGACCATGTCGGCAATCTGCCTGGAAGCCGAGAAGTCCCATAACTTCGAACTGGAAAAGGACTTTCTCGACGCCACCTTCGAGCGCATCGACCAATCGATTGCGTACGCGGCGCTGTTCACCGCGCACCATCTGCAATGCGCGGCCATCTGCGCGCTGACGGATTCCGGCGCCACCGCGCTGTGGATGAGCCGTCACGACACCGCCACGCCCATCTACGCACTGACCCCGCGCATCGGCACGCGTCGCAAGGCCGCGCTGTATCGCAACGTGCGCACGCTGCACATGGACGAAGCCACCAATCGTGAAGATGCGCTGGCGGCGGCCGAAGCCCTGTTGCTGGCGCGCGGCATTGCCCGCATCGGTGACCTGGTGGTGTTCACCATCGGCGAACCGCTGGGCTCGCCTGGCGGCACCAACACCTTGAAGATCGTGCGGCTGGGTGAACGTCAGGTCGACTGAACGATTGCACAGCCAGGCAGTACCCCATAACAAGCCGGCGCGCGGTCGCGTCGGCAGGGGTTGCCAGGGCAAGCCGGCGCAAAAGGCGCTTGCTGCCCACGCACCCCGACACCAATTCTCATCAGGAGCTATTCATGAACCAAGAACAATTGAGCAAGGTCACCACGGGCAAGGGCTTTATCGCCGCGCTGGACCAATCCGGTGGCAGCACCCCCAAGGCGCTGAAGCTCTATGGTGTGGAAGAGTCGGCCTACTCCGGCGACGCCGAGATGTTCGACCAGGTGCACGCCATGCGTAATCGCATCGTCGCCAGCCCGGCCTTCGACGGCCGCCGCGTGCTGGGCGCCATCCTGTTCGAAATGACCATGGACCGCCAGTTCGAAGGCCAGGACGCCGCTACCTACCTGTGGAACACCAAGCAGGTCGTGCCCTTCCTGAAGATCGACAAGGGCCTGGCCGACGAAGCCGACGGCGTGCAACTGATGAAGCCGATTGGCGGCCTGGACGCACTGCTGGCGCGTGCAGTGGCCAAGGGCATCTTCGGTACCAAGATGCGCTCGGTGATCAACTCGGCCAACCAGAAGGGCATCGATGCCGTGCTGGACCAGCAGTTCGAAGTCGGCCAGCAGATCTTTGCTGCGGGACTCGTGCCGATCATCGAACCGGAAGTGAACATCAAGGCTGTCGACAAGAAAGAAGCCGAAGTCATCCTCAAGGCCGGCTTCATCAAGCGCCTGGATGCGCTGCCCGCCGGCGTCAAGGTCATGCTCAAGCTGACCCTGCCGGAAGTCGACGGCTACTTCCAGGAGCTGGTCGACCACCCGGCCGTCGTGCGTGTAGTGGCCCTGTCGGGCGGCTACGTCCGTGACGAAGCCAATGCTCGCCTGGCGCGCAACAAGGGCGTGATCGCCAGCTTCAGCCGCGCGCTGACCGAAGGCCTGAGCTTCCAGCAGACCGACGAGCAGTTCAACGCCGCGCTGGACAAGAGCATCGAAGGCATCTACCAGGCTTCGATCACCTGAGTGATGGCTGTTGAAGGCGTCCTTCGGGACGTCTGAAAGACAAAGGGCTCCGCAGTTTGCGGAGCCCTTTGTCATGGTGGGCACGGGTAGGTTGACCGGCGACTGGCGTATCTACCGCAGCAATTGTTGGGCGGGTGGTGTCTGCTGCGCTTGTTTCTCTGCTTTTTCTCGCTCCCGCTTCCATTCCTCCCGCTGCGCTTCGGCGCGCTGGCAGCGTTCGTTGGGCTTGGCTGCACCGGCGGGGCAGAAGTCAAAAGCTTCGATCGTTCCGTCCGGAAACTGCAGGTTTTCCAACGGCATGCTCATCTCTGCCTTGCCATCATTCACGGGCACCATGTCCTGCGAGGTCAGCTCGGTAGACAGCGCACGTTCCAGGAAGGGGAAGGTCTGGCGCATGGCGGGGGTCACCCACGGGGCGGGGTCGACGATGCGGAACGCATACTGCACGTAGGGCGTGGACCCGTAATCAGACCACTTCTCGTCCAGCCACACCCGCGTGACCTGGCGCTTGCCATAGCAGAGGTCCAGCGTCTGCTGTTGCTGGTTCAGCGGGCGCTTGCGCACGTGTGCCTGCGCGGCGGCAGCGCTGCGATAGTTTATGGACTCGCCGGCAGCTTTACCTGGTACGGGTTCGATCAGGCCCGCATCGATCAGCGCCCGCACGCTGGGCAGGTCGACATCTTCAGGGCCGGTCAGCTCGAAGGGTTCCCAGCCGAACAGCAAACGCGCGCACTGTTGTCGTCCGTCGACCAGGGCCTTCACCTGTTTGAGCATGCTGCCGTCGGCGACCGCATCGGCCGCGGCTTTCTTGGGGTCCTTGGTGCAGGCAGCCAGCGCAACAGCGGCGATCAGGGCGCCGACCACGGCGAACCGGCGCAATGCTGGGCGATGGGCGTGCAAGGTGGCGGGCGTGCTTGGCATGGAAACGTCCTTGTCTTGCCGCCATGATCGTGGCGGAGAGGTGGCTGCCGCAAAAGCGGCCGGGCCGAGTATACGAAGGCCTGGGCCCACGAGCCCGCCGGGTTGCCTGGGGTTGCTTCTGGATACGCACGGTCACGTCGCACCCGCACCTCTGCAGGGCGCTGCAATGGCGCGCGCTGACGGTCCTTGGGCTGCACGAGGGTGTGTCCGAGCAGGTCACGACTAGCGGCAACGCGATTTGCAGTAACCTAACGGTCCGGCGTGGTTTGCACCATGCGTCGGACTCGCCCAGATTTTCCGCGCCGTGGCCATCGCCCCGGCGTTTCTATTTCTTCCTCGTGGATTTCCGCCATGTCCGCACCGCTTTATCAATCGTCCATCACCTCGTTGCCGCTGCTGTCGCGCGGCAAGGTGCGCGACATGTACGCCGTCGGCGACGACAAGCTGCTGATCGTGACCTCCGATCGCCTGTCGGCCTTCGACGTGATCCTCGACGACCCGATCCCCGGCAAGGGTGAAGTGCTGAACTCGCTGACCAACTTCTGGCTCGGCCGCCTGTCGCACATCATCCCCACCCACGAAACCGATGTGAAAGCCGAAGACGTGGTCACCGCCGAGGAGCGTGAACAGGTCGTCGGCCGCGCCGTCGTCGTCAAGCGCCTGAAGCCGATCATGGTCGAAGCCGTCGCGCGTGGCTACCTGATCGGTTCCGGCTGGAAGGACTACCAGGCCACCGGCAGCGTCTGCGGCATCAAGTTGCCCGCCGGCCTGAAGCAGGCGCAGAAGCTGCCCGAACCTATCTTCACGCCGGCCGCCAAGGCCGAGATGGGCGATCACGACGAGAACGTCAGCTTCGACCACGTGATCGCCGAAGTCGGTGTGGAAATGGCCGAGAAGATCCGTGCCATCACGCTGCAAATCTACCGCGAAGCCTCGGAATACGCGGCCACCCGCGGCATCATCATCGCCGACACCAAGTTCGAATTCGGCCTGGACGAGGCCGGCACGCTGTACCTGATGGACGAAGTGCTGACGCCCGATTCCTCGCGCTTCTGGCCCGCCGACACCTACCAGGAAGGCACCAGCCCCGCATCCTTCGACAAGCAGTTTGTGCGCGACTGGCTCGAGACCCAGCCCTGGGGCAAGACGGCACCCGCCCCGCGTCTGCCGGCCGAGGTGATTGCCGGTACGGCCGCGAAGTATCGCGAAGCGCTGGATCGTTTGGTGAAGTAATCACTGCTGACATGCGTCGGGCTTCGGCCCGCCTCTGCTGCAAAATGCAAAACGGCGTGTCCTGGAATCGGGACACGCCGTTTTTGCGTTGATGGCGATGGGTTCAGGTCACCGTACTTTTTCGCGGCCGTCCGCCGAGCTTGCCGTTGGTGCGTGCGGCTTGGGCCTTGGCCTCTGACGTTTGTGCGCCGCCTGCCTTGCCGAGTGCCCGTGCCATCCACTTACGCGATCCGAGCATGCCCTCGAGCAAGGCCGGGACATACAGATCGGCATCGAGTCTGGGGAAGTGCAGGCCCAATCCGCCGGGGGTGATCTGCACCTCGGAAAGCGCATCCGGGTCCGCATCGGCAAGACCTTCTGCCAGCGCAGCGGGGAAACGCAATTCCACCTGTGTGTTCAGCATCACCACCACGCGACCTGAAGGTGGGTCATAGCGTGCCGCGATGGCGAGCGGTCCGGCGGCTCGCCGAGTCCGCATTCGCCGTTCGGCTTCTGCAAGCTCCAGTTCAGTCACTGCCATGTATTCGCTCCCAGTGATGGCACAAGGTACTCAAGACCTTGCGCAATGCTGCGCCAATGCGATTGATGTCTTGCAATGCAAACCCCATGCTTTCGCGCAGCGTTGGCGGTCCAACGGGGCAGTGCAGCTTGAAGATCGCTTCCCCTTGCGGACCCAGCACATGCACATGAGCCGGACCATGGTCGTTGGGGTAGATCACCACGCGCAACTTGTCGATGCGCAGGACGGTAGGCATATGACGCCAGGTCCTTGAGAGTTCAGTATAAGCAAAGCGCTTGGGTTATTGAAACCGTCATTGCGATGCGTGTGCGGACCCGCAGCGATAGGGACCCTGGATATCGTCCTCGAATTTGCGCAGTCAGCTCATCCGTGTGAATGCGGACTTGCTTGGCTGTTTCAGCCACGTGGAGTGGCTGAAATGACCCGTTCCTGACCCAGGAGCATTTCGTGTCGACCGCGAGATAGCGGCAGGAACGGGCCGGTTTTGCTGGTGATGAAGGTGCATTGCGAGTAAAATACCAGCTGGGTGTCACCGCAGCGTCTTGCTGCGGGGCAGGCTAATGCGTCGGTCGGGCCGCCACGCGGAGCCTTTGCGACCATGACACGCCCCCATTCGCGGCAGACCTTGCCGCGTGCGCAGCTGATTGCCGAGCGCGCCTTTTCCACCATCTCGCATTTCCTGCATATCGAAGCCGTCAGCGGCATCGTGTTGCTGCTCGCCGCCGCCATCGCGCTGCTGTGGGCCAATTCCCCTGCAGCTGCCAGCTATCACGCGCTCTGGCACATGCCCGTGTCGATCGGATTGGGCAGCTACGTGCTGTCGCAGTCCCTGCACTTCTGGATCAACGATGCCTTGATGACGGTGTTCTTCCTCGTCGTCGGCATGGAGATCCGCCGCGAGATCCACGAAGGCGCCTTGTCCAACCTGCGGCTGGCTGCGCTGCCGCTGGCTGCTGCCGTAGGCGGTGTTGCAGTGCCCGCGCTGATCTACATCGCCTTGAACGGCGGTGCGTTGCAGCGCCAGGGCTGGGCAGTGCCGACCGCCACCGACATTGCGTTTGCGGTCGGCGTGCTGGCTTTGCTCGGGCGCTCCATCCCCGGCTCGGTGCGTGTATTCCTGCTGGCGCTCGCCATCATCGATGACATCGTTGCGGTGATGATCATCGCGCTCTTCTACTCGGGCGGCCTGGACTACAGCGGTCTGCTGATCGCGGGCGCGGGCATCTTGATGGTGATGGCAATGCGGGCGATCGGCATCGGTTCTGCCTATCTCTATGTCCTGCCTGGCGCCATCCTCTGGGTCGGTCTGTTGAAGACCGGCGCGCATCCGACATTGGCCGGCGTGGTGCTGGGCCTGATGACCCCCGTGCTGCCCACGCGCAGCCGCGAACTGCCGCTGGACATGGCCA
>Ga0308165_1006235_pt1 | contig 10615 bp, 10 predicted proteins | sample PhyWR2_FD_201032 | JGI IMG/M metagenome (GOLD analysis project Ga0308165, IMG submission 201032) | Phyllosphere microbial communities from UC Gill Tract Community Farm, Albany, California, United States - DLSLW.R2 | ecosystem: Host-associated > Plants > Phyllosphere > Unclassified | place: USA... | reverse complement strand
GAGTGGAAGCGATACTTTATCCCTGGCAGGGTCGTGCATCGTCCCCGGCGGGCTCGGATGGCCGTGGTAGTGATGCGGTTCGATATTGGACGGGCCGCCGGTGAATAGCAGCCCATCGAGACCATCGAGGATTTCCGCCGGGTCCAGCAACTCCGGTAGCAACGGTAATATCAATGGCAGCCCCTGGGCGCCGGTCGCGACCGCACGCGAGTATTTGTCGTCATTGATCTGGACGGGATGTTTGTTGATTTTCCATGAACAGGCAGTGACACCAATGATTGGCAGACGAGACATGTGAACCCCCCGATTCACGGCGATATGCCGTTTACCCGTTGGATTGCCCAACGGGCGTGGACGTTCAGTCGAATGCGCAGCGAAAGGCGTTGCCGTTACTGATGCGAGTAGAGCGCCAACGCCTTGGCGAACCCCTGCGCACGAAAGATCGCGCTGCCCTGGCCGAGATCCCCATCGCTGGCCACCAGATACACCTCGTTCGTGCCCGGCTTGAGCGCCATGCTGGTAGAGCGCAGGAAATGCCCGTCTTCACGTCCCGGAATCAGAATCTGCCCGATGGGCTGACCGTTTGGGTTAAGCACCAGCACCCGTCCCTGACTGTACATGGCCACATACAGATTGCCGTCTTCATCGACGCGCATCGAGTCGGGTGAAGGACCGTTGAAGCGATAGACGACGGCTTCGCCAAAGGGGGCGATGGTCTGCGCATCCTTGAGCTCGATGCGGTGCAGCAGGCCCGTGGCGAATTCGGTGACCCACAACGTCTTGCCGTCGGGCGAAAGCGCAATCCCGTTGGCGATCGCCAGCTTGGGCAGGATCGGAACGATCGTATCGCCGCCGGGCGCCACGTAGTAGACACCGCCACTGGGCTCGGTCGAGGTGCCTTTGAAATCGGTGAAGTAGAAACCACCCGCATTGTCGAAAACGAGATCATCGACCAGGTAATTTTTATCGCCGGCAATGATCACTTGCTTGGCGGAACCGTCGGCGTTGTAGGCAGTGAGGTTGCCGGTGTCCTTGAAGTTGCCCAGGCCAGCGACGAACAGACGGCCGTCCTTATGAATGGCCAGACCTGCCGAGCCCAACTCGTTTTTGGGCACGACAACGCTGAGCTTTTTCTGCGAGTCGAGCTTGAGTACCTGGCCACCGAACACTTCGACGAAGAACAGGTTGCCGTCGCGGTCGAACGACGGTCCTTCAAGTTGCAGCCCCTTGTCCGACACCTTGAACCACGGCTGCGCGGTGACAGTGGGCAGATTTTTTTCAGGCGCTGGGATGGCCTGCAACTGCCGCCCCTCCTTGGCGTAGGCCAAGGTGGGAATCGGCGTTTGTGCCTGGACGAGGGTGGCACTCGAGGTCAACACGAACAGCATGGAAATGAGCGTTTTCTTCTGCACAGTAATCACCTGCTTTTTATTATGTTTGCAAAACCTCAAGCGCCCAACAGTGCAGCCAGCGCCGGCACCGTGAGCACGGCGGTGTAATAGCCCATGAATTGCACGCCGATGTTGAAACCCAAAAAGCGTGACAGGAACCCGCCCAGCAAACCGACGGTGACAATGACCGAGAGGCCCAGCAAGCCACCTTCCCAGATGCCGATCACCAGGATCAGACCGACAAAGGTCGCGATCACCGCTTCATGGCTGATCTTGCGCGAGACAAACGCCGCCGCCCGGTGCGCGTAGTTCATGGTGAAGGGGTAGGCGACCAGGATTGCCACGATCACCGCCAACATGCCGTAGCCGAAGAATTCCCAGGTGCTGAGCAGCGAGTGCAGGTTGTTCACTTGCCCCGTGGCTGAGTCCACAGTGAAGCGCGGGGGCGCGTTGAACAGCGGCGCGGCGGGGCCCGCAGCCACCGGGCTCAAGGGCAGGCCAAAGGCAATCAGCGGGATCAGGGCTTCGGCAATGTAGGTGGATTCGGTAACGCCGTTGCGCGCGGTGATCACGGTGGTCAAGCGGTGGTAGACATGCTTGACGCGAGCACCCACCACTTCACCCATGATCACGGTCATGGCCACCGGGCTGAAGACGAAGGTCGCACTGGACACCGCTGCGGTAGCGGCAGTCCACAGGCTCTGTTTGCGATCCAGGACTTTGAGCGGGTTGGGAAAGAAGCCGCCCCAGCTCTTCACGTCAGGCGCCAGGGAAAAGCTGCGCACCGACTCACGACGCATGTTCGCTCGTTCGGCCGGCGCCATCATGGAAAAGAGCGCCGCGATCAAGGGGCCGATGGCGATACCGAGGAAATAACTGACGCTGAGCTTGACCCCATACTGTGCGGTGATGCTCTGCAAACCCACGATGATCATTACGAACGGGATCAACGCCAACACGGCTGCCAGGCGGCCCTTGGAGAACCAGGCAATGGCAATGGCTGCGGCCAGAAATACCCAGGGCGCCGCGTATTTGATCATGTCGCCGAACGGCGCAAGCATCACCGCGAACAACACGGCCATGGGCACCGCGATCAATGCGGCAATCACTGCACCGGAAATCATCTTGCGCAAGGCAATGTGTGGCACACCGAGGTTGCGCAGGAAGTTGGCTTCACGCATCAAGGGCGTCGCCATGGTGTCGCCCGGTATGCCCAGCAACGCCGTCGGCACCGCATGGGTCATGTGCTTGGCCACGGCCCCCGCCAGGAAGAATGTCAGCACGCCCGGCGCGGGCACGCCCAGTAATACCACCAGCAAGGTCAAAGGGGCGAGGGTGGTGGTTTCGTCGCTGCCGGAAATCAGGCCGATGCCGGCGAAGATCACGGCACCGAGAAGGCCCATGCCCAGAGCGATGAGGACTTGATCCAACAGGGCCGGCATCATGGCTGGCCTCCATTGATCGCTACGGCCGCACGTTCGGTGGCCGCAGGCTTGTCGCTGGCTCGGTCAGGCGCCGCCAACGTTCTTTCGTGCTCGGCGAACAGCTCGTAAAGGTCCATTTCGCGAAGCTCGGCGACCGTTTCCGGTGGCAGATCGGAAAGGCGCCCCAGATCGCCGAACTCGCTCTGCAATTCCTTCAGTACTTCAGCGCGCCAGGCGGGATCGGCTTGCTCCTCCACCACATGGCGCTTGGGCTTGAACAGCGCCGCACTGATGGCACCACCGGCCAGGCAGCCGACGATGCCCACCAGCATCGCGTAGGCGCGGGCCATCTGCGCCGAGGCGACCCAATGGGCCAGCACTTGTTGGGCGACGAAAAATGCGCCAAGGCTGACCATCGCGCCAATCGCGATGGAGTAGATCAGGTGACGACTGTCTACGGTGTCGCCCCAGACTTCGTACAATTGAGGTTTCAACAGAGTTCTCCCACCGCCCTAAGGGCTTTTATTGTTATGCACGCGTAGAGATGTGACGCGCGTCCGGCTTCCTGTCAATCGCCAACCCCGTGCAAGCCGCCCCGAGCGCCGACTTCGGCCAATCGCACGTTCTCTTCAGGCCCGGTCATCAGAGGGCGCGCTTTTGCTTGAGCAGTTGCTCGGCGTGATCGGCACGCACGTCCCGCGCCTCGACCATCTGCTTGACCAGCCAAGTGACTTCCTCGCCGCGAGCGCCCGCGGACAAGGCGATGTTTCGAGCGTGCAGCGCCATGTGGCCGCGCTGGATACCTTCGGTAGACAAGGCCCGCAGCGCACCAAGGTTTTGCGCCAGGCCGACGGCCACGGCAATTTCCGCGAGTTCCTGGGCCGTCTTGACGCCCAGGATGCGCAGTGACAGTTGCGCGAGCGGATGGGTTTTCGTCGCACCGCCCACCAGTCCCACAGGCATGGGCATTTCGAGGGTGCCGACCAGATGGCCGTTGCTGTCTTTTTCCCAGGTCGTCAGCGAACCGTAGTGACCGTCGCGACAGGCGTAGGCGTGTGCGCCGGCTTCCACCGCGCGCCAGTCATTGCCGGTGGCCACAATCAGCGGGTCGATGCCGTTCATGATGCCCTTGTTGTGAGTGGCAGCACGGTAGGGGTCGATGGCGGCAAAGTTGTAGGCATCGAGAATACCTTCGATCACGTCTTCGCCCGCATATTCGCGGGTGGTCAACAACTCGGGGGCGATGCGCACCTGGGCACGGGCCAGGCGCAGGTCGGCCAGGTTCGAAAGAATCCGCAGGCGCACCTTGCCGCCAGTGATTTCTTCCATCAGCGGTGCCACGGCCTCGGCCATGGTGTTGACCGTGTTGGCGCCCATGGCATCGCGCACGTCGACAATCAGGTGCGCGACCAGCATCGGGCCCCTGGGGCTGTGGGCGAAAGTATGGACCTCGACATCCCGGCAACCGCCGCCCAGCTTGTTGAGCAACTGGTCCTTGCGGTTGGCCAGTTCGATGATTTCTTCCTTGCGACGCATCAGGCTCAGGCGGGCGTTGTACGGATCGGCAACGTCGACGATCTGCACCTGGGCACGCATCAGCGGCAGGCTGCTGGAAGTCATGAAGCCACCGGCATCGCGCGCCAGTTTGGCCATGAAGGACGCCGCTGCGACCACCGAAGGTTCCTCGACCACCAGCGGCACGATGACATCGCGGCCATTGATCTGGAAGTTACTGGCAACCGCGTAGGGCAGTTCAAATGTGCCAAGCACGTTCTCGATCATGCCATCGGCAATGTCCAGCCCCAAAGCGCCGGCGTCACGCAGCAAGGCCACGTCGTCGGTGGGTAACGCGAGCACTTGTTGCAAGTGTTCAAGGCGCTGCGCAGGCGAGAGGCTGCGAAAATTCGGAAGGCGCGAATCGATACTCATGGGTAATCCTGTAGCGTTATTGTTTTCGAGTGAAACCACCCTAATGCGCTCTGTGCCTGCAAAGAAGGTACAGTTTGGACAGACAGTACCTAAGCTGTACCCTTGCGCATACATTCACTCGGGACGATGAATCATGGTGCGACTGACACTGGCCCAGCAGTTGACCGCCACACTGGTCGAGCAGATCGAGAACGGCACCTACCGCGAAGGCGACCGCCTGCCTTCGCTGCGCGAGTGCATGCGCTTGCTGGGCCATTCCAAGAACACCGTGATCAATGCCTACGAGGCGCTGGCGTCGCAAGGCCTGGTTGAGGCGCGCCACGGCCAGGGTTTTTTCGTCAGGCAAGGTGCGTCCATTCATCCCGAGCCGGAAGAACCGCCACCCTATGCCCGGGCCATGGACACCATCTGGTTGATGCGTCAGCAATTCGTTCGCGAACCGGGGCATTCGCCTTTGGGGGAGGGCTTTCCACCGGTCGACTGGTTGATGGACATGCGGCTGGATAAGTTCACCCGGCAGATCATGCGCACGGGTGTGTCCACGCTTTTTCGCTACGGCAATCGGTTGGGCAATGCCGGTCTTCGCCAACATCTGGTGCAAAAGCTGGCGAGCTACTCGATCACCGCCAATCCAAGACAAATCGTCACCACGCACGGCGCCAACCATGCGCTGGATCTGATCATCCGTCGTTTCATCGGTTTTGGTGACAGCGTTTTGGTCGAAGACCCCGGTTATTACCCACTGTTTGGCAAATTGCAGTTGCAAGGCGCGCGCATGCTTGCCGTGCCAAGGCTGGCGGACGGCCCGGATATCGACGTGCTGGAGCGTTTGCTGCAAGAGCACAGGCCCAAGTTGTTCTTCATCCAGTCCGTGGGGCATAACCCGACCGGCTCCGACATTTCACCGAGTAAGGCGCATCGCCTGGTACAACTGGCGGAGCGATACAACTTCATTCTGGTGGACGATGATGCGCTCGGGGATTTCAAATCGGCGTCGGCGATCAAAGTGTCCGCACTGGATCAACTCAAGCGCTCACTGTACGTCGGCAGTTTCTCCAAATCGGTGTCGGCGGCGCTGCGGGTTGGGTTCATTGCCGGCAGCAAGGACGTAATCGATGAGTTGGGCGACGTAAAAATGCTGCTCCACACCAGCACCTCGGAATTCTGCGAGCGCACGGTGGATGCTATCCTGGGCGAAGGGCATTTCCTGCGGCACCTGGTGAGGTTGCAGGAACGGCTACGGACAGCGACGGCCGCCGGCTTGCGGATGCTCGACGAGATCGGCGCCGAAGTGTTCTCGCGGCCGGAGCAAAGCCTTTATCTCTGGGCCAGATTCGCCCACGTGGATGACGCTCGTGAGCTGACCCGCGAACTGCTGCCAAAGGGCTTCATGATTGCTCCTGGGCATATCTTTTCTCCCGAGCAATCGCGCATCAGCCCCTGGACGCGTTTGAACGTGGCGTACCTGAATGATCCGTTGCTCAAGGCAGTATTGAAGCGCCCCAACCGTGGGCGCGAGCCTGCTCGCGATGAGTTTCAAAGGTGATGAGGGCCGCCTGGACGCGCCCGACACCTAAACCACTCCCCGACTTTTCCCGACTCAACTAGACTTGCGGCCAAAGTACATCGGCCGCGGCCAGTGAGACACCATGATTGCCCATACACCTACACTTTTTGCCTGCGTCGCCCTGGTCGCGACGATCATGGCGTTCTGTTTGATCCTGGTCGGACAGTTCAACCGGCGTGACGGCTTGCTCACCATCGGCTCGGGCCTTTTGGCGCATGCCCTGGCCTATGTCGGTTACACCCTCTATGGGCATGCACCGTTGTGGTTTACCTACGGCGCCGCCAACACCTTGCTCTCGGTAGCACTGGCGTTTTATGGGGCCAGCCTGTTCCGCATTGTCGAGTTGCCGGTGCCGTGGTGGCGGGTGTTCGCGCCGATGCTGTTGATGCTGGGGTCGATGATCAGTCTGATCGACACCCTGGAACCGCGCATGCTCGCGGCTACCATCGTGCTAATGGCGCAATGCACATTGATCATCTATTGGACGCTGCGCTACATACCCAAACAGGGAAGGGCGCGCATGCTGTTGATCATCGGCTCGAGCATCAGCCTGATCGGCCTGGGCATGCGGGTGGTGGCCATTCTCGGCGGCGGCGCTGCCGAGATGCGCTACGACATCAGCAACCTCAAGCAGACCATCTCGGTCAGTATCGGCACTTTTACCGCGATGATGATTTCACTGGGACTGGTGCTGCTGGCCAAGGAACGCAGCGAATCGTTACTGCAACGCCTGGCCTTGCGCGATGTGCTGACCGGCATTCTCAATCGCCGCGCCATTCTGGAACAGTTTGCGAAGGAGCTCGAACGGGCGCGCCGAGACAACTCGTACCTGGCGGTGGCCATGGTCGACATCGATCACTTCAAGCAGATCAATGACGTGCACGGCCATCTGGCGGGCGATGAAGTGATTTGTCATTGCGTCAACCATCTCACCCGACGGCTGCGTCAATCGGACAGCATCGGTCGATATGGCGGCGAGGAATTCCTGCTGTTATTGCCCGGCACCAGCCCCGATGGCGCCGTGGCGGTGCTCGATGATGTGCGTGCTTCGCTGGTCGGGGCACCAGCAAAATTCGGCGACACCAGCATCGACCTGCGCATCAGCATCGGCGTGTGCTGTGTCGTGCCGGATGAACGCGACACCAGCGCCAGTCTGCTGGCCCAGGCGGATGCAGCACTTTACGAGGCCAAGGCGATGGGACGTAATACCCTGCGTTTGGCACCTGTCAATCGAAGCGACGCACGGGAAGTCGATCCTTCAGCAACGTTGAGCAGGTGAACGAGTCAGCCGGCGGGTTTGCTGGTTCCCAAGCGCTGACCAGATAGCTGGCTTCAGCTATCAGGAAGCCTCTATGGGTTGAGCGGACAGCGGTAGACCGAACAGCTTGTCGAACACCAGGTTGAACGTGAAGGTGTACACCAGGAAAAACAACATCAAACCCACGTTCAACGCCAATGCCTCCAGCAGCGCAACGTGCAGGAAGTAGGCGAACAGCGGAACCAGCACGCCGAGCAGGCCAATCTCGAATCCTGTCGCATGCAGCACTCGGCGCCATAGCGTGCGGGTGCGGTCGACACGTCGAGCTTCCCAATATTCAAACACTGTGTTCCAGCAGTAATTCCACAGCATGGCAACGGTCGAGCTGGCGATTGCCAGTCCTGTGGAAAGCTGAGTGTCATGGCCTAGTGCGGTGAGGATCAAGGTATTGAATGCGACGGCGATCAATTCGAAAGATGTCACGAAAACCAACTTGCGTTTGACGCCTTGCATGTCCAATGCCTCGTACTGCGAATGTGTGTGACCGCCTACTATGGCGAAAAACTGACCCTTCGGCCAGTTTTGTCGGATACATGTTGGTACAGATGACGCGAGAAAGTCAGCGAGCCCCGGTTAGACTGGAGAGGGTTCGGTATTTCAACCTGATCTCACCGCCAGTTTTCCTGATGCCGACAAACAGTAGTTGTCAAAAAACACAACTGGCGTAGCATCGTAACCATGACAAGGATGCCCATGGACATACTCACACCATCACGTTTCGACGACGCCGGGGTTGCGCGCCCTAACGACAAGGCAGGCCTGGACCGCTGCCTACGTCTTTTGAAGGTGGCCCGACCAGAACAGTTCGCGGACCTGCAAAGGGTTTTCGGTACGCACAACGTTGACCTGTTCAAGCCCAGAGCTGCACACAATTGGGTGGTGATTGATGTAGGTGGCAATAACCTTCGGCTGATCGGCGGAGTCAATTACATCCGGCAAAAGTTTTACGTCAAACACGTCTACACCCATGCCGAGTACGACGTTGCCAACGCCTGGTATGCAAGAAACAAAGGGACAAAACGATGAACACCAGCCCAAACGATTTTCAAACCATGATTGCAACGCTTGGCGAGTTGTATGCGGTCATGGAGCGCCTGCGCAGCGAGTTCGTGCACGGCATCAAGACCCCGGCCGATTATGAGCGCGCGACCTGGTTGCTCGATGAGCTCACCGATGGCCGCGAACTGAACAAGGTCGAAGAGAAGATTCTCATTGAGCTGGAGGATGAAATGCTGGCCTACCAGCGCGATTCCGAACAGTTTCGTGAATCCAGCGCTGCACTCGGGACCACTTGCACGCCTGTGCAATTGATCAAGGATCTGATGCAGACTCTTGGTCTCACCGGTTCGGACCTCCCGGAAATCGGCGATAAAACCGCGGTGTCCAAGGTGCTCAGCGGGGACCGGCCAATCAGTCACAAGATGGCCTATGCGCTGGCAGAGCGATTTGCAATGGAGCCAGGCGCATTCGTGTCACCGGTCGCGGGGAAGACACGGAAAAAAGCCAACCTGGCTGATGCCGATAAGACACCGGTTTCTTATCGCTCGCGGGACAAGGTGGCGTTGGTGGAGTGCGCATTGGAAGCGACTGGAGAATACAAATCCGTGGGTTCCAAGGCAGACCCAGCGAAGGGCTAGCGCAATGGCGGGCCCTTCGCTGATGCAATCACTGATTGCGAGTCACCCGCCAGACCGTGTTGGAGAGATCATCGGCGATGATCAATGCACCTCGCGGATCGACCGTCACACCCACAGGCCGGCCACGGGTTTTGCCGTCATCACCGCGCAAGCCTGTGACAAAGTCGATGGGTTCTCCCGTGGCTTTACCGTTGCTGAAAGGCACGAAAATCACTTTGTAGCCCACCGGGTTATCCCGGTTCCAGCTGCCGTGCTCACCGACAAACACACCGTCGGCGAATCGCTCACCCATTGCGGCCGTCGAGAAGTCGACTCCCAGCGCCGCCACGTGCGAACCCAGGCTGTAATCCGGTTTGATCGCCGAAGCAACCTTTTTGGGATCCTGTGGCCGCGCCCGCGTATCCACATTCTGGCCCCAGTAGCTGTAAGGCCAACCGTAGAATGCCCCTTCCTTGACGGAGGTGAGGTAGTCCGGCACCAGGTCGGGCCCCAGTTCATCCCGCTCGTTGACCACTGCCCAGAGCGTTCCGGTGCCGGGCTGGATCTTCAGCGCCGTAGGGTTGCGCAGGCCGGTTGCATACGGCTTGTGCGCGCCGGTTTGGGCGTCGATTTGCCAGACCATCGCCCGATCCACTTCGACCTCCATGCCGCGCTCGGTGATGTTGCTGTTGGAGCCGATGCCCACGTAAAGCGAGCGCCCGTCCTCGCTGATGGCCAGCGATTTGGTCCAGTGGTGATTGATCGCCGAAGGCAGCTCGGTGATTTTTGCAGGCATCCCGCTGGCCTTGGTCTGCCCCTCGGTATAGTCGAAGCGCACCAGTGCATCCTGATTGGCGACGTAGATTTTGCCATCCGCGTACGCCAGTCCGTAAGGCGCATTGAGGTGCTCGGCGAACACCGTTTGCAGCTCGTACTTGCCATCCCCATCCGCGTCGCGAAGCAAGGTCAGGCGGTTACCTCCCTTGACCTTGGTGTTGCCCTGGGCCTTGATGTAGCTGGCGATGACGTCCTTGGGCTTGAGCTTGGCCGCGTTGCCGCCCCGTCCTTCGGCCACCAGGATATCGCCGTTGGGCAGCACCAGCGTCTGGCGCGGAATTTTCAAGTCTTGGGCAATGGCAGTGACACTGAAACCTTCGGGAACGGTGGGCTTCTGGTTACCCCAGGCCGCGGGTTCGGCGATTTTCATACTGGGCAACAGGCTGCGCTGCGGTTTCGGCATCTGAGGTTCAGGGCCACGAGCCTGAGGGCTGTCGGCTTCTCCACCGCAAGCGCTCAGGAGCATCGCCAGGGTCAGGGTGGCTACGGGGAAAACAGGCTTCATCGTGCACCTCCTGACCGCAAGTTGGTAA
>Ga0308165_1006232_pt1 | contig 10623 bp, 11 predicted proteins | sample PhyWR2_FD_201032 | JGI IMG/M metagenome (GOLD analysis project Ga0308165, IMG submission 201032) | Phyllosphere microbial communities from UC Gill Tract Community Farm, Albany, California, United States - DLSLW.R2 | ecosystem: Host-associated > Plants > Phyllosphere > Unclassified | place: USA... | reverse complement strand
GCGCCGTGGCCGCGACACCGCCAACGCCGTCTTCGGCAACGCCGCCAGCGTGCTGGTGGGCGATTATCTGTATTCCCGCTCGTTCGAGATGATGGTCGAGGCCGACTCGATGCGCATCATGGGCATCTTGTCCCAGGCCACCACGGTGATCGCCGAAGGCGAGGTGCTGCAGCTCTTGAACGTGCACGACCCGGACGTGTCGCAAGAGCGCTACCTGCAAGTGGTGCGCTACAAGACCGCCAAATTGTTCGAAGCCGCCGCCCAGGTTGGCGCCGTGCTGGCGGGCGCAACGCCCGAACAGGAAGCCGCCGCGGCCGCTTACGGCCGCCATGTCGGCACGGCCTTCCAGCTGGTGGACGACGTGCTGGACTACAGCGGCGACGCCGCTGCCCTGGGCAAGAACGTGGGCGACGACCTGCGCGAAGGCAAGCCGACGCTGCCACTCATCCGCGTGATGGAAGTGGGCACGCCTGAACAACAGCAACTGATCCGCGACGCCATCAAGACGGGCGACGCCGACTTTGCCGCCGTGGCTGCCGCCATCCAGGCGACCGACGCGCTGGAACACGCGCGCCTGGCCGCCGTGGCCGAAGCCGATCGTGCCCGCGAAGCCCTGTCCGCGTACCCCGTTTCCCCTTTCTTGAATTCTCTGCTAGAATTCTGCGCTTTCGCGGTGAATAGAGATCGCTAGCGCTGCGGGAGTTTCGCAGGCGCTTCGAACTTCAAGAAGGTTTCCAGAAAGCGGGTTGAAAAACCCGATTTTCAAAAAAGCCGAATTTAGGTTCTAATAGCGGTCGCTGTTGGTAGTGAAGAGAAGTAGAAAGACAGCGAAGATGTTTGGTTGCACTGAGCGTAGCCGAGCAAGCAGGTGGGCAGAGATGCCTAGATAGTAAGACTCGGGGCGTAGCTCAGCCTGGTAGAGTACTGCGTTCGGGACGCAGGAGTCGGAGGTTCGAATCCTCTCGCCCCGACCACTGATTTGTGGTCGAATTTTTGGTGGTGTTCTCGACACCAGCAGCAAGAGCCGGAATCGCGAAAGCGACGCCGGCTTTTTTGCGTTTGCTCTCTTCCTGCGCCAGCAGGATGAACGTCGTCTCGATGGCGACGCCGGCTTCCTGAGCCATCAGCATAGCAGTCCGGTAATCCGGCAAGTGCGTGCCCTTCACATAGCGATCCAGGGTTTGTTGTTTCAGACCCCACGCCTTCGCCATGCTGTTCACGCTGCGCCCCTTGAGCGCAGCTTCTACGAATTCCTGATATTCCATCGCCAGTCCTATCTTGCCGAACTACACGGATTCGGGTAATGCTGCCCTGAATTACACAAAATCGTGTAACACGGAACCGTGTTTTGACTAACGGTAACCACCCTTGAACGGGTATGCAATTGGGCCGAATGGCCTAGCGCCGAAAAGAGGAACGCCATGCCACGTGATCGCTGTCGCGTCCACCAAGGGTGGAGTCACGAAGACCATAACCTGCGCAAATCTCGCAGGAATATTTGCCGATTTCGGCATGCAGGTGTTGTTGTTCATCGAACAGCGCGCTGAACACGGGCTGACGCGAGTTATTACGCGCGGTGGCCTCGTCACTGAAGACTGCATCAGCAAGACCGCGATTCCGGGAATCGACATCGTTTGCTCGGATGCTGTCGCGGGGAATCTGCAAACGTGGCTGAAGGATCGTGAAGGTCGTCTGCTGATAATGCGCCGGGCAGTGAGGCGCTCAGCGGCCGTCGAGAAATACCACGCGATCATCATCGACACCCAGGGCGGCGGGCGAGCTGCAGAAGACGGCGGCGATGGCGGCGGACGTGATCCTGTCGCCGATCAAGCCTGACGTCCTATCTGCGGCTGAATTTGCGGACGGCACGCTGCGCATGATGGAGTCTTTGAACAGTCTGTCCGACTTCGGCGCCGACTTCCGCAGTGGGCACCTGTACGTCGTCATCAGCGCCCTGGAGCGTAACAACAACGCGCGTCACGTTGCGGATCAAATCCGCCGAAGCTTCCCTCGGTCATCGGCAGGTGAAGGGAATTCTGGAGACGGTTGTGCCGCATGCAGCCGCCTATACCGCCGCGACAACTGCACGAATTCCGGTTCATCAATACGACCGTCGCAGAGGTGGCAAATCGCCCTGGGACGTCATGCATCGCCTGGCTTGGGAACTCTTCCCCGCATTGAACCGCATCTACGTGGCCCATCCTCTCTTCGGGCGCTTGCAACTCTAGCACGAGCGAGAGGCCGAATTTACACGTATGCGTCAGACTCAGGAAGCGCGTGCCGGCGCGGACCCCTTGGTTGGAAATTCTGAGGCGCGCCGGATAAAGACGTTGCCGTCACTTGTCGCAGAGAGCCAGGATGTCATGTCTCTTCACACGCTGGAGGCCCTTCGGCTGTTCATGGGCAAGGCGGTCGAGCCCGGCAAGCCCGGCGCTCCGATTGCAGGTGGAAAGCGTGTCGCGGCAGCACTTCGATCCCTCTGGTCGCTGTGGTCGAATGACGACCCCTATGCAGACTGGGCTCTGGCCGAAACGAAGGCCCGCATCGAGGAAGTGCGCGCATACATCAAATCCGAACAAGGGCAACTGGTGCTAAAGCTGGATGAGATGAGACCCAAGGGGCTCACATACTCGGTTCTGCAGTGTCGGGAGCCCGCGCAAATGCGGCTCGGCTTCGCCTCGCCCTATGGCTATAGGGTGGCGCTGCTCATCGTGGAAGTCGACTACTTCACACGAGTGTTGAAGAGTGCTCAACGTCGCGACCTAGTTTCGGGACGCCAAGGTCACGCGCTACTACAGGCCGTCAAGCACAAATGCCGGAGCGTCTTTGAAGGCGTTCTGTACTGGCGGAAGTATCTGATGAAGGATGAACTCGTCGCCCTAAGTCGCGTCGACTTTGTCGCGGGAGCAGAAGCGTCAGCCCAGCAGCGCGTGAGCGCCGTGAAAGCCATATTCGGGGAGGTGCCCAAGCCGGTGCTCATGGGTGAGAAGGCTCCTCGCCATACGAAGCGCCGGTTAAACCTGTCTGCTGCCGAATTGCGACTGCTGGATGCGTTGCCGCTGGCGGATGCAGTTGCGACAGGCGTCGACAAGAACCTTCTGGCTTAGATGGAGACGCTCATGTCGCCAAAGTCTGTCGCAGATGGTCTCACCCGAATGACGGGTTCGCTATCACCTTCCGGGCTGGGTGGTGCGCGACCGGTCGCCAGTGTTCCATCGTTTTCGTGCTCGTCCGTATCCGTGGACATAAAAGCCTTTAAGGGTAAGGGAGCGTTCCGCTCCCTGTCGCGGCAGTTCGCTGATTCGGTGGCGCAGGCAAGAAGTCTTGGACAACAAGTGGCAGATGCCCCAGGTGGTCAAGGTGCCCTGAGTGCCTTCGCCCGGGGCCGCGGCCAAGCAGCGGCAGGCCGCGCGATTCGTGTGTTGATGTCAGGGCGAAGCGCTTGCCGGGTTCTTGTCACGAATTTTTTGGAAAGCGATATGAGCAACTCAGTTTTCAAAACGATCACCCGGGCATTAGTCGCTGTGCTATTTTTTTCTGGCGCCTCGACGACGTTCGCTGAGGCGTCGGCGACAACTGAGCAAGCCGATGAAAATATCGCCTATGCAATCGGCATGCAGGCGGTTTTTTTTGTGGCTTTGCCCCTGTGATGGTGCAGCTTGCCCTGCAAAGCCAAAGCGACGCCGACAAGCCTTATGACAATGGGCAGGCGCCCGCGAACCAGATGGGACATGCCCGGCGTCTCTATGGGCCCGACGATAAATTCGTCGCCACGGGTAACAATGACACGCGCTATTCTTTTGCTGGTTTGGACCTGTCGAAGGAGCCCGTGGTATTGACAGTCCCCTGATACCAAAGGGCGTTACTACATCATGCAACTCATTGACGCCTATTCTTGCGCAGGCGAGGACATCGGCATCGGCACGCTTGGGCGTCAAGGGGGGAACATTCGCTATCGTGGGCCGTAATTGGAAGGAACGTTGCCTCCGGAGATGGGGAAGATTTCGAATTAGTCGAAAAAATCGACATCTGACGGATATACAAGCCGCACAGTGGCAAAGCACCGTGCTACGACCATCGATCGTTCTTTCGGGAATGGGTGTTTTGACGTCCACTGCCTTGGCGGCAGCGGCCATTCCGCCTTCAGAGCACTGCTGCGGAGCATTAGCTAGGTAACGCGCACGGCACTTCCCGGAATAGGCGCACACAAATTGCCCGATTCCAACTGCGGATCACGCGACAATCTGTAACACCAGGGGCACACGTGGAGATAGTCTTTCTGTATAGAATTTGGACATTCTATCTGGCGAACCTCAGAGGCTCAGCGTGCTTAACCCCCGTTGCCATGAGAATCAGCTCCCTTCCAAGCTCTATGCCTTGGTAGAACGAACTGTCGTGTTGAATGGACTGACCGTCCCTGAGTTCGTGGTCGCCGCTCTAAACGAAGAAGCCCTGGCCCTGATTACCGCCAGTGGTCCAATTCGACTGACTAGCGCTGATCAAATAGCGTTTGCCCAAAGCGCTAATCCATCCCGCTCCGCCGATGCAGCCCTGTGGTCTTACCAAAGCTCTGAAATCGAAAGCGCTTAAGTTGCCTGATTTCACGGTGGTCTAGGGGGGTGTCGGATATTGTCTCCAACATGAGGCTGACGTCGCTTTCCAATCTATTGCCGAGAGCGTACTGGGCTTCACGGAGTGTTCTACCAAAGCAACGGTTTCGCAATTCCCGTCACCCTCATGGATGAGGAGCATGTCATGATCAGAGCGTTACTGACTCGCGTCGCAATGCAGCAGCTCAGCGGAATGGTCTTGTCACTCGCAGCGCTCCTGATCCCTGTTTCCCAGACAACCGCGCAAACGTCTCAGCAAAACACAAGGCAGACCAGCGTAACCGGCGAGATGTTTGACCGGACGGTTCTGCCTATCCCGCCTTATCAGAAGGTGGGCAAGCTCGCACCTACCATCAAAGATTCCGATCCGATCAAGTGGCCGGTGGAGGTCTCGGCCCCCAAAGGCGCGCCAAACGTGTTGGTAATCATGACCGATGACGTCGGCTTTGGTGCGACTGAGCTGTTCGGCGGTGCCATCCCCACTCCTACGTATGACCGTCTGGCGAAGAACGGTCTGAAGTACAACAATTTTTTTACTACCGCGGTCTGCTCGCCATCGCGTGCCGCCCTCATCACCGGCCGCAATCATCACGTAGCATCCACCGGCATCATCATGGAATTCTCGACGCCTTATCCTGGCTATCACAGCTTGGTTTCAAAGAGCGTGGCGACGATAGGCGAGATTCTCACAAGCAACGGCTATGGCACCTCTTGGTTCGGCAAGAATCACAACGTACCCGACTGGCAGACCACTCCTGCGGGTCCTTTCGATCTCTGGCCCACAGGGCTAGGTTTCGAATACTTCTACGGTTTTCTCGGTGCCGACGCTCACCAGTTTCGCCCTGCGATCTACGAAGGCACCACACCGATCGACCCGTACCTCGGCAGGGAAGAAACTTACACCCTCAATGAGGATATGGCGGGCAAGGCTATTAAATGGATACGGACGCAAAAGGCGGTCTCACCCGATAAGCCTTTTTTTGCCTATTACACGCCTGGTACCAACCACGCCCCGCACCATGCGCCAAAGGAGTGGATCGAAAAGTTCAAGGGCAAGTTCGATATGGGTTGGGACGAATTGCGCAAACAGACGTTCGAACGGCAGAAAAAGCTAGGCATTATTCCGCAGAATGCAGTTCTCCCTCCCACGCCGGAGTCGTACAAGCGCTGGGATTCCCTGTCGCCGGATATGAAAAAGGTGACCGCCCGGCAAATGGAAGCCTATGCTGCCGCGCTTGCGCACGCCGATTACGAGATTGGCCGGGTCATCGACTCCATTGACAAGCTGGGTGAAATCGACAACACCCTCGTCATCTACATCCAGGGCGACAACGGCTCAAGTGCAGAGGACCCAACGCCTGATGGCGTTGGAATGACCAGCGAAATCGTGACGATCGTCAATAAGTTCAATGACACACCCGAGTTCATGATCAAGAACATCGACGAAATCGGCAGCATGTGGATGCAGAACCACTTCGCCCGGGGCTGGGCTCATGCTATGAACACACCCTTCCAATGGGATAAGAAACTCGCTTCTCATCTTGGCGGATCCAAGACTTCGATGGTGGTTTCGTGGCCGGCACGCATTAAGAATACAGGAGAGATGCGCAGCCAGTTCGTTCATATCACCGACATCGTTCCCACGATTCTCGAAGCAGCACACCTTCCAATGCCGAAGCTGGTCAATGGCGTCGAGCAGGTTCCCCTGAATGGCACGAGCTTCATGTATACCTTTGACGACGCAAAGGCGCCCGAGCAGCACGCAACACAGTACTTCGAGATTATCGCGAACCGGGCCATCTACCACGATGGCTGGATGGCTAGTACCACGCCGGTGATTTCCCCCTGGAGTGCCCCACTCGGCAAAAAACCGGATTCCGTGGAGGACTATAACTGGGAGCTCTACAATCTCAAGGAGGACTTCACTCAATCAAAGGACCTCGCGAAACAGTATCCGCAAAAGCTGGCGGAGTTGAAGAAGCTCTTTGATAGCGAGGCCAGAAAAAACCAGGTCTATCCGCTTGATGATCGTTACGTCGAAAGGGCTATGCCGGAGAACCGTCCGCAGCACAATGTCGGACGTACTAGCTACACCTACTTCGATGGTGTGACGCGCATCACGGAAGGCATGGCGCCGAACATGAAGAACACATCCTACTCGGTGACGGCAGACGTCGTTGTTCAACAAGCGGGCGCGGATGGCATCCTCATGACGCAGGGGGGATATTTTGGTGGTAATGCTCTACTCTTGATGGATGGCAAGCCGACGTTCCTCTATGCCCGGTCGCATTACCCCGAACACAAATACAAAGTGCAGGCGCCCGACAGGCTCGCTCCAGGCAAGCGTACCGTGAAGGTCGATTTCGCCTACGACGGCGGCGGCGCCGGTAAAGGCGGCACTGCCACGATTTACGTGGACGGCACGCAGGTTGCACAGGGGCGTATCGAACAGACCGTCCCGATCCGTGTCAGTGCTGACGAGACGCTGGATATTGGCGAGGATACTGGAACGCCTATCGTCCGCGACTACCAGGTTCCGTTCCGTTTCAGCGGAGAGATTGAGAAGGTGGTCATTGACCTGAAGCCGTGACCCGACAGGAGACGCTGCGACATGTACAGCGGCCGGCACCTCTTTGGCGCCGTACGTTGTACATGGCTGTAGCGCCATGTCGGAACGGTTCGCCTGGTGACAGCAGGGGCAGGGGCGGACCGGATCCCGAAGCTGGCCCCGGGGCCGAAAAGAAGGCGTCAATAGTCGACCAGAGAAGGGACGTCGGTCTCTGCGGGCAAGGACCGAGAGCAGATTTGCGTCGACTAACTGCGCCAGACAAGGATGGATGCACCGAGTTTTTAGCTTTGTGCCTTCACAGGCTTGATCAACTGTAGGGGATTGAAATGGCAGATATCAGCTTGACGTCCGAGAACCCGACGTGGGCCTGGACCGATGCAGAAACCGACGAAGAGTTCAACTTTTCGCTCAATGTCGATAATGGCGCAGTGAATCTCACCGATGCGGGTTCTGTCACGGCCAACTTCGATGGTTCGCATCCTTTCTCCATCTATGCCGAGAACACCACCCTGTTGATCGGCAACCTGAACGGCGGCGCCGGCGACCAGCCCATCACTTTGCAGGTCGGCCCCAATTCCAACACCGGCTTCGCGCAATTCCAGCCGCAATGGCTGGACAACATGACCATCGATTTTTCCCAGGCGGGAGGAACCGGCACGGTGGCCATGAACGTGGAAAACATCACCACCAACCCCAATGACGTGTTGCACATAACCGGCGTGGAAGGCGGAGCGTCGTTCACCTTCGCGGGCGCGATGCCGGATCACGCAGAGCTGAACAACGGCATCCTGACGTTCTACGAGGCCGACAACACGCCGATCCTGCAGGTGCAGGCCGACAACTTCACCCAGGAGGACGTCGACAGCCTGGAGTTCAACGGCAACACCGTGTCGTTCGCCTGCTTCCTGCGCGGCACGCTGATCGCCACGCCGGACGGCGAGAAACCGGTGGAGACGTTGCAGCCCGGCGACCGGGTGCGCACCGCGAGCGGCGGCGTGGCCACGGTGAAGTGGATCGGGCGCCGCACGCTGTATGCGGCGCACATTCCGGGCAGCCACGCGGTGCGCGCGTTTCCGGTGCGCATTGCGGCCGGCGCGCTGGCGCCGGGGGTTCCGGCGCGTGACCTGCATGTGTCGCCCGGGCACCATATGTGCTTCGGCGGCAAGCTGATTCCGGCGATGCTGCTGGTCAACGGCAAGACGATCGTCCAGGATTTTTCCCGGAAGGTGTTTGAGTATTTCCACGTCGAGCTCGAGCAATTCGACATTCTGCTGTCCGAGGGCGCGCCGTCGGAGTCGTACGTGGATACGGGCAATCGCTCGATGTTCCAAAACGTGAACAACGTGACACTGCTGGCCGACTTTGGCCCGCCGGCAGGCCGTCCGGCCATCGAGGGCATGGAAGTGCTGCGTTCCGGTCCGGAAGTGGTGGCGGTGCGCAAGCGCCTGCTCGCGCGCGCCGAACAGTTAACGCAGTCGGTGCGGGCGTCTGATCCGGATTTGAGAGTGGAGGTGAACGGGCAGCCGGTCAAGGCGCAGCCGCACGACGCGGCCGAGTCGGTATACCGGTTCCGTTTGCCGGACGCCGACGTGGGCGACATCCATCTCCTGTCCCGTTCCGCCGTGGCCCGGGAAACCTCCGCATTTCCATGCCGCGACCTACGCCAGATCGGGGTGGGGCTGGTGCGCATCACGATCGAGGATGCCGATGGCCGGCGCGATATCAGCCTGACCGACGCGCAGTTGCGGGGCATGCACGTTCCACAGGATGTGCACGGCGCGCTCATGCGCTGGACGGACGGTCATGCCGTGATTCCCCGCGGCCTGCATCGCGCGCGCGGCAAGGCCGTGCTGGAGCTGCATGTCCTGCGCACCTACTCGTACTGGGAAAGCGCGCACACGCGGCAGGCAGCATAGCCCAGGCCCGCAAGGGCAGCGTCGCCAGCCGCTGAAGCACGGCGGTCACCCGTGGGCAGAAGCGGCCTACCACACAACAAGATGCACGGAAGGGCAAGGGCATGGCGAATCGTGACGGCATTCTGGCAGTGGAGCAGTCGGTCTGCGCGGCGTTGCTGGGCCAAGCGGCGGTAATCCGCCACATACTGGTCGCGCTGCTGGCCGACGGCCATGTCTTGCTCGAAAGTTTGCCAGGGCTGGCGAAGACTCGTACCGTCAAGGCGCTGACGCGGGCAGGGCAATCCCTGCCTGCACTGATTCAGGCAGGGCGAGTAAACGGCTGGCGCATGCAATCAGCAACCGACTGCGGGAGGACGCGAGACGAAACCTGAAGCTGGAGTTCTGCTTTCCTAGCGTGTCTGCTTATCGGGCTCTTGGCGCATGGTGGCCTATGAACTATTCCTTTGCTCTCGTTGGTCTGGCGGTGCTGTTTTTTTCCTGCTGTTTGCGGCGATCCAGCTTGGGCGGTATCTGGATAGGCGAGCTGTCCCGAACGGCGAAGCATCCAGCCGGCCTGGCGTCGCCGCCGTCGAGGCGTCTGTCTTTGCCTTGCTGGGCTTGCTAGTGGCGTTCACTTTTTCCGGCGCGGCACAACGCATGGTGGAGCGGCGCAATCTGTTGGTTCAGGAGATCAATGCGATCGGAACCGCGTGGCTACGCATCGACATGCTCAACATTGTCGACCAGCCACGGCTGCGCGAGCAGTTTCGCCACTATGTGGATGAGCGCATCAATTACTACAGGCATGTGGCCGACCTGAATCAACGCGATGCGATCGCCGACAAGGTCGGAGCTCTCCAGAAAAGAATCTGGATCCTGTCCGTGCAGGCTGTCGAGCGCAGCACGCCGCCTTTTGCGGCCTCCTACGTCGGCGCCGTGAATGACATGCTTGATGTCGCTACGGCCCAGACGGCGGCGCAGAAAGTCCATCCGCCCATGGTGACTTATTTGTTCCTTGGATTTGTTGCCCTGGTCTGCGGTTTCTTTGTCGGCCTGAACCTAGCCGATGCCAAGCGCTATCGTCATTGGTGTGTCCGGTTTCACTCACGCCATCGATCGGCGGGCGGGCGGACGCTGGGAGCGCGGAGGGGTATGGAGCTGTTGCGAGAGTATGGTCCATGTCAGTGGCCGGCCGTTACGCCCAAGAAGCGTTAAGGGAGGAGGGCACGCACGACCGACATTCGCAAATGTCTGGCAAATGATGGAATCGGGCCAGGGCGGAGCCGAAGACGTATCGATTCAAAAGTCCGGCGATTTTGTTCGGGCCTCGAAGAACACTGCGTTCGGGACGCAGGAGTCGGAGGTTCGAATCCTCTCGCCCCGGCCACTTGATGTGGTCGAATTTTTGAAAGTGTTTCCCGACACTTTTAGCTGAAAGCCGGTATCGCGCAAGCGGGCCGGCTTTTTTGCGTTTGGGGTTCGGGGTTTGGGTCGGAAGATAGCGGGAAGGCAGCAGAACGAGGCGGTGCCGATCGCGTCGCAAGTTTTC
>Ga0308165_1006230_pt1 | contig 10629 bp, 9 predicted proteins | sample PhyWR2_FD_201032 | JGI IMG/M metagenome (GOLD analysis project Ga0308165, IMG submission 201032) | Phyllosphere microbial communities from UC Gill Tract Community Farm, Albany, California, United States - DLSLW.R2 | ecosystem: Host-associated > Plants > Phyllosphere > Unclassified | place: USA... | reverse complement strand
GATTATAGATTTTAACTGATTACACTTGTTCCATCATCGGTTGTTACCACATAAGCACCAGGCTTCAATCCAAATTTCTGTTCGTATTTTAGCGTAATTTCTTCGATTAACTGAGCTATTTTATCTTCTTTAATGATGTTAATGGTACAGCCGCCAAAGCCGCCGCCCATCATTCGTGCACCAAGCACATCATCGAGCGGCTTTACACAGTCGACTAAAAAATCGAGCTCTACACAACTTACCTCGTAATCGGCGCTCAATCCTTCGTGGGTTTCGAACATCAACTTGCCCAAAGCCTGTAGGTTCCCGTTTTTCAACTCTTCTGCAGCTTTTTGTAAGCGTTCAATTTCTTCGATCACAAATTTGCATTTGGTGTACACCTCCTTGTCCTTCGGCTTTACACGATTGTCCAACATGGTTAAATCAACATCCCGAAGGCTATTTACATTCGGATATTGTTCTTTAACCCACGCTACGCCCTGCTCGCACGATGCTCTTCTTTTGTTGTAAGCCGAATCGGCAAGCGAGTGTTTAACGTTGGTGTTTAAAAGCACCAGTTTGTAGCCATCTAATTTCAATGGGATATAACTGTATTCCATCGATCTGCAATCGAGCATTGTAGCATGATCTTTTTTACCAAAAACTGAGGCAAACTGATCCATAATGCCACAGTTAACTCCTGCAAACGTTTGTTCTGCTTTTTGTCCGATCAAGGCGATATCCATCTTCGCGATGTTTAGCCCGAACAGTTGATCGAGCGCATAACCTGTTGCGCATTCTACTGCTGCCGAAGAGGATAAGCCGGCACCGAGTGGTACATCGCCATCAATGTAAAAATTGAAGCCGCCGAATTCATAGCCTCGCTTTTGAATTTGATCGGCCACCCCCAAAATATAATTTGCCCAGTCGTTTGCAGACTTTTTTAAGTCGGTTACCGATGAAACATCGCTTTGCTGGTAGCTTTCCGAAAACAGGTGCACTTCATTGTCGTTTCGCTTAGAAATGCCCACATATATGGCCTTATCAATAGCGGCAGGCATTACAAAGCCCTCGTTGTAATCGGTATGCTCACCAATAATATTGATCCTTCCCGGAGAACGAACCAACAGCGGCTCGGCATTGTAAAGGTTTTTGAATTTAGACTTTAGATCTTGAAGATTCATATTGAAAGATTTAATTTTCAGCTTTGCTGATTTTATAGTGCACATTCGACATCTCCCGCAAACGGTTTGCTGCAAACTCCGCCGTAATGTCTCGTTGTGGATTTGCCAGCATTTCGTAACCTACCATAAATTTCTTTACAGATGCAGAACGTAAAAGTGGCGGGTAAAAGTGCATATGCCAATGCCATTCCGGGTAATCGCCGTTGTTTACCGGCGCCTGATGCATACCGGCTGAATATGGGAAAGAAGTTTCGAAAAGATTGTCGTATTTGGTTGTAACTACCTTTATAGCTTCCGCCAAGGCAATTTTTTCAGGGTTGGTAAATAATTTAATGCTGTTTACATGGCGCTTGCTAACAATCATGATTTCGTAAGGCCAAACTGCCCAAAAGGGAACCAGGGCCACAAAGTGATCGTTTTGAAATACAATACGCTCGGCCTTTTCCAGTTCCAATTTTAAATAGTTTGCCAGGAGGCTTTTTCTATGTACCGCGTAATAGGTTTTCTGGCGCTCGGTTTCCTTAATAATTTCTAAAGGAATATCGCCCTGCGACCAGATTTGGCCATGCGGATGCGGGTTACTACAGCCCATAATTTCGCCTTTATTTTCGAAAATCTGAATATACCTGATCCATTCTTGCGCTGCAAGGTTTTTAAATTCACTTTGCCAAACATTTACCACCGCTGTAATAGCCTCTACACTCATTTCGGGCAATGTAAGGTTATGTTTAGGACTAAAACTGATCACTTTACAAACCCCTTTCTGGTTAGCAGCTACCAATAGTCCATCTTCGTTCAGGGTGCCGTTTGGCGTGTCGGGCAGCAGTGCAGCGAAATCGTTGTTAAAAACAAAGCTTTCCGTATAATCAGGATTTGTATCGCCGTCGGCCCGGCCGTTTCCGGGACATAAATAGCATTTCGGGTCGTAATCCGGGCGATTATCAGGAGTAATATCCTCCACTTTTCCCTGCCAGGGCCTTTTTGTGCGGTGCGGTGAAACTAAAACCCACTCCCCTGTTAATATATTTAACCTGGTGTGTGGATTATTATCTAATTCGAAAGTTTGGTCCATTTTTTTTGTTGGTTAGAAAGTAAATGCGTTTCCAGCTAAAACATCGTGAGCGCAAAATATGAAATTAATATTAATTGTCAAACAGACATTTAATATTAATTTTTATATTCGTAAAAATTTGAACATATTAAAGCTTTCAAAACCTAACCATAAATGAAAGAGTATTCGAAACAGGCGCATTATCTCGTTGCTGTAGATTGCATTGTATTTGGATTTGACGGGGAACATCTAAAAATCCTCCTGGTAAAAAGGGGCTTGGAACCGGAAATAAACAAGTGGAGTTTAATGGGTGGCTTTGTAGGACCGAATGAGACGCCCGACGATGCAGCAAACCGGGTGCTTAAAAAAACAACGGGCCTCGAAGGCGTTTACCTTGAACAGTTACAGGTTTACGGCGAACCTGATCGCGACCCGATTGAGCGAACCCTTTCGGTGGGTTATTTTGCCTTAATTGATATTCATAAATATGAGGCGCAATTGAGCGACGACCATAAAGCTGAATGGTTTTTGATTAACGAGCGTCCGAAATTAATATTCGATCATAACCAGATGGTTGCTGATGCGAGGAAAAAATTAAGGTACAAAGCGGCGCTACACCCGATTTTATTCGAAATGTTGCCTAAAAAGTTCACTATTCCGCAACTTCATATTCTTTTTGAGGAAGTGAATGATACAAAGATCGACACGCGAAATTTTAGCCGAAAGATTACCTCAACGGGGCTGCTTATTAAACTGGATGAAAAAGACCGGTCGGGCTCAAAAAAGGGAGCTTTTTATTTTAAGTTGGATAAGAAAAAGTATGCAGCAAATGCACAGGCATTTTTGAATCTTGTACCTCATTTAAAAGGTTGAGGACGTTACTTGTCATTCTGAGTTGTAATTTTAGCAAAAAATCAATATGAATGACGTTTTAAAGTGGTCGTCATTCCCGCGCAGGCGGGAATCTTAAAGCGAGAGCAGAAGCCTTAGCATTAAGATCCCCAGTCAAGCTGAGGATGACGACCGTTCATAGTTGGTGTTTCATTCATTGAGCTAAGTCACAGAATAAGTGGCTTTAAATCAGCTAACTATCGAATAACGTCAATGGTAGGCATAGCCTGTCCCGACTTCTCGGGAAAGAATCTGTTTCCTATTTTTGCACTGGTGTTAGTTAATTCTCCTATTGTGTGGACACATTTTTGGTGGCATAGTTTTATGATTTAAGAAAATCAAATGGCAACAAATTTCTAGCATTATCCGAGAAGGATCCTCAGCTCATTTTGAAACAACAAAGGAGTTGGGATGACAAGTTCTCCACCGAGTCGTCATTGCGAGGCCGGGCCTGTGCGAGCCGAAGCAATCTGATTTTCGGAATGAGATTGCTTCGTGCCTCGCAATGACGGTCTTTCATATGTCTGTCATTGTTAGCTTGTACCCATAGCTATCGGTAGGTGATCTTAATGCTAAGGCTTTACGATTCCCGCATGCGCGGGAAAGACGGCAAGAACATATTTTTACTGTTCTTCGTAATGATAAGTCAATCCGCCATCAACAAAATAAGTAGATCCGGTAACATAGGCGGCCTCGTCAGAAGCTAAAAAAGCAACCACCGAAGCTACATCTTCAACCTTACCCATGCGCCGTAGCGGAATATTTTGAATTACTTTTTCCAATTGCTCTTTATTGCCCAACAGCGCCTGATTAATGGGTGTTGACACGGCACCTGGCGCCACGTTATTTACCCTAATGTTAAATGGTGCCAGCTCGGTGGCCAAATTGCGTGTTAACATTTTTAGTCCTCCTTTGCTTGCGCAGTAAGCCGCAAAATGAGGGAAAACAATTTCCTCGTGTACGGAACTCATATTAATGACTACGCCGGGCACATCCTTTTGCCTGCAATATTTCACAAATGATTGTGTGCTAAAAAAAATGCCCTTCAAATTGGTATCCATAACCAAATCGTAATCTTCTTCGGTAACTTCCCAAAAATTGGCATTTTTTTCAATTCCTGCATTATTGATCAAAATATCCAGGCGGCCATAAGTGGCTACGGCATCATCAATTAACCGCATCGCCTCTTTAGCCTTACTCAAATCGGCGGAAACAAATGTGGCTTTTCTGCCCAGTTCTTCTATCTGGTCGATTACTTCCTGCCCGCGTTCGTCGAACGTGTGTCCGTTTAAAATAATATCACAACCATCTTTTGCCAACCGCAAAGCGCATGCAGCACCAATTCCCTGGCTGCTTCCTGTAACTAACGCAACTTTATCTTGAAAACGACTCATATTTCATCTTGTTTATTATAAGGTAAATGCAATTTTTGCTGAATAAGTTTGAGAAATTGTTAAAATGAGGGGCTAAAGGTTTGTCGCCACACAGGCACATAGAGAACATGGTGTTTTAGGTGGCCGCTGAGTGTGTGATTTACCATATAGGCACATAGAGCACATGGTGTTTTAGGTGGCCGCTGAGTGTGTGATTTACCATATAGGCACATAGAGAACATGGTGTTTTAGGTGGCCGCTGAGTGTGTGATTTACCACACAGGCACATAGAGACATGGTGTTTTAGGTGGCCGCTGAGTGTGTGATTTACCACATAGGCACATAGAGAACATGGTGTTTTAGGTGGCCGCTGAGTGTGTGATTTACCACACAGGCACATAGAGACATGGTGTTTTAGGTGGCCGCTGAGTGTGTGATTTACCACATAGGCACATTGCCATTATAAACTTTCAAAAAGGTTAATTAATATGAAACGTAGATTTTGTTAAGGGATAACGCCCGTTTTTAAATCTCGAAATTGCAGCACTTAAACCAACATAAAAATCTTGCAGCACGAGTTGATCAAAAATTTCCTCATGGGTAATCAGATCGTTCTGATGAGATTGAAAAACTGACGACAGAAAGCAAACGGCCAGATGAACCTCAGTTAATAAAAAGAACTCGAAACCTTTTAAAATGGTACTCCATTCCACCTGAAGCGGATTTAAAAGGAAAGCCCGGGCCACAGGCCGAAGGTTTTTCTTGAAAGACAGGTAAGCATCTTCGTTTCCTGCGAGCAATATATTCGATGCATCTTCTGGAAATTTATGCATTTCGGCGGCCACCTTTTCCGCACCAGATGTTTCGATGGTCAGGCAGCAGATTCCAGCAATGTTTACAAGCGCCAGGTGATCGTAAATTGGCGGCGACAGCGCTTTTTTAATACTTCTGACAATCTTCAAGCCCGCGTTTTCGTTCAAATCCACATTAACCAGCTCAAATTCATCAATAAAACACATCGCCATGATATATTGAGCGGCATTGATTAAACACGAATTAAAATCTCTTGTTTCGCCTACGGGGTCTTCCTGCAGAGAAAATATATCAAGTTGCACTGTAAAATTTGTTTGGTTAATCCTATAGCAGCATGGCGCTGATAATGCGTACTAAAATATGACAGAATAGCAATTAGTCAAAATAGAAAACGACAATTTGTGGCTCAAAAAAGGTAATTATTTGATGGCTAGTCAGAAAAAAACCGTTTTTGGTCGCAATCTTCATAGCAAAATCATTCTCAAAGGAGTGAAAGGCATATTTAGAGGGGAACTCTTAATAAAAAAGTAAATGATTGACATTACTTTTTCGCTTAATTCATTTTTTTACAACTATCTTCGTCGATGTTGGTTATTCATATCTCATCATCCTATCTATGACTAAAAACATCTTTATTGCTTCTGCAGAGCCTTACACCGGAAAATCAGTTATCGCCTTTGGCATGATTAACATGTTACTGGCCAAGACCAAAAAAGTGGGTTATTTTAAGCCCATTATTGCGCAGGAAGACCCTAACATGGAAGATGAGCATGTAAAAGCAATGCTCGATTATTTCTCGTTGCCCGTACCCTATCAGGATGCCTTTGCGTTTACCAGGCAAGATATGTTGCATCATGCTGAAGATAGCGGGGCAATCATTAACACCATTATCAGTAAGTATAAGAAGCTTGAAGATAACTATGATTTTACGGTAATTGAAGGAAGCGATTTTTTAGGCGAAGGAAGTGCCTTCGAATTTGAATCGAACGCTTTAATGGCCAAAAACCTGGGTGCCCCTGTTCTTATCGTGGTTTCGGGAAAGAATAAAACCGCTAGTCAGCTTTTTAAATCGGCCATTAACATTTACCGCAATTTCTTGTTGAGAGATGTACAGGTGCTTGGTGTTGTAGCCAATATGGTTAATCCTGAAGAAGCGGAGCGGATTAAGCAAGCACTAAGTAACCAGCTGCCGCCCGAGCTTTTGATTGCCGTAATACCCATAGAAACCGGTTTGCAAAGCCCAACGATGAAAGAAATTACCGCTGCACTAGAAGCGGAGGTGTTATTCGGTGCCGATTTGATGGATAATCAGGTGGATAACTTTGTAACGGGTGCGATGATGTTACCCAATTTTTTGCGCCACATTAAAGATAACCTGCTCATTGTTACGCCGGGCGATCGCGGCGACATTATTATTGGTTCGCTACAAGCCAACCTTTCGGCCAATTACCCTAAAATTGCGGGTATTGTACTCACCGCAGGCAGTTTGCCCGATGAGCCGATGATCAGGCTGATAGAGGGATTACAAACCATTATCCCGATAATTTCGGTAAAAAAAGGCACTTTCGAAACAACGACAACAATAGGCGCCATCCACTCGAAAATTACCATCGACAACAAAAAGAAAATTGAACTTGCCATCGATATTTTTGAGCGGCATGTTGATATTAAGGCACTCGACGACAAGATTATCACTTTTAGTTACCAGGGCATTACGCCACATATGTTTCAATACCAACTGGTTAAGTGGGCCAAGCGTGAGAAAAAGCACATTGTTTTGCCCGAGGGAAACGACGATCGGATTTTGAAGGCCACCGAAAAACTCATCGCACAGGATATTGTTGACATTACGCTGCTGGGCGATCCGGTTGAGATTGGCAATTCGATTAAACGGCTGGGCTTAAACCTCGATCTTGAGGCGATTCAGATTGTTAACCCAACGCATTCGCAACATTACGATAACTACGTTGAGGTACTTTACGAACTCCGGAAAGCTAAAAATGTAAACATGGAAATGGCCCGGGACATGATGACAGATGTTTCGTATTTCGGCACCATGATGGTGTTTAAAGGCGATGCGGACGGAATGGTGTCTGGTGCCGTTCATACCACGCAGCATACCATTAGGCCAGCACTGCAGTTTGTAAAAACGAAGCCTGGTGTTTCGGTGGTTTCGTCGATATTTTTTATGTGCCTGCCAGAACGTGTGGCCATTTTTGGCGATTGTGCGGTTAACCCCAACCCTACTGCCCAGCAGTTGGCAGAAATTGCAATTTCATCGGCAGAAAGCAGCGCAAGGTTTGGAATTGAACCGCGTATTGCCATGCTTTCGTACTCATCGGGAACTTCCGGCGAGGGAGAAGATGTAGAAAGGGTAAGAGAGGCCACAGCAATTGTTCGACAACGGTTTCCGGAACTCAAGATTGAAGGGCCGATTCAATACGATGCGGCAGTTGACCCAATTGTGGGGCGACAAAAGCTACCGAACTCAGAAGTTGCCGGGCGTGCCAGCGTACTGATCTTCCCCGATCTCAACACAGGAAACAATACGTATAAAGCCGTACAACGAGAAACGGGAGCGTTGGCCATCGGCCCGATGTTACAGGGACTAAACAAGCCGATAAACGACCTGAGCCGGGGCTGTACTGTTGATGATATTTTTAACACGGTTGTAATTACAGCCATTCAATGTCAAGAAATTTAGCTAATGAATATTCTCGTAATAAATTCTGGGAGCAGTTCTCTTAAATACCAACTTTTTAAAATGCCCAACCAATCGCCCGTTTGTAGCGGTTTGGTAGAGCGAATCGGTATCGAGGGCGCTTTCATTAAACATACTTCTTTTAAAGGTGGAGAAAAATCGGTGACGGAGAAATCGGGTTTTATCGCCGATCATGCTGAAGGGCTAAAACAAGTTCTTTTCATGCTTATGGATGGTAAAGACGCTGTTATCGATAGCCCTGATGATATTGCGGCAGTTGGTCACCGCGTGGTGCATGGTGGCGAGCATTTTACCGGCCCCACGTTAATTACCGCAGACGTTAAGACGCAGATAAAGAAACTTTTTTCGCTGGCTCCGTTGCACAATCCTGTCAACTTAAATTGTATTGAGGTGGCCGAACAAACCTTTCCGAACAGTAAACAAATCGCTGTTTTTGATACCGCTTTTCATCAAACTATTCCTGTTGAGGCTTTTCGATACGCTATCCCTGCAAAATACTATCGCGAAGATGGCATTCGGGTTTATGGGTTTCATGGTACGAGCCATAAATATGTGAGTGAGCAGGCAATAAAATGGCTGAATAAAAAGGAGTCGAAACTCATCAGCATCCATCTTGGCAACGGTTGCAGCATTACTGCGATTAAAGATGGGAGATCGATTGATACGAGTATGGGCTTTGGCCCTTTAAGCGGCTTGGTAATGGGCACGCGATCGGGCGATATCGACCCGTCGGTAATTTTTCACTTGATTGAACATGCTGGCTATTCGCTTTCGCAACTGAGCACGCTTTTTAATAAACAATCGGGACTTTTGGGGGTTGGCGGCTCGAGCGATATGCGAGACATTAGAAAGCTGGCATCGGATGGAAATGACGAAGCTATTTTAGCGCTGACACTTTATGCGTACCGAATTAAAAAATTTATCGGCTCGTACGCCGCAATATTAAATGGCATTGACGCCATCATTTTCACTGCCGGTGTGGGCGAAAACGATTCGGCAATGCGGGCGGCAGTTTGCAGCGAACTCGATTATCTTGGCCTTAGCTTAAATGCTGATAAAAACTCAAGCTACACTGGCGGCATTATGGATGTAAGTGCTGATGATGCCAAAACAAGAATTTTGGTCATCCCGACAAATGAAGAGTACGAAATTGCGCTTCAATGTTATGCCATGCAGGACTAATGTTGGTTATCTGACGGATAAACATCATTTTTCAATTACTTAACGATTCACTTGAAAATAATTCAAAAAATTTAAAGTAATTCTCGCGGTTGATCGTCTCCAATAACAAACCATAAATTTATGATCTCTATTTTTAAAACAAATATTGGCGATGAAGATGAGTTATTGAGTATCGCAAATACCTTAAACAACAAGTTGCCAGAGATTAACTGGAACGTAGACCTTGCTGATTGCGACCGGATTCTTCGTGTGGAATCGACCAGTAATTTTAACGATTATATCATTTCCTTATTTAAAAAACTTGGATACTTGTGTGTCAATCTTGAGGTTTTTTATTCTGCCCCTAAGTAAGCTAAAATTGAAATGATGAAAGTTTGGCGTAGGTTTTTATCGCAATAACTTCTTCGTATTTTAGGTTTTTGCCTTTACAGTACTGCACTTAGAAACATAACTATAAACGTTCGTCATTGCGAGGCACGAAGCAATCTCTTCGACTAAGATTGCTTCGTGCCTCGCAATGACGGGTTGGCTATTGTTATAGCGCCAAAAGCTTGTCAAGGTATTACAAATCGTTGAAAATTCAGATGTAGTACTGACACAAAAAAGCCTGTTGAATTTGTTATTCAACAGGCTTTGTACGTTGCAATGAGGCAGATTAACTCTGCAACATTTTAGCAATTTCCTTTTCGATAGATTTTAGCTCCTTTGGTTCTAATTTCTTTGCCGAATCTTTATCGTTATCAACATACTTTACACCAACACGCAAAGCTTTGAGCCCTGAAACGCCTTGCAACTCATCAAGCTCAAGATGTTCTAGATCATCGCTCAAGTAGCCCTGAACCTGCATATATTTGATATATTCGAGGTATTCTTTAGCTTCATCGGGATTGAAATAAACCATTGCAATTTTGTGCGGTTGCGTTAAGCGTTCGCTGGTTCCCTTAATCAACACCTTGTCAATACGTTTTTTCACTACTTCATACCTGATGTTATAGGCGCCTTCTACATCAAACCTGCGTTCGTCGTTCCTAAAACTGATGTCGATAGCATTAGAGTGGATAAAAATTAATTGTGTGGTCTCCAGCGGACGCGGCATCTCGCCAATAAGGCCCTTCGATAAACGAGCAATATCTACCATCGACGTTAATTGCCATAAACGGATATTCTTTAAGTACAATAAATCAAACGGTTTCTCAGGTGCAATCTCTTGCCCGATATAAATATCGTACTCAACGCCATCGGTTCTGAATTTTGCAAAATAGCAAGGATAAGAAGCCTGCAAGTTCGACTGCGATTTCTCGAGATACTGGCTTACCTCGGTATTAATTAACTGCATCGAAATTTCCAGCTGCCTTCTATTTGCAAATGCAGCGCCTGTTTCGGGTACGATTACCTCAAAATACTGATCGACAATTTCTTTGGTTTCAGGGTAAT
>Ga0308165_1006229_pt1 | contig 10631 bp, 12 predicted proteins | sample PhyWR2_FD_201032 | JGI IMG/M metagenome (GOLD analysis project Ga0308165, IMG submission 201032) | Phyllosphere microbial communities from UC Gill Tract Community Farm, Albany, California, United States - DLSLW.R2 | ecosystem: Host-associated > Plants > Phyllosphere > Unclassified | place: USA... | reverse complement strand
TCGCCATGAAGATCTCGTCGAGAAATCACGGTTAAATCCTTCACCGGGGGGCGAGCTCAAACTAGTAACTCTACCGATATCTTCGGCTTAGACCGAGCACCCCTGGCGATGTAAAGTCTACAACGTACTTCAAAACTTACAAGTGTGAACTCCGTCAGGCATATGAAAAAAAAAGTTCCGTATACAGAATATTTAACATTTTGAATGCGGATTTTATGCTGTAAAATTAACGGAAACCGCGCCAGACAGGCTTTGTCGAAGTTTTTTCTTATGGAACTAATCGCGTGCCCCGCTGTCAAAAAAAGTTCCAGGAAAAATCTTAAATTTACTTAATGATACAAATTAGAGTGAATTTTTAGCCCAGACAGGTGTCCTTTGCCCAGAGAATCGGGCCGAACGGGACGCATCATGAAACCGATCGCATGACCTTCTTCAGCCGCTTCAACCAGACGAAAGTGTTCATCTTCCGTCAATTCCTCTGATAACCAACCAATCACTACGCTGTAATTTCCTGTGCGCAATGCGCGAATCATAGAATCCACAGTATGGCAGGGTGCGAGTTGACTAATCTGCATCACTTTCGTGAGCGGTAATCCCGCAGATTGAACCCATTCGCGACTTAATTTTTGTTTCGGTGTTAACCAGAGCTGCCAGCGTGACTGCTGACCAAGCTGCTGCAGCAACGGTAATAACAACAATTGTGTCATCAAGGGCTGGTCCTCACGATAAACCACTTCACTTATCATCCCGGTCGAAACACGCCCGAAAGTATTTTGCGTGTCATTTCCTGTTGAAGGAGAAAAAGATGTTGAGCGATTTGCATAGCTTGAAGTGTGCATAATCATTCCAGCCCTGTAGTTACTGTATGAATATACAGTAACCCCTGTATGACTAAAGATCAACCTCAATTTCGGAAAGCGCCTCGCAAATTTCGCTCGAGATCGGCCAATATGGAAAATTAATCTTGCCGAGTGACCATAAGTTGCCTATTTTTCTGCTAGCGGATCCGATAGTAAAAAATGGCGTTGTTAATGCATGATTTTAAAGGATAATATCATGAAAAATGTATCTTACGAAAGGATCTATAAATCCCAGGAATACCTCTCATCCTTGGGTGATATCCACCATAGGGCACTTTTTGGTGGCTATACATTGGCGGTAAATGAGGCTGTGTTCGCCATGGTTTCTAAGGGCGAACTTTACCTGCGAGCGTGTGAACAGAGCGCACAATATTGTGTGAAACATGATCCAGCGTATTTAGAACTCGTGAAGCGGGGCAGGCCCGTTTTATTGAATTATTACCGAGTCGATGAGGGTCTTTGGCAAGATCGGGAGAAACTTTTACAACTTTCAAGCTTCGCATTGGAGTCAGCACGGCTTGAGCATGTCGAGCGGCATAATCGGCACAGGCTGAAGGATTTGCCCAACCTGACCTTTCAGATTGAGATTCTCCTCTATGAAGCGGGTATTACCAGTGAAGTTATTCTCCGTACATTAGGGGCTGAAGAAAGTTGGTTGAAGATCAGGGGCAAAAACAAAAACCTCGGAATAAAAGTTTTGTTTGCACTTGAGGGTGCCATCGAAGGGTTGCACGAGGCGGCGCTCCCGACAGACAGGCGTCGGGAGCTTAGTGAATGGTTTAATGAGCTTCCTGTAAAGCTTGATAATCATTCCGGTAAGTAGCGATTTGTTGCTGTAGCCGGCAGATCTCGGGCAGAAGGGCAATGAGTAGACCTGTTTGCTGGAGGATAAGCGGAGCTTTGCTGTCTGTCCCGGGATCAAAATGAGCAATGCGCTGGCTCAGTTCGTCAATCGACATTTGTACGCGTGGCTCATCTGCTGGGCGATGATGTAGTGCGTCATCAACGTAACATACAGCATCATCCAGTAGGGCGAGGATGTTGGGGTTGGTTAGCTGCTCGCGATGAGCACCCAGCGTCGAAATGTAGCTGGTGAAGGTGTGGTTCAAACACAGCAATCGGAAAGCAATCTCGCGAATTTCCGCAGTTGCGCGCGGTTCCGTTGACATGTTTGAGACGACTGACGCCAGTTCCGCGTCACGGTTATGTGCATCACGTCTGGCGATACGATATGCCAGACGGTTGTCGCGACCCTGATGGTACTGCTCAAGGATAGCGTCAAGGTATCGACAGTTCGCATTGATCGCGAGATCAAGAGCCCGTGGCAAGTTCCGAAAACGCCAGTCCGGCCAGATAAAGCTCACTGCCGCCCAGGCAATGGCGCAACCAATCAGCGTGTCGATAACGCGCGGAAGTGCAACTTCAAATCCCTCACCCAGCAGGTTGAAACACAGTAAAACCAGCAATGTGATGAACATCGTGGCATGCGCATATTGAACGTTACGAAATGCGAAAAACAAGACGCCAGTTATCACAATAAGGATTAATTGCCCTTCAAGTGAGGGGACAAAATAGAGCACTGGAAGTCCTACGGCGACACCCACAAGAGTGCCGATGATCCTTAACGCTAGCCGGTGACGGGTAGCATTATAATTTGGCTGACAAACAAACAGGCTAGTCAACAGAATCCAATATCCGTGGTGTAAGCCTGTGACCTGAATAAAGGCGTAACCTGCGCAAAGTACGACTGACATTCGCACCGCATGTCGAAACAGTGCTGATTCGGGTGTGAAGTTACGGCTTAAACGCAACCAAATGTCTGAAACACTGTGCAGGCCGTCGTCAGCAAGCTGGGTTTCTGTATCGTGACCAGGCATCGCCAGCGCCTGCTCCGATTGGATGGTCGCGAGTTGCGCGTCGATTGCTCGTAAGTTATTGAGCAAAAAGCCAAGGGCTTTCATCTGATCGGGCGATGTGCCGCTTGCCTGAACGCGATCCAGTGCGGCGTCGAGATGATTAAAAGCGCGCTCAAACCGCCGATCGTGTTGATACGGCGTTCGCAGCAAAATAGAACGTGCCAGTTGCTGACAAGCCTGAGATTGCATCGAAAGAAGCCGCTGAAAGCGAAACATGACGTCGCTGTAGCGAAACTTCTCGCGCAGCGCAGCGTACTGAATATGCGATGAACTGGCGCGCTCATGAATATCCTGCGCGACAAAGTAGTAATGCAGCGTTTGCCGCGTTCCGCGCTGACCGCGATCGCCACGAAGACGTGTGAGCAGCGAAACTTTGGTTTGGTTAAGCGTGGCGACAAGCTGCCCATTTGCCAAAGCAAGATCGTATAACGGCGACTGGCTCTCTTCTTCAATGTCGGGATCGAAAAGTCGGGATTTTAGTTCGAGATAGTGTGCCAGCTGTTCGTAACTCCTGGCGAGATTGTCCTGCAAGGGGCGAATTGGGAAAATAAGATGGCCGGTCAGCGTGAGCACATTATACCAGATTGCTCCCACCAGCAGCAGGAGCGGTTGCTGGTACCACTGGTCATAAAGCGAAACGCCCAACATCGTGTAAATTGCGATCAGCAGCGCGCCAAACGCAATCGTGGCATAGCGTTGCCCAAGCCCTCCCAGCAAAATGAATCCGGTGGTGGAAACCATCAACCCAAGGGCAAATAACCAAGGCCACGGAAAAAGTAATTCAACCGATGCTGAGGCAATGAAAAAGCAGACCAGCGTAATCACCAAATTGCGCAAACGCCCAACCAGGCGGTCATCCAAATCGGCAAGTGCACCGGCAACCACGCCGAGTATCAGCGGAATGGTCAGCTTTACATCGCCGAGCCACCACGGCAGCGCCGCCGCACCGCAAAGCGCGATAAAAATCCTGACGTTATAGAGCCAGGCACTGTTCCATGTGTATCTGCGAAGCAATGGGCTTAGCATGTAGGCGGCTTATCCTTATTTACTGAAAACGACGGCGGGCATTGGTTTCTCGCGCAGCCTGGGCAACTTCAACGGCCACCACGCGTCGACCAACAGGCCACAGAGCGATAGCCGCAATCTTGAAGTTAGCGATCCCGACCGGGATGCCGATAATCGTCACGCACTGTGTGATGCCTACCACAATGTGCATCAGACATAACCACCAGCCAAAGAAGGTAAGCCACACAATATTCAGCAATGTCCCACCGGTGTTCAGCAGGATATTTTTGTTGCCGGGTTCGAGTTCATCAACATGAATGGCTTCATTGCCATAAGGCACAAAGGACAGTTTGGTGATTTCCCAACACGATCGTGTTAACGGAAGCGTAAAAATAAACACAATGCTGACCAGCGTGGCAAAAAGCCAGGAAAGAGTCGTGGCAAAACCACCCAGGACAAAGTTCAAAATATTCAGAACGGTACGCATAAACCCTCACTTCTTTTCGATATGACTAAAGCCTGGTGATTGTAACGTTTTTTTAGGCTGGAGCACCTGAAAACTGGCAGGTACACTAATGAGTAAAATATCACTGCGTGGATCAGGCTGGATATGGAACTAAAAGCAACATCATTAGGCAAACGCCTGGCGCAACATCCTTACGATAAAGTTGTTCTGCTCAACGCCGGAGTGAAAGTCTCTGGGGAACGCCACGAATATCTGATTCCTTTCAATCAGTTATTAGCTATTCATTGTAAGCGCGGTCTGGTGTGGGGCGAACTGGAGTTTGTTTTACCTGCGGATAAAGTTGTTCGTTTGCATGGCACAGAGTGGGCCGAAACCCAGCGTTTTCATCATCAGCTCAATACGCTCTGGCAACAGTGGAGCGATGAGATGAGCGAGGTTGCGAGGCAAGTGCTCCAGCAGGTTTTAGCCGATATCGCGCAGAGTCATCAACAGAAGAAATGGCTGACGCGTGCCCAAACGGCTGGCATGCAGCAGCGCATCCAGCAGGCGCTTACCGCGCTTCCGCTGCCGGTTTCACGACTTGATGAGTTTGAAAATTGCCGTGATGCCTGGCGTCAGTGCCAGGCGTGGTTGACCGATATCGATCAAAGCAGGCTTGCGCATAATCAGACATGGACCGAAGAAATGCTGGCGCAGCACGCGGAATTCTTCAGCCAAATCGAGTCTTCACCTTTAAATCCTGCGCAGGCAAGAGCTGTGGTGAATGGTGAGCAATCACTACTCGTCCTTGCAGGCGCGGGCAGTGGCAAAACGTCAGTGCTGGTGGCTCGAGCTGGATGGTTACTCGCCAGAGGCGAAGCGACAGTCGAGCAAATTCTGCTGCTCGCATTTGGGCGTAAAGCGGCGCAAGAAATGGACGAGCGTATTCATAAGCGCTTGCATACGCGTGATATTACCGCCAGAACATTCCACGCGCTGGCGCTGTATATCATTCAGCAGGGCAGTAAAAAAGCGCCTGTAATCAGTAAACTTGAAAACGACACTCAGGCCAGACTGTCTCTGTTCATATCGGCGTTGCAACAGCAGTGCAGTGAAAAAAAGGCACAGGCAAAGGGTTGGCGACAGTGGCTCGAAGAGGAACTCAACTGGACGGTGCCTGAAGGCAGTTTCTGGCAGGATAAGAAATTGATGCGCCGGTTGGGCTCTCGTCTGGACCGCTGGGTGAGTCTGATGCGCATGCATGGTGGTTCCCAGGCTGAGATGATTGAAAGTGCGCCAGAGGAAGTGCGCGCGCTCTTCACGAAACGCATCAAGCTGATGGCGCCGCTCCTGAAAGCCTGGAAAACGGCGCTGAAAGCAGAAAACGCCGTAGATTTTTCCGGGCTGATCCATCAGGCCATTATCATCCTGGAAAAAGGCCGTTTCGTCAGTCCCTGGAAGCATATCCTGGTGGACGAATTTCAGGATATCTCACCGCAACGTGCGGCGCTGCTGGCGGCGCTGAGAGCGCAAAACAAACACACCTCGCTCTTTGCCGTCGGTGATGACTGGCAGGCTATTTATCGATTTAGCGGCGCTCAACTGTCGCTAACGACCGCCTTTCATCACTACTTTGGCGAAGGCGATCGCAGCGATCTGGACACGACATATCGCTTTAACGCGCGCATCGGCGAAATCGCTAACCGGTTTATCCAGCAAAACCCACATCAGCTGGTGAAACCCCTTAATAGTCTGACATCAGGTGACAAAAAAGCGGTCACGCTGCTGCCAGACGATCAGCTGGAAGCCCTGCTTGATAAGCTGAGCGGATTTGTCAAAGCAGACGAACGTATTCTGGTTTTAGCTCGGTATCATCATCTTAAACCGACAATCCTGGAAAAAGCGGCCACGCGCTGGCCTAAGCTGCATCTTGATTTCATGACCATCCACGCAAGCAAAGGGCAGGAGGCGGATTTCGTGATCGTGCTCGGGTTGCAAGAGGGGAGCGATGGCTTCCCTGCTCCGGCGCGGGAGTCGGTTATGGAACAGGCGCTGTTGCCCGAGACAGAAGACTACCCTGATGCAGAAGAGCGTCGGTTGCTTTATGTCGCGATGACCCGTGCGCGCCATCGGGTTTGGCTGCTGTTCGCTAAAGATCAACCTTCAAGCTTTGTCGAGGTGTTGAAAAATATCGATGTGCCGGTAGCAAGAAAACCGTAGTGTGTGCCGGGCAAAATTGAAGCCCGGCATCTTTTTACTTCAGGCGATCGGCCAGATAGCGCGGATAATCCGGGATCAGAATCTCAACCGGAGAGTTAAAGTGCGGGGACTCGATAATAAAGTCTGCGGTGGAAAGATTAGTGGCGACCGGGATATTCCATACCGTTGCCAGGCGCAACAAGGCTTTCACATCAGGATCGTGCGGGACAGCGTTTAGGGGGTCCCAGAAGAAAATCAGAACATCAATTTTGCCTTCCGAAATTTGCGCGCCGACCTGCTGGTCGCCGCCTAACGGGCCGCTCAGCATCGCATTCACTTCCAGCCCGGTTTCGCGGTGAATCAGGTTCCCGGTTGTGCCTGTCGCCGACAGGTTGTGTTTTTCCAGTAACGCCTGGTGGCGCTGAACCCAGTTAAGCAGCATTTTCTTGCAGTGATCGTGTGCTACCAGCGCAATGTGCTTGCGTTCTGGCAGGGTGCGTGTCGTCAGTTCCATAATGTTTTTCCGTCAGGTTAACTGGCTACAAGATGACGGGAAGCGCCTGATGCTGCAAGAGAAAGGGCAAAAAAATGCGGCTCATGACGAAGGTTGCTGCTTCGCCCATTGCAAAAATCGCGTACGGGTATCGGGGTCGGCCTGCTGGAACCAGAATTTAAGTCGCTGTTCCGTGAGCGTTTGAGATTGCGGAGGGATCACATCCAGTTCTGATACGCCGGACAAAAGCGTGCTGTCGTCTGCCATCATGGTCGCGAATCCCGGTAACGACGCGCTTTTACCCGCTTTGTTATAACGCTCGGTATCGGCTTCGTAATCTGTGCCCTTCGGGGTTTTAGTCAGCGCCAGAATATCCAGTTTCACCGGAATGGGCATGGCGTCGCCATCCAGTAACTCAATCCGCGGTGCGGATTCAAATGCCTCGGAGTCCTTTTCGGTGTCCAGACGAGGCAAATTAAAATTCACCTGGCTTATCTTTTGCGTGTTGAAACTCACCACCAGCGGCGGAGAAATATAAAGACGTTGCTCATGATTCGACAGGCGAATGTTTTTTTCGACACGAAAGACAATTTGATGTGGCCCATTATCCAGCTCGATGCTGTCTGCACCCCGCAGCAGTGAACTGGAGACTTTTTTGCCGTCCAGAACCAGCAGATCAATGTCGGTAGATAACCGAAGCGTCGTGGCATACACGCAAGCCGGCATCACTAACGCAATCACAGCCGAGACAATGCCAGTCTTCATAGGGCGCTCCTGTCGAATATACTTTCGTCGTAATAATGTATCTAAATTTTTCGATAAACACGTTTACTAACATATAGACATATTCCGACGTTTTGCCCTCATACAGATGTATGGGATGAATGGTTGCCTGCGATTCTTTGGCGTACACTTTAAAAAAAGCCAGGAGAAACACCATGAAAGAGAACGATATTATCGGCATTCTGACCTCGACCCGAACCATCGCACTGGTGGGCGCAAGTGATAAACCCGATCGCCCAAGCTATCGGGTGATGAAGTATCTTCTCGATCAGGGGTATCACGTCATTCCGGTATCCCCGAAAGTGGCCGGCAAAACGCTGCTGGGCCAGCAAGGTTATGCAACGCTTGCGGATGTTCCTGAAAAAGTCGATATGGTCGATGTGTTTCGAAATTCAGAAGCGGCATGGGGTGTCGCGCAGGAGGCTATTGCGATTGGCGCGAAAACGCTGTGGTTGCAGCTCGGGGTTATCAACGAGCAGGCGGCTGTTTTAGCACGAGATGCGGGGTTGAATGTGGTGATGGATCGCTGTCCGGCGATAGATATTCCGCGTTTAGGTCTGGCGAAATAAAAAAAGCCCGGAATATTCCGGGCTTTTTTTGAATTAATGTCGCAGGCGAGGAGCCTGAAGCTGTTCGCGAATGGTTTGTGCTAACTCATCCATCGACGGCTGCTCCGGATGCTCATCCTGCGGTTCACTGCTTAGCTGCGCTTCAGCGAGATAAGTGTGAAGAGGTTGGCCATCGTCGTCTTCCATCACCACATGATACCAGGGCGTCGCGCGAAGTTCCGCGCTAGCCGCCAGTTCATCGGCTGAGGGTTCGTCAAGGGAGTATTCAGGGTCAATATCCACCACCACACCCAGATACCCCAACAGAGAGTGGCGGACCTGCTGGCCGATACCATATTTGCTGGCAATCATAGTCACCTCCCGAAAAATGTTACATACACAAGATGTGTGGGCAACATTTCACTTTTCAAGTTACATGACGCGACAGGCAAACCCTTTCAGATACAGCCCTTCCGGGTAGGTAGCGATCACAGGATGGTCGGCTGCCTGACGGAACTGTTCTATAAATTGTACATCACGGCCTGCATCTACGGCGGCGTCAGCGACGAGTTTCTGAAATAAATCGGTCGTCATCAGGCCAGAACAGGAGAACGTCAGCAAAATGCCGCCAGGATTCAGCAACTGGATTGCCAGCATGTTGATATCTTTATAGCCGCGGCACGCGCCCATCAGCTGGCTTTTGTTTTCGACAAACTTTGGCGGGTCCATCACGATGACGTCGAATTTTTCGCCCTGGTCACGATATTTACGCAACAGTTTGAACACGTCATCGCGCACGAATTCTGCTTTACTCAGATCCAGTTTGTTCAGCTCTACGTTCTGCTTAGCGACATCCAGCGCGTCCTGGGATGTATCAACGCTCACCACCTGGCGACAACCGCCCATCAATGCAGAAACCGCAAAGCCGCCGGTGTACGAGAAACAGTTCAGGACACGCTTATCTTTCACGTACTGGCGCGTGGCCAGACGGCTGTCACGCTGATCGAGGTAATACCCGGTTTTGTGGCCGCCCTGAATATCGACAAACAGCTTCATGCCGTGCTCTTCAATGGGCAACAGGGCTGGTGGCAGTTCACCGGTGACGGTGCCTTGCGTCAGCTCCATGCCCTCTTTTTTACGCACCGCAACATCGCTGCGATCGTAAATGGCGCATTCCGGATACAGCGTTTGCAGCGCACCGATCAGTGCCGCACGCTGGTATTCAGCGCCAGCACTCAAGAGTTGCAGCACCAGGAAATTGGCAAAGCGATCAATAGTCACGCCAGGCATGCCGTCGGATTCACCGGCAATCAAACGATAGCTATCCAGCCCGTCACGTTTCGCCAGCCAGTCGCGCCACTGCTGCGCCTGCTGTAAACGACGGGTGAAGAAAGCGATATCAATGGTTTCGTCTTTATCAAAGGTCCAGACGCGGGCACGAATCTGCGAAGCAGGCGAGTATGCGCCGCGAGCTAACCATTTTCCCTGATGGTCAACGATATCGATGGTTTCACCGAGGCTGGCTTTACCTTCCATACGCGCAACCGCGCCGGAAAACACCCAGGGATGACGACGCAGTAATGACTTCTCGCGTCCTTTGGCTAACACTAAACGTACACTCATAATTTGCTTTTCTGTCGATTCAATAAAATGGCCGCCATTTTCCCGAGTTCAGTCAGGAAAAGCAACGCGTCAAAGAAGGATAGGGGAAACGATCATGTCAAAAGTCTGCACAATCGCGTGGGTTCACGGCACAGTTCAAGGCGTCGGATTTCGCTACAGCACACAACACGAGGCGTCAAAGCTAGGGTTAACGGGCTATGCGCGCAATCTGGATGACGGCAGTGTGGAAGTGTTGGCCTGCGGTGAGTCCGAACGTGTCGAACAACTCGTTGCGTGGCTAAAAGCCGGTGGTCCGCGCAGCGCCCGGGTTGAAAAAGTTCTGACCGAACCGCATCAACCCGACCGGGAATATGACAAGTTTGGTATTCGCTATTAAATACACTTCACGGGTTTTGGCAGGCCGGCGATTTTCGTCGCCTGTTTTGCCGGGCCTTTCGGGAACAGGCGATACAGATAGCGGCTGTTGCCTTTCTCCTCGCCAAACTTATTAGCCATCGCTTTCACCAGCATGCGGATAGCAGGCGACGTGTTAAATTCCAGATAGAATTCACGCACAAAACGCACCACTTCCCAGTGCTCTGGCGACAGCGTAATCGACTCTTTTTCCGCAATCACGACGGCCAGCGCTTCATTCCACTGGCTGCTCTCTTTCAGATAACCGTCGTTATCGGTTTCTATCTCTTTACCTTCAAAGCTCAGCATAATCATTCACACGTCAGTCAAAACCCGCGCAGTGTACCAAAAAACAAAGCCCCGCAT
>Ga0308165_1006227_pt1 | contig 10633 bp, 11 predicted proteins | sample PhyWR2_FD_201032 | JGI IMG/M metagenome (GOLD analysis project Ga0308165, IMG submission 201032) | Phyllosphere microbial communities from UC Gill Tract Community Farm, Albany, California, United States - DLSLW.R2 | ecosystem: Host-associated > Plants > Phyllosphere > Unclassified | place: USA... | reverse complement strand
CGCCAACAGACGATGTGCGGTAGGCATTTCAACCTCAAGCCTGCCCGCCAACAACACCAGGACACGCAGTTTGTGCACATCCTCCAGTGGCACGCGCGGTAAGCGCCACAGCCCCTGCGCATCTTGAAAAACGCAGCCAACCCTAACGGCAGAAAAATCATAGTAGCGGCCCTGTTCATCCGGCTCGGAATAGGGATCAACCAGCAACGCGGTATAGCGCGCAAACAGCGCATATTGTTGCTCCGGCGACGATAGTTGCGGGAATTGGTCAATCCAGCGGCGGCTCACCATACGAACAGGAACCGGGTAATTGTCGTCATTCAGGAAGCGCAGCAAGTTGATCTCCTCAACACCGAGCCGATTCAGCAGCCCTTTGTAATCCTCCGCAAGACCGAGCATCTCGGCGATAACGTCGGGACAAATAGGCCCCTCAGGGTAGGTTTTATAAAGGTATTTCGCCGGTGCCAGCGGCCGAAATATCACCTGCAACGTAGTGTCGGCCAGCGCCAGCGGAGGATGAACATAATTGGTGATGCTGAAACGCTCGGCTTCAAGCAGGCTGTCGCAACGCAGAGCGTCAATATGATGAAGCGCAAGAACGGAGCACAACCAATCGAGCTCAGCGGAGTCAGGGGCATTGTTCTGAGTGGCGAGATAGATCCGCTGCTTGAAGGCTTTGGTATAGGCGTTGTAGGGCTGCGCCGTATCATGATATTTAGTGTCTGCGTAGTAGCTCGACAGGCTGATGACCTCGACGTGGCATTGCCCGGCGTCTTGCAGCAGGCTATGCACCATAAGACCGGAGCCGATGGAGGGAGAGAGCAGGATCAGAGAACGCAGTTTCGGCAGCGCTGCCCACGGCACATGCCGCAGCATCTCGTAATATTGATCGGCGGGCACGGCGAGAATCAGCCGACGCCAGTCTCCGCCGACGAGCGACAGGTCATCACAGTAGCTATCTATCGTCACCTGAGTATCGTTCTGGGTCTGCCGAGCCTTACCGGCTCCTTCCAGCCGGAGGCTGGGCGTGTACGTCAGGTGATGCCGTAGGCGTTCTCCTTTCTCGCTGGGACGGTTATACAGACCGATGCGCGTGTTGGCCTTGGTTTTGATATCCGCAGCCAATTGGATCGCCGCCGGGCCTGCGCCAAGGATCAGGGTGGGGAAGGCACTAGACATGGCAGCGAGGCTCCAAAATCAAGAGGTCATACAGTGGGGTAGCCACCGGTTTGCCGCTGACGCGCCAAGGCGAACCGGCGGCCTGATGGTAATAAGGACAGTTGAAGATGGACTTGAGGCCGTTGCCGTAGCGCACCAACAGTTTGCCACGCGGAGGCAGTAAAGGCTGCAATCGCGGCAGCAAGACCTGCTTGTTCGCCACCAGAGAGGCTATGATGATGTGATCTATGTCACGAGCTGTCAGGTCGCTCAAGTCGTTGATGCATGGCATTTGCTGCGTCAGCCCCAGATGGCGCGTGAGGCGGCGGGCGAAACGTTGGGCCACCGGGTCGCAATCGTAGCAAAATACGGTGGCAGTGAGCTTGGCAACCAGCACAAGCGCGGTGGTAGGCAGCGCGCCGCTGCCTACCAGCAAGACCCGTTCGCCGGGTTTGATGCCGGCCTCGGCGATCTCCAACTGCAGGGCGCTATCGAAACTGCTCAGGTATGCGTTGGTCTGTGCCGATTCCCGGCATAGCACCGAGACGCGATGTTTCTCGTAATCACACAAAGCGGCGTTGGCTATCGCCCGCAGCTGAGTGATTTTCGTCGTTATCGAGAGGTCGTTTTCCAACTCACGGCGATAGGGCTGCAGCTCCGGTTGGTCGTTAAAAGCTTGAAGGCGACTGAAGCGACGTTCCAGCAGTGGAAAATGGCGCCGATCTCGCCGGGCGGAGCGGTGGAGTTGATGGATTTCCTGTTGCAATCCGGCAAGCTGCGCCAGCATGTCAGTCTTGGTCAGAGTGTACATGGTATTTATCCGTGTGCGTTTAGCTGCCGTATCGGCAGCAGATAAGGGTAGCCCTGCGGACTGACACCACTTTCAATGCCGACGCCAAATACGCGAGACATCATCGGATTTTCCATCATCTGATGGGTTTCTCCGTGACAAACGACACGCCCACACTCAAGCAAGGTGAGCGATTGGCAAAAGCGCAGCGCCAGCCCAAGATCGTGGATCACCATCAGCGTGATGCAGCGATGACGTTGGTTATAATCAGCAACCTGATTCAGCACGCTCAGCTGATGATGGATGTCCAGCGCGCTGGTCGGTTCATCGAGTAAAATGATCTGCGGCTGAGAGACGAAGGCCTGAGCCAGCATCACCAACTGTCGCTGCCCGCCGCTGAGAAGGTTGAAAGGACGATCGGCAAGCGTGGAAATGCCGCATTCCGTCAGCGCCTGCTCGACCGCATCGGCCTGTGCGGCGCTGACGCGCCAACCCAACTGCCGCACTTTACCCAGCAGCACCATTTCAAATGCGGTCAATGCCGAGTCGCTACGATTAAGCTGCGGCACATAGGCTATACGGCTGGTCTTCGGGTCAAGAGGGCGCTGTTGGTAGGTGATATCGCCGCTGGACGGCAGCATGCGATTAATCGCCTTCAGCAGCGTCGATTTACCGGCTCCGTTAGGGCCGATGATGCCACCAAGCTTCGCCGCCGGCCACGTCATCGAGACGTCGGCAAGCAGCTGGCGACGATGCAGCGTTACGCCAACGCGAGAGAGAGTCAGTTGTGTCATAGGCGTTTAACCTGTCTGATGACGAAGTAGAACAACACCGGTACCCCGATCAGCGCGATAACGATGCCGATGGGCACCACACCGTTCGGCAGCACTAGCTTGGCGATGATCGAAGCGCACAGCAGCAGCAGGCTGCCGCAGAGGGCTGAAATGCAGATCAGGTAACGCTGATCTTCACCCACCAACAAGCGGGCGAAATGGGGTGCAATCAACCCGATGAACCCAATAGTGCCGACAAAAGAGACCGAAGCGGCCGTCAGTAAGGTCGCCAGCAGAAAAGCCAGCTTGCGTAATGCGCTGACGTTGATGCCCAGCCCCTGAGCCTGTTCTTCGCCGGCGGACAGTGCGGTCAGGCACCAGGCCTGCCGCAGGCTGATGAACAGCGAACAGCTCAGCACGCTGCCAGTGATCGTCACTCCGTGCATATTGGCCTTGAGCAGGCTGCCAAATAGCCAGAACACGATTTGCTGCATGGCTTCCGGCGAGGCCAGAAACAGCATCAGGGATTGCAGCGACTGAAAGAAAAACAGCACGACAATGCCGCTCAGCACCAAAATTTGCGGCGTCATGCCCCGACTTTGCCCCAGCATATAAATAGGCACGCAGGCCAGCAACGCCATCAGCGAGGCCAGCAGCGGCGTGCCCAACGCCAGCGTGCCGCCCAAGCTGAACCCGGTGATGATCGACAGCGCAGCACCGAACCCCGCTGCGGCTGAAATGCCCAACGTATAGGGACTGGCGAGGGGGTTAGCCAGCACAGTCTGCATGAGCAATCCGGCCAAGGCCAGGCTGGCGCCGACCACCACGGCAGTGAGCGTCATTGGCAGGCGGATCGACCAGAAAACCACCTGGTACAGGTCATCACTCGGTGCCGAGCCAGGCCAAAGCATCCGCATGATGTCCAAGGGATTGAGGTTCACAGCGCCGACTGCCAGATCGATCAAGGCTGCCACCAAGAGCGATCCGAGTAGTGCCAGAGTCAACAACCCACGGCGCAGCTGCAAAAATGCACGTCCTGTGTGGGGCATGATTATTCTCCTTGCCAGCGTAGCAGGAAGACGCCTTCCGCTTCTATCGGCAAGTATTCGTGGTAGAACTGCGCCAGGTTGTGCTGCGGGTCAACATCGGCAAAGGCAGAGGGATAGAGCGCCTTCGCCAGATACTGAACAAAAATGAAGTCGTACACCGTGCGCGCACCGCCATGGTAGAGCGCATAAATACGTTGGTTTTTCACCGCCGGCAACTGCAGCCAACCCGCTCGCCGGGCGTACTGCATCATGCGTTTCTGGATGGGCGCGACGTGCGCACCGAACCCCATTTGCAGGGCGTTCGGCATTTTTTCCCAGTCGCCTCCGGCAAGAAAAATGACTTCGGGTTTCTTGGCCAGGACATATTCGGCGCGTAAGGGTGAAGGGTTACCGACAACGCCGACAGCGATATTGTCGGCTCCGGCCAACTGCAGCAATGGCCCCCAAACCGACGAGCCATAGCTGCTGCTGTATTCGCCGGGGCCTTTGTCGCCCAGCTCGATGTAGGTGGTCGGTGATGGCAGCCGCGCCTGGCTGATGCGCTGCTGAGTATCCTCAATACTCTGCTGATACATGTTAGCCAGCTTTTCCGCTCGCTCGGCGTGGCCCATCGCCTGGCCCATCACCCTGATGCTGGCGAGTTTGACCTCAGCGCCTTGATTGAAGTCGATGACGATGTAAGGAATATTGAGCCGTTGCAACATTGGCAGATAGTTGGCAAAACCGTCGAGCTGCCACTTCGCTAGGATCAGCAGATCTGGTCGCGTGGTCAGCAAACGTTCAAAGTCGAAGCTCTGGTTGTAAAGGGAACCGACATCAACCAACTGAGCAAGGCGCGGCAGCGCCGCTTTATAACGCGACCATTGGCTGGTGCGCAAGGCCCAGTCGCTTTTGGAAAAGGCGACAACCTGCTGGAAACTCTCCGGGCCGTTAACCGCCAGAAAATCTTCGTAGTAAAAGCCGATATAGGCGCGCTGGGCAGGCGCTGCCAATGTGACCCTGCGCCCTTCAGTGTCCGTGAGGTGAATTTCAGCCTGTGCACCGTGGCAGAAGAGCAGCCACGTAGCCAGCATCCAGGCGATACGCGATAACATGATTGACATCCCCTCAAGATTTTTTGTTATGTTATAATATAACACTTAATGACGGAATTCAAACGGCTCTAATGGGGGCCCGCTTGGAGAAAGGAATATTTGGTCACTCCCGTTTTTGCAACACTGATTTTGAAGATATCGTTGGCTTGCTTGAATCTATCCGGCGTCTGAATGAGCTTAATTACCCGCGCCTGATGAACAGTGGCCCGCATACGGCGGGAGCTAAACATCTGTTAGAGAATGACTTTCTTCAACCATCGTTGCTCGCTATGCTCCCGCGAATGCACATACCTCGACCGGTAAAACTCCTCTTCCAGATTGATGATGGGTGGGGCCAGTTACTCGCTAAACGCGGCAACGTTGTCCCCGAATGGACCAAACTGGTCGTCGAGCGGATGCTCGCCTGCGGGACCGGTACCATGGGCGTTTGCTGGTATTGTTGCGCTTCTGCCCACTGTTCTCACACCAAATACGTCTGCCAAAGTTGTAAACAGCGCCTGTGGCATGAAAGCCTCCGAGCAATGGATTGCTGAGCAACAGCATATTCTGCCCGACTGCGAATGGCAGCACATCACCCTCACCATGCCCGATAAACTCTGGCCGCCTTTGCCAACCATAGGCCCCTGCTCAATAAACTCTTCGCCTTTGCCGCCAATACTCTACTGAAATGGGCCAAAAAGCTCGATATCGAAATAGGCCTGTTTGTGGCCCTGCATACCTACGGCCGCCAGCTCGATCAGCATCCGCACATTCATCTGTCTGTCACTCGCGGAGGTTTGTGCCTCAAACACGGCGTCTGGCGGCCGATTTACTTCAAAAATAAAATCGTTGAGCGCTATTGGCGGCAGGCTGTCACAGCTCTGTTACGGGAAAGTTACGCCTCGCTCAATTTACCTGCCGCCGGCTATCAACTCATCCGGAACTACCGGGAATGGTGCCAGTTTCTTGAGGCGCAGTTTCAGCGTCGCTGGAAAATCCACTTTGCTAAAAAGACGAAACATGCCCGGCAAAATGTCAATTACCTCGGCCGCTATCTGAAACGGTCGCCGATCGCAGCCTCAAAACTGCGTCATTACATCGGCGGAGCCGTTGTTCATCATTACTATGACCACCGGACTCAGCAACACCGCACGCAACGACTCAGCCAGGAAGAGATGCTGTTGCGCTATATCAGCCATATCCCGTCACGCCATTTTAAGATGGTCAGATATTACGGTTTTCTGGCCAATCGCAAACGGGATGAGTTATTGCCTAAGGTCTATAGCGCCCTGGGGATTGAAATGAAGGCAAAACCACAGAAACCGGGCTTTGCGTCGCTGATGAAGAAATTTACCAATGTGGATCCGTACCAGTGCGTGTTATGTGGGAGCAGGATGGTATTTGAGAGCACAGAAGCCGGTATTCAGGCAAAAGAGTTATTGGCGCGAAGTCGGCAGGTGTTCAAAACAGAGAGATGGCTGCGGCAGGCGGCATAGAGAAGATCTGCCTAAAATTTGGTACGGGCATCAAAATGGGGGGTTATTTCAACCAATTGTCAACCTCGTGCTGCCTGAGTTGATAAAACTCATGGTCCTATTACCCTCTTTTGCCTCTGGCCTAAAGGAAAAAAACGGATCCAACTTCCTATCCATGGACAGATAGCGGTTAACCGCCAAACGGGATGCGGCAGCGGCATTACGCTTCTTTCTCAAAGCCATTCGGCATCACGGCGAACCGGAGGTGGTGACCATTGATAAAAGTGGCGCCAACACGACAGCGCTGACTACACTCAACGCCGACAAACCAGAAGAAGAAACCATTACTGTCAGGCAGAACAAGTATCTGAATAACCTGATTGAGCAAGATCACCGAAATATCAAATGTCGGAGTCGACCCATGCTGGGATTCAAATCATTCCGGCGGGCACAGACGCTCCTGGCTGGCATCGAACTGATCCACATGATACGTAAAGGGAAATATCAGCATCCGCAAAGTGAGGGATTATCACCTGCTGAACAATTTTATCTGTTGGCTACCTAAATAACCGGCAGCGAAACTGTTGCTGGCTGGCCTACACTAATGCGACACAACCGTTTAGCCATCCATGTACCAATGCCCTAAATATAGAATATTTTATGCTGCACTATACTAATAATAAATAAAAATAAAATTTGAAAATCAAATTACTTTAAAAATAAAAATAATATAATCACTAATTTTTATATCAATTTGTTCCTTACATAAACATTGATTGTTGTTCTATCATACTCATGCATGATAAACATACGCATGCACATTTAAATAGCACAATCAATAACTTACAAAGATTATGAAAATAAAACGATAGATATAGTCAAACATAAGGAGGCACTATGCCCACTCAATCAGAATTTATACCTGGTTCTTTGAATAAGACAACTCGGCAAGTTATCACACCAACTAATGTTAAAGAGCTTGAAATAACAGAGGATATTCTAAATAAATCCGAATTTACCCGTACAAACCGCAGCGGCCAAAAAGTCATGCCTATTGGTATTTCTTTCAATGAAACTATTATTGGCAATAAAGAGATGCCAAGCGCCAATACACTGGGCTGGATAGCTTACTTGGATCTCGGCGTTCCCCTTATAGAGGAATTTGCCAATATTACCCCCATACCACCAGATACCCTTGGGCAAAAACTTCATGCCAACTATTCACCCCGTGCAGTTGAAGTCACCGAAACGATAAATTTCACTATAGAAAATACGATTACCTGGAATCTTACCGGTGAAAGCAGACTTACTTTTCAAGGGCGTGTACTGGCATACGCAGAAGGGACTGCTGAAGAAAAAGAAGCGTATAGTGTAGCTGATAAGAATAGTCCCAATAATACCGGTGTCGATATAACAGACACCATAGAAGGAACATTAACTGAAAAAATCCATACCGAAGGCGAGTTTTACACACAATTGCAACTGGCAATCACGGGAGCCATTGGCGGGTCGCTAAAGATCTCAGCCCAACAAACCTCATCGTATAAAACGACAATCATGCCAGCGACACGCTCTACTGTATTAACGACTCAGCGGAGACTGAAACGGCAAATGAAATACACTATTCCTGTCACCCTTTTTGGTATCGCAGCCCTACTGTATCCAGAGGAAGTCAAAGTTTTACAAGATCCGGGTTATCCTAATCCTTATCCTGAAAATGGATCAAAAGCAGAATTTAGCAAAGTCATTCCCTTTAATCTTCAGAAATTAAAATGGGGGCGTGATAGTAAACAATTTTGCTTACAAGGCTTTGCAGAAAGTATTTCTTCATCAGATGTTCAGCATATTTTCTTTAATCACGAAATGCTTTCTGATAATCCAGACTATCCGCCTGCACTCACAGGTAAAGCCTACAAATATAGATAAAATTCTAGAGGAAATTATCATGGCAGAAGACAACGATTCAAAAAAATCCTTTATAGATTTTTTCAGTAATATCTCTATAGTGGCGAGTGATTTTACAGATTCCGTAAAAAAAACAGAAGAGGATTTGAATAAAACAGTATTTGGGAGTTCAACAGAAAATAAAGTTCTTCGTGAAACCTCCCCTGACACCGTTTCTATTATGGAATATATCTCACAAGTCCGAACGTCTCCAGCTAGACTTAAAGAAAAGCAGGAAAAGGCTGGAAAAAATTGGATAAACATGGATGAAGTTATGGAGGTTAAAAAAAATGTAGTAAAAAATTTTGACCCTTATAACAAAATGAATAATCTGAAGAAGAAGCGCCAACAGCCAGAGTAAAAGACTTTGAGGGGGGGCACATTAGCATAGGCCAGTCAGCAACAGTTGCGCTGCCGGTTATTTAGGTAGCCAACAGATAAAATTGTTCAGCAGGTGATAATCCCTCACTTTGCGGATGTTGATATTTCCCTTTACGTATCATGTGGATCAGTTCGATGCCAGCCAGCGTTGGTGCACGGATAGGCTCAGGGTTACAGCTTCCCTTACCAAGTGCCTTTCAGGCGGTTTTAGCCTGTTTGCGGACAGAATGAGGCCGTGCACCGACAACAGACGATTCAAGACCGCCACCCCGATGGCCACCTCTGTCTGCTGGGCGGCAAAACCCCGGGCGCGCAGGCGGATACCGATGAGTGTTTTCCAGCACGCCATCATCGTTTCCACCAACGCCCGTTTTCCATACCCCACGGCAGCCTGCCAGACCAGCCGCCCCTTTTCCTGTATCATGGTCAGGTGCAGGTCCCGCTGGCATGGGGGCCCCGTGGTTTCTTCCAGTACCGCCGTCACACGGGGAGGAATGGCGACAGTAATACCCTCACCGTGTCCGGTGATAGTATTGTATGTGGGGTGACTATCATAAGCCCCATCAACCGTGACCTGCGTGATAGGGCCGTCAGTCTGACTGAGCAACGGCCCCACCTGCGACGGGTCATCAGTATGTGAGTCGGTCAGGGTGTGTGCCACGATGCTGAAGTTGTCTGCATCGACGGCCAAATGGAGTTTGCGCCAATCACGCCGGGCTCGGGTACCGTGTTTTTCTTCCAACCACTGGCCGGCCCCGTAAACCTTCAGTCCGGTGCTGTCGATAAGGATATGGACCTCACCTTCAGCAGGTATACAGGGCAATGGCGGTAATACGACAGCACGTCGGCTAACGGTGGAGTGGTCAGGCACGGTAAGGGATAAATGCATCATGCTGAAGACCGACGCCATCAGGCCTTCAGCCTGGCGCAAGGGTATCCGGTATCCGGAAGGCGGTACGCAGCATCAGTCAGGTCTGAATGGCCAGGTTGGAATAACGGGCCTGACCACCAGGTGTGGTGCGTGCGGCAGCTTTCCATTGTTCAACCGCCTCGGGTGTTATCCAGAGAGTCAGGCTGCCGCGTTGTTTCAGGCCAGCTTCGTATTGTGGCCAGTTGGTGATGGTGTATTTTGCTTTGGGAATATGGTGACGCTTTTGGGCGTTGTGTTTATGCGGCATCGTTAACACATTTCAGAATGGGCTGGCGTTTATGGTACCCATTTAGCCATCCGTGCACCAACGCCGTACGGAGAGCCTGTTTCAACGGCGTTTGTGGAATCAACGATAAATGAAGTGATCGCCAGACGAATGGCCAAAAAACAGCAGATGCAGTGGAGCAGAAAAGGGGCGCATTATTTGTTACAGACCCTGACCGCTGTTCTGAATAACGAGCTGCAGGATAAATTCGCCTGCTGGTATCCGGGGTTCTCAATGGGCGAACAAAGTGATGGAAAGGTATCAGCGATGGCAGCGTAGATTACGACTGCCCCACGCTTTTTCATGCTCTCCGACTAGGTGTGCGTGGGTGAAAACAGCATAGGAATGTTATAACTCATTATCTCTTTTATTTTATAAAGGCCGGAGGTTGTTGCCCCCGGCCTTATCTACGTTTGCGTTATGCTCAGAAGAACATGCGAAATATATTCAGTTAACACACGGGCCGTATTGTCCCAAAAAAGACCACCACCAGTAGACAAGGGGTCAGTTTGGATAGAGGGCGGAGTCGATTGTCAAAAATTGGGCCACCGGAAATCAGGGCAAAACTGTATCTGGCATCGTTGTGCGGTCTGAGATTCAACGCAGTGATGAAGGCGATGTATAAGCGTTTATGCCAGCGTGGCAAGGCCAAAATGTGTGCCATTGGCGCACTAATGCGTAAGCTTGTTCACTGGTGCTATGACGTCTTGAAAACACAGAAGCCGTTCGATGCAGAATACCTGTCTTTAGATGCGCGTAGCGCATGTAAGGCGGCATGATGTTGTTTTATATGA
>Ga0308165_1006224_pt1 | contig 10636 bp, 9 predicted proteins | sample PhyWR2_FD_201032 | JGI IMG/M metagenome (GOLD analysis project Ga0308165, IMG submission 201032) | Phyllosphere microbial communities from UC Gill Tract Community Farm, Albany, California, United States - DLSLW.R2 | ecosystem: Host-associated > Plants > Phyllosphere > Unclassified | place: USA... | reverse complement strand
TTGAGGCCAAAGGTGGCGCTGTTGTCATCGCTGTCACTAACTTCAAAGGCGGGGTGACCAAAACGACCACGGTTGCCACCCTGGCACAAGGGCTTTCCCTCAGAGGTCTGAACTGTCTGGTGGTTGACCTGGACCCGCAAGGTTCTCTCACCAGCTTGTTTGGCTATCTGCCTGACATTGATGTGGAAGAACAAAACACTGTCATGCACCTTTACTATGGGCATGAAATTCTTTTAGATAAAGCGGTTGTAAAAACATATTGGGATGGAATTGATTTAATTGCTGCATCACCGGAATTGCACAGCGCTGAATTCGTGTTGCCATCACGTCAAAGGTCTGATCCATCGTTCCGATATTGGGATGTGTTGAATCAAGGTCTTGAATCATTGAAGAATAAGTACGACGTTATTCTTATCGACACGCCACCGTCCCTCTCATATACGACTGCCAATGGAATCATGGCTGCAGACGCCTTGATAATGCCATTGCCGCCATCCCCATTGGACTTTGCCAGCAGTGCCCAGTTTTGGGGTTTGTGCAACGACATGATGCGCCAGTTCAGTGAGCGTTCAGGTGAAGAAAAGAAATTTAATTTCATCGACATATTACTGACTCGCGTAGACCACAACGTAGGAGTCAGCACGCAGGTAAGAGAGTGGATATTGAAGTCTTACGGTGCCATGGTTCTGCCTGTAGAGATACCAAAAACATCAACTGCGGATACGGCTGCTGCCAGTTTTGGGACTGTGTACGACTTGCAAACCAACAAAGGTATTGCAAGAACCCTCAAAAGGGCAAAGGATTCGTATGACATGTTCGTTAACCATGTGGACAAGCAAATTCAAGGTGTTTGGTTGTCCCGAAGCAAGGAGCAATAATGTCCTCATCCCCATTATCAAAAATTAAATCTTTTGACCCGAGTGCTGTTATTCAAAAGCCATTGGTTTATGACGAAAAGAAAGTAAGAAGCGGGCCAGGCGCATTGGGCGAGTTCATGCAGCGTGAATCCAAGGTTTTCATTGAAAACGCGCAACTCAAGCACGATCTGGACGAAGCCAGAAAATTAGATGTGGTCACGCTTATCGACCCAAATAAAATTAAGCCAAGTCAATTTGCAAATAGATTAGAAATTAACTTTGAAAGCGAAGACTTTGAAGGATTGAAAAAAAGTATTCTTCAGCACGGCGGGAATGCCCAGCCAATCAAGGTGCGTCCTTCGCAAATTGATGGTCAGTTCGAGATTGTTTTTGGGCACAGGAGACACCGTGCCTGTCTTGAACTTGGAATTCCAGTTTCTGCTGTTATCGCCAAGGGCATGTCTGAAAAGCAGTTGTTCTGCGAAATGGAAAGAGAAAACCAGTTTCGCAAGAACATCAGTGCCTACGAACAGGGTATCGCATATAAAAAAGTTCTTGAAATTGGACTTTACGATAATTTTACTTCACTGGCCAAAGATATTGAAATTTCAAAATCGTCAGTTAGCAGGGCGCTCACGCTTGTCAATTTCCCAAAAGAAATAATTAAGGCATTTTCCAATCCTACTGTAATTCAATTTCGCTGGATAGATGGATTGAATAAGGTCATCACAAGCAATGGAAAAAATGTTATTGCAGAAGCAGTAAACATCAAAAATGAGATCGTGAAGCTACCTGATGCTTCTGTTTATGCAAAATTAATTTCAGCCGGTGGAAGAGGAAAATATAAGACTGAAAATGATGGCATTAAGTTAACCAAAAAATTGGTTGATAACAGTCGAGGGGTTAGATTTTTGTTAAATAATCTACCTAAAGATGAGTCCAAACGTAATGCATTAATTGAGAAAATAGACAATTTTTTAGCAAACCTCAAGGATGAATCGGGTAAAAAATTGATCAATTAAGAGTTTTTAGGCTTCAGCAAAAAAACCCCATCAAAATAAATTGATGGGGTTTAGGGGTTGGTCAGTTAAGCGGCTAACAAAAGCATTTGTTGGTTTGCTGTTGTTTCAGGCTTGCATTCAATTGAAAAATCGGAAATACCGTTTTTCTCATGAACTTCGGTCAAGATACTATTCATCTTGCCGTAAGCGACTGCCTTCTCTGATTCATCCATCCAGTTCAGGCGTTGCATGACAGCTTCGGCACCTTTCGCACGGAGTTGTCTGTCCATTGACTCAGCTCTTTCATACTGCTGCCAAAACGGTTTTGACACAGCATCGACATTCGGCGGCAACCACTGGCGTTGCTTTCCAACAATCAGGTTCAAGCGATCCATCAAATCTTTCCTTTTGGGAAAGAAATGAACAGTGCCTACACCTGGGTAAAAGCGAACGTCGAAGTAACTGCTGGATAGCCTTTCACCACTGCACAGCATATCCATCTGTTTATCGAATAACCAAGAAAGTGAAACTTCCGGTTCTTCTACACCGTCAAGCAGAGAAAACACTTTATCAATATCACGCATCATTTGTCTTGATCCGTAGGTGATCGAATTGCGAAAATAACTTTCTCCACAGCGGGGAATCACAAACCGGGTGGTTTTAAGACGCATACCGAGTGTTCGGTGCTTGTCGTTTGACTTCCAGCCTTTGTAATAGCAGAGATTGTCCGAGTGATAACGGGTAATCAGATCGAACGCCTCGCAGACCATATCATTTTGAATGCTTCCCTGGCTTTCCAGGATACCTTGCAAGAAGCCATGCACGTTTTGGGTCGTGAATTGCATCTGCTTGATTTGTTCAAATGATTCATGGACTTTCTTTTGCGCGCCGCTTGACAGTTTTGAAGTGAAATCAGCCGTCCGAAGTACATTGGCCCAGGCACGGTCTTTAAGGTCCATATAAATGTTGCTGAACAGAGTAGTTGCCTTTTGTGAAGCACTTTCGCCGTTCCTCTCATTTCTTTCACCCATCATTTCTGACATGCTCAACCCGATTCGGTTGCCAAGGAACTCAGCACGGGACTGGTACTTGACGCTCTCACGAGCTGCAGCAACAGCCTGATCAAACATGGCCACGAAGTTTTCAATCATCGTTGCCGGAATGATCAAGTCATGCTGTACGAACTGGGGTTCATCTACTGGCCCTTCATCCTTCTTCATCCGGGTCAGAATGTCTGCTACGACAAAGCTGCCGACCTCAGAAGTCTTCTTCAGCCATACAAGCGCGACATCCACATTGGTTTTTCGCAATGCGTCGGTTCCTGCAAAACCGCCCTCGATGAACTCAACCGATCCATGGCGGGCGATCAACTCATTGAGTTGACGGCGCTCGGCACTGAACGGATTGCGTAGGGTTTCTGCATTCAGTATGGCAACGATTTCACCATCCCAAATGATTTCCCAGGCATGCAAGACATGCTGGACGCCATGAGCGAACGGTGGGTTCATGATCACATGCGAGTACATGGCCCCCTGGTTCATTGCCAGAAAGTCAAAACCAACCACTGAAACCTTGTGGTCGCTGTCAAGTTTTCGCAGCGTGTCGTGCATTCCCATGTCGATCTCGCAAGCATCAATATTCATCGGTCGAACCCGATTTGGAATAGCCTTCAACAAGTCACCTTGACCAGCACTGGGTTCAAGAACTCTGGAAAAATCCTTGTTCTTGAATTTTGCCCATGCTTTTTGTGCCAGTGCGATAGGCGTTGGATAAAACTGAAAATCCATCTGAAACTCCTTTTGGATGCGTTCTGACGAAATGCCAAAACTGTTTCGGATATGTCTGCCGTGCGAAAAGGCCGTTCTGCCTGGATGACCGGCTGATACTTCATTTGTGCGCCAGAAGCATCAAAATGGAGTCAGAATGAAAAAAACCCCGTCAAAAGAAATTGACGGGGTTCGGAGTGGATCATGAATGCCGTTTGGCAACGGACGGAAATTTCAGGAGGTCAGGCAAGACACCAGATACCTCGTTCATCACTGGCAAAAAACTTGGGATTCGAGTTCAATGTTTGACGTACCTTCTCGCGCCAATGCACATTCAGCGAAAGTCTCTCTGGCGCATTCTCGGCAACCTTTTCATAGATGGATTTCATTTCTGCTTTGCCACCCATCATCATCAGCACGTTCTGCAAAATTGTTTTCCACGTACCGTTCAATCTGGCTTGCTGCTCACAAGCCATTTGCTTGAGAAGAACCAAAACAGGTTTTGCTTTTTTCTGAAAGATCAAAACATATTCGTGCATGATCCTTGGGAGTGCCATGTGTCCATAGCTTCGTGCATCAGATACGCAATTGTGTTGCGTCTTGATGATCACCGAAGCCAATTCGTCACGCGGTAGGCGAGCAATGATTTCTGCCTGGTAGCTGGTGTAAACACCGCCACGCCGCCAGTCACCGATGATGGTGCCATAGTACCCGCCTGGCCTTGTCGCCGTGCGCTGGTTCAGCATGACTAACTGCATTTTTTCGTGGAAATCATTGTCATCAATACAGCGCGAAAGGTCGTCAGGGTGCGCCTCGCATCCCCATACATTGCCGCTGTAAACAATCATGCCGCCGTAAGGTGGATGGCTCAGAACCAGGCATGATTCTTTTCCAACTTTCTCCAAGATGCTGTGCCGAATGGCATTGAAGCCCTGATGCAAGTCTAGGCCGTGCGCTTCAATACCCATCTCTTGCGCCACTTCAACACTGGTTCCGCTGCCTACCATTGGATCGACAAACACCTGTGGCTTTATCTGTTCAAAAATATCTTTGTAAACATGGCCACTAGCGTTGCCGCGCCAATTGGAATTTCCCCATTTACCCCGATTGGGGAAACTCATTACGCTTGATTTCATTTTTTTGCCTTTCTATAAATCTTGACGACATGCCAAAACTTTTTCGGATATGTCTCTTATTTAAAAAGGCTAGCCGGGATAAGACATGTGGCGGCTCTCTAAACCAGACAGCATGCTTTCTTCCTGCCCGGTATTTCTCAGTGAGTTGTTGCACCTGGCCAATAGAAAAACCCACTGACAAGCAGTGGGTTAGGGGGGTTCAAGAAATCTTACTTTTTGTAAGACAGTTTGGACATAGCCTTGGCAGGCTTTGAAGAATGGGTAAAAGTTTTCAGCAAGCTAAGGCCGAAAAAGAAAAAGAAGCATGCCGAAATGAAGGGCATCCAAAGTGTGGAAATGCCGATGGCAGCATAGATCATGGCAAAAATGGCAAACAAGACGTTCATTTGAATCTCCAGAAATCAACAACACTGTGTTGTGACTACCGGGGATATGTCTGCCAAAAAAAAACTCCATCAAATGAATGATGGAGTTCTCGGGGTGCTCAAGAAATTACCAGGTAGGTCCAACATCAGGCAGTGCCTGCTGGTTAGGATCGACATCAGGTTCTTTCGGCTCGATGTCATCAAGCGTCTTCTCGATGTACTCGCGGTTGCCTACGGTCAAGGACATGTAGCCAGCATCCTGACGGACGTTCTTCAAAATTTCAACCAACAGGTGTGCAGATTTTTTGATCCGCTTGTCAGCGTCTTTTTTCGGATCTGGAACAGAAGTCTTGCGAATCTTGTCCTTGCCGTTTTCTTTGGCCGTTTGCACAGCTTCATCGAGTTTTTCGAGAACTTTGTCACCGTATTCTTCAAACATTTCCAGCGCCAGAGTTGGTGAAATTTCACCATTGGCAACCATCATTTTGAGCTTCAACGGCGCAGACATGAGCGTCAAGCGGTTACGGATCACACCCGCAGCAAACCCGGTGTGCTTTGCAATCTTGTCAATGTCATAGCCAAATTTGAACAAGCGTTGGCAGACAACGGCGCTTTCATAGTAGGTCAGCGGTTTTCCACTGTTGCCACGCAAAAGCGCAATCGTCAGATCTTCCATGGACATGCCTGCAGCAGACACGACCACAGGGACGTGCTGAATGCCTGCGCCTTCTGCAATGGCAATTTTTACAGCGGCAAGGCGCGAATGGCCGGAGTAGATGTAAACAACATCTTCACCGTTCTCTTTTGCTGCATATCCGCCAAGAGGCTGGTCCTGATAAAAGCCTTCTTCCTTGATTGAATCTGCCAAGGCGCGAACATGGGCTTCGTACTCATCGTTCTCGACACGCGGATTGAAACCGGGAATCACTTTCAACTTGTCAGGCTCAACTTGCCACAAGTCACGGCGGCCAGCTTGCAAAGCAGACATGCCGCCTTTGATAGAGCCAGGAGCGATTGCTTCTTTGTCAAAGGCTTCGATTTGCTGCATTGTTGTCATAAAAATCCTTAAAAAAACAAACTGTTCACGCGACATGCGGAAACTACATCGGATATGTCTGAGGAAAAAATAGTCGCTAAAACAAATTTGAACAAAATTTAATTTTCACTAGTTGCAATAAGCATAATAATTTTTCAAATGCTTTGCAGTGATAGGCTGAAATAAAGGCTAGCAAGACAAAGGCTCAAAACCATTTTTTTACGCAGGTTTGGGTATAGCTGCCCACAACCTGTTCATTTCAGCCATTTTGCGAAGTTGATCAGCACGTACATAGCGGCTTGTCGTGGTCAGGCTGGAATGGCCTAGCGTACTCGCAACGACATCCAAGGGTACTTCTGCGGCCACTGCGCGTGTTGCTGCTGTGTGTCTCAGCCAGTGGGTTGTTGATCGCTGGAGCTGCAACTTTGACTTTGGGCTGGAAAATTCAGAATTCTCAACCGTCAGTTCAAACAACCGTTTCAAGCAGGAATGGATGGCTTGCGCCCTCATGCCATTGGCTCGGTCGGCTGCAGGCGTCACCGATGGCAATGCGCCTATCAAAAACGTTCCTGGTGGCGCTGCCTCAAGCTGCTGCCCGACGCTGATCACGCCACGACTTTGCAAGTAGTCTTTGAGCTGGTGGACAAGCAGCGGCGGGAAGGGAACTTCCCTGGCTTTGGCACGTTTTCCAATAACCCGAAGCATCCATCCTCCGGCACTGTTTGTTGCGTCGATGTAGCTCAGGTGATCGAGCCGCGCTGCCGCCAGTTCTGAAATCCGCATGCCTGTCTGGATAGCGAACTCAAAAACAAAGCTAGCGCGAATGCAGACCTCGGCGCTCATGGCAATGCTGCCGTTGGTCAAAGTCCTGATGGCCTGGATCGCCTCGGTGGGCAACGTTCGATCCGTCACCGACTCGTGCATCTGCATGTCCTGTGCAAGTCCTTCAAGGTCATCAAAGCGCCTTGACCTCTCGTTCATACCTGGCAGGGAAGGGGTCATCTTCACAGAAGCAAAGGGGTTGGCCGAAACATGGTTCACTGAGACAAGCCAGGTGAAAAATCCAGATACCACCACCAACGCTTTTTTGACTGAGGACGGGCTTAGGCCGGGCTTCGTGAAGCCTGCGACTGCTACGCTATCGGATACGACTTGATGCTTCTTGAAGCCTCGTTGCGGGCCTTTTTTAACAAGGGATGCGTCAGGCACACTGCACAGGAATTCCCGGTATTTCACTGCATCCTCTACCGTGAGACTTCCAAGCCGTTTGTTGCATTCCCGCAATGTCCAACTGATCAAGCGCACCACCTCCCTCTGATACAGCGTCACGGTCAGAGGGCTGGCTTTGAGGGAAAGCCATGTTTTCATGGCCTCAATATCTGTTTCTGCGGCAATGGCCGAAGCCAGCGCGCTGGGCATCGTCTGGATGGTCGTTAAGGGTGCCAGGGACGCCAGCAGGGCAGGGGAATGATGGACCGCCGGTACGGCGCTCAAGGCTAATCGGCTGCTAACTTGGCGTGAGTGAACCCCTACGTGGCGGGCTACACCTTCCAGATTTCCAATATGCGCCTCAAGCATGGCCTTGATGCGGATTGACTTGCTCAAGCCGATCCCAGGAACGCCAGGCGCATCAACAAACCAATGATCAGGAGATTCCAAAATGGCTTTGCAGACATTTGAAATATCAGACAGGCCGCTGGCCTCCAGGCGCTCGGCCAGCGATTCAACAAACCAATCATGCACAGAATCTGTCAGCGCCATAGGCCGACCTACTGCTACGCCAAGCTGGTCAATTAAATGCAACTGTCGCTTAATCAACCGCGATTGTCGGGCCAGAGATTTATCAGCTCCGAACCGCTCTTTGTATAACTCCGTCAACTCAGCTTCGCTAAAACTGCCTGCGTCGTCCAGTTTTAAAACGAAGTCTTCCCATGAAGGGCCAGCACAATTTGAACGGATGCGTTTGGCTTGACGAAGCAATATGCCTGAGTCGGGATAGCCCATCCTTTTTGCAGAAAGACTCAATTCTTCCAGCACACGAGACAAGGAAGATTTTGCAACTCTTAAATCAATTTCACCGTCATAGTCGCCAAGTGCAGGGAGAAAGCGACTTGCCATATCACCCAATCCCAAGCCATTGACCCAACCACGAGCCATGGCAATATGTGCCAAAGTGATTTTGGATTTAATGACCTGATTTTCCATGGAAAGTTTCTTTGTAATTGAGAACGCTCGAACCTAAGTATTAATTAAAGTTGTGAAAAGCAAAAAAAATGACTACGCATGCGCAGTCATTTTTTAGGCTTGAGGATGATCAATTTTGGGCAAATTTAATCAAGATGCAAGTCGAAATACTTTAAAGCTGAGTTCAGCTTTGGATCGCAAATTCTTGCTTGTCGCGGCCTGAAGCAAGCAGCGTGCTCAGCCAGGCTGGCGTCTTGCCACGCCCTGTCCATGTTTTGCCGCTATCAGGGTCTTGATATTTAGGAGCCACACTGTTGCGCTTGTCGCCTGTGCTGACGCGCTTGGTTGCAGTTTTGCCGGAGAATCCCAGATCGGCAGCAGTAAGGTCGTGGCTCTTAATTAATTCCTTGACAGTGGTGATTGCCTGCGTGCGTTCATTCTTTCGCTGCGCATCCATCTGCTTGCGCAGTTCATTGACGTGTGCTTCTGCTTCGTTGAGTTTTTGTTGTAGATCGCTGATGTTCTGCATAAGTAAATTCTCCTTTTGAAAACCGAAAATGGTTGACCGCTAAGTTTATAGTTAAAAAACAAGATTCTGCCAAAAAAACTATACTTGAACAATAAATATTGAGTTTTTTCCATATCTTATCTATGTTTTTGATGCGTCGTGGTTTGATGGCTAGTATTGCAGATTGCATGGTTTTGTTACTCTCTGTTATTGTTTTGTCCAAGAAGTCTGCAAAGAGTCATCCAATACCGCACAAACAATTGATATGTTGACTAACGAAGATTTTATCTCTTCCCAGTACGAAAAGCTTGTACACAAGCAACTAGACAATTCAGTATCGCCGCCATAACCGATCAATCAGCACTTGCAAAACTAAACTCGCTTTTAAACCAAATTTGACTATCTAGGTCTGATTGGGCTGCATCAAACTGAAGATGATCCTATCTCAAAATGATGTCATTTTTACTGATTTTTGAATGTCTTCTACATATTTTTATTTTCAAGTTGCAATAAGTCAGTCATACTTGTGAGCATAAAAAAAGCCACGAACGAACCGTAGCTTTAGGGGCTTAAAAGTCAGCAGTTAACCAATCGAATATCAGCCTTGCGCAACTCATTATTATGGTAAAAATTCTGCGCTTTTACTGTAGGTGAGGTTTTCCAAAGTTGGTAAACATTAATTATCTCAGCTCGACGCTTGACTCGATCATCAATGCTGCTTTTGGCAAGGTCTGCTAGACGTTTCAAACGCGCATGGATATTCATAAAAATTTGATAACCCTTAAATAAAAACTGTGCAGGAGTGCGGTTTATGTATTCCCTGATCTCATTGATCCGCAGCTCGTCTGACTTCTTCATCAAGTGCCATTTTTAAATCCTCAGAACTGAACTGTGTCAGCATTTTTCGCATGACCGCCCGTGCTGCAGCATCCGGCTCATGGCAGGAATCGAGCACACGTAAGTCCAATTGTTGCGACACATACTCGATGTTTTCTTCTAATTCGATTTGAGCTTCTATTTCTTGCGGCGTCGGCTGGCCAGGCCAACTGCGGATCGTTCCCACCAATATGTTTTTGCCCTTGGGCGCTTCTTCGTTCGGCCCCTTGATGTGGACGGTGTATTTTTTGATGCAATCGGGGTTCTTAAGGGAAGGCGTCAAGCGGTTCACGATGAGATCGTTCAAAGTTTCATGGTCACTGGCAAGGCCTTTAAATGCCCCTAGAGTGACCATTTTGTCAGTGGCTCGCGCCCGGCGATCTGTTGCTCGATGACGCAATTCAAGCGTGGTGCCGTAGGGCAATTTCTGCTTGCGCACGAAAAGTTTTTGGAATTCGTTCCAGCATAGGGAGTCACCAAATTTGAAAGCCATAAAAGCACCTTGATCTGTGTAGAGACAGGCGCAAGTGTACAGAGCTATTTGAAATAGCACGAAAAAAAACGCCGCTATTTTTTTTAGGTGCGTTTTTGTGTGTGAGTTGATGGTGCCGTGCGAGGGGGACACGGGCGCCTGAAATATCGTTATGAATCATGCACTTGGACCATCGACAAATAGAAAGTGGCATTTTGAACGTGTTTTTTGACAGTAGAGTAATGAACATACTCTACTGTGAAGGCGGTCCAGGGCGGGCGATCTGAAATTTTTCGGGGGGTTCACCCCACTAAAGTTGGCCCTACCTTGGGCGCCAGGCTCGGCCACCCATCACGCGATCTGAAAACGGCAATATGCCGACGGCCTCGTTTTGAGCGACATCAAGGGCCAAATTTAGTTGCAATCGACATTTGG
>Ga0308165_1006219_pt1 | contig 10643 bp, 8 predicted proteins | sample PhyWR2_FD_201032 | JGI IMG/M metagenome (GOLD analysis project Ga0308165, IMG submission 201032) | Phyllosphere microbial communities from UC Gill Tract Community Farm, Albany, California, United States - DLSLW.R2 | ecosystem: Host-associated > Plants > Phyllosphere > Unclassified | place: USA... | reverse complement strand
ACCGCCGATGGATGTGCATTCTACAGCATTTCCAACCCAATGCAACACCCTTTTTTAACTTTTCATACTGTCAGGATATTTTTTAGTCGTTTTATCATTTTTTCCTACATATTTTAATCAAATTTGTTTTAATACCTGTATTCAAAGACCTGTTAATATATTTCATTACGTATTTTTAGCTTTAAGTACCGACTTAAATAAAGCTCTAGGATTTTTTATGCGTCACTTTCATTATATTTGGGTTAGTCTTTTATCAGTAGGATTAAGTTCTCCTGTATTTGCGCAGGATGTAGCTTCTCCTTCTGAGCCGGAAACTACATCAGAGCTAGAATCTACTACAGCACAGCCGCAGCCTGCACAGTATCCCCGTATTGAAGCCTTAAAAGAATTAAAAAATATTAAAGCCAAAGATTTGAAAGTGAATGCAAACGCAACTCAGCCTGAAAACCAGAAAGATCCTTTACAACCTTTAAATAGACAGATTTTTGCTTTTAATGATGTATTAGATCGTAACGTTGCCCGTCCTCTCGCTATTCAATATAAAGAAAAAGTTCCTACTGAAGTGCGCGGCTCTTATCGCCAGTTCCGTAAAAACTTAGGCGAACCGTGGAATGTGGTAAACCAGTTAATTCAAGGTCGTCCTCTTCGTGCTGCTGAATCTTTAGGACGTTTTACCATTAACACCCTGACTACTTTAGGCTTTGCCGATCCGGCCCGAAGAATCGGGTTATCTGCTGAAGACGAAAACTTTGGTACAACGCTGGGTTATTACGGTATTCCTTCTGGGCCATATCTTGTGCTACCTGTTTTTGGCCCAAGTACATTTCGTGATGGATTGGGCACCCTTGTAGACAGTCAAGCCCGCCCACAAAAATACCTTCTGGAAGATCATGACGGAATTTATTGGGCCGACCAAGCTTTACGCGGTATTGATGCCCGATCACAACTTTTAGAAATTGAAGATGTGTTACAAGGAGATAAATACGCTGCAATACGCGATATTTATTTACAGCGTAAAAATTTCTCCATTGCTGAAAAGAAAGGGCTCGAACCTGAAACCATGTTCATTGAAGATGATGAAGACAGCTCTGAAGATCCGGATCAACCAGATAACTCCGATCAATCCAATAATGAAACATCTGAGGATAATTTAGACACGACAACGACATAAGTCGTATCTATTTAATAGAAATATGATCAGTACAGCATCTTCCTTTGCTGATCATTAGATTGTTATAGTACAACTCTAGATGTTATCAATTTAAGGATCATACAATTTTTTTATGTATTTCATTCAACCGACTCGCAATATTCCTTATTTAGATCAGGTACTCAGTACACTCCCCAGTGTGCAAATGATTCACATAGATGATATTGATTTGTATGATCCAACTATCTTGGCTATTGCTGATGTGCAAGACTATCTCGCGCATCAGTGGTCACTTCCCACGATTGTGCTGGCTTTTGAAAATGAAGGCACCGCTTTAGCCCAAGCATGGGAATTGGGCGCTTTGGCTGGCTGGATCTGGAACAAGCTGCCACGTGATCCGGAAGACTCCTTACTTAAAATTGATGCGCAATATAAACGCAATCAGGATAGCCGTGACTTGCCCTCTGCGGCTTATTTACAAAAGTGTCTGCTTCCCAATCCTATAGAACTGATGAATTATAAGGTTGAAACCTTATTCCAACCGTCTGCCTATCTGTCTGGCGACTGGTACGATTACTGGAAAATCAGCGATAAAGAAATCATGTTTTATCTGGCAGATGTTTCCGGACATGGCGTTACCAGCAGTTTATTGACCTCTTGGATGGCGGCTTTTCATGGCCGATCCAAAACACCGCGCGAGTTGATTAAAAAACTCAATGGCATGCTGGTACAGGAAAATATTGAAAAGCACATTACCATGATTGCCGGAGTTCTCAATTTAGAAACTCATCAATTACGCTGGTCAAGTGCCGGACATTATCCACCTGCCATCATTATTGAACCCAACCAGGCGCCGAAAATCTTAAATACCAGCAGTTTTCCTTTGGGCCTGACAGAAGACCTTGAAGTGGAAGAGTTTGAATGTGTGCTGAATCGTCATGCCCGGTTTATTATTTGTTCTGATGGTGCACTCGAACCTTTTGATGGCGGACTGAATGAACAATTTGAAAAGTTAGTCTTTCATTTGCAAAATCAATCATTCCAAGCACCTGAACATGTGGCAGATGACATCGCCATCTTAAGTTTACGCCGAATGAATTAATCGTATAATCAATACGTTAACTTTCAACTAAGCTATATACGACTGTTAGCTACTTGAGTCTATAGTGGCCCTATGTGATAATTTTAAGATCCTTCTCTGCAAATGGCATTTATATGTCAACAGGTCATGTTGAATATGCAAGCTTGAATGGAACGCATATTTTTAAGCTTATTGGCGAAGTGCGTGCTCAATCTTGTATCAGTCTAGACAAACTTCTTAGTCGAATTGAACAGCAATCAAATGTCGTTGGGGCAATCGTAGATTTAACCCAAACTACATTTATTGACAGTACGGTTTTAGGTGTACTTGCCAAGCTTGGTTTAAAGCTGAAGCAAACTCATCAGATTCAGGCTGTCATGTTATCTACCAATCCAGATATTACTACCTTGGCCAATAGTATGGGCTTGGGGCAGGTTTTTGTGATTTTAAATTACTGCGGTGATCCGAAAGTATGCACCCGTGAGTTAATTGAAGAGCACATTACCCATAATGTTATGTTAACCACTGTTTTAGATGCCCATAAAACATTGATGAAGTTAAATGAAAGTAACCAAAACATGTTTGAGCCTTTGGTGAAACAATTACAAAAAGAACAAGAGAGCTTAGAACAAGTGTCTCAGCAAAACGTATAAAAATATTTTTAGAGCTTATCTCCTATGACTTTACTCTCTGTTGTACAAATGAATTCCCAAGATGATATTGAAGCCAATTTCATTGTGATCGAGTCATTGATACAACAAAGTAAAGCCGGTGGTGCAGAGCTGATTGTTTTCCCGGAAAACTTTGTCTGTTTTGCCGCGGGAAAACAACGCGACACCGCAGCGCAGTTCGAAGCTATTCAGCAGCGTCTGGAAAAGCTGGCACATCAATATCAAATCTGGATTGTGGCAGGCACTCTCCCATGCCCGTTCCGTCCAGATGGCTCTACTATTACGGATGGTCGGGTACGTACGGTCAGTCTGTGCATTAGCCCGGAACGCACTGAAGCACGTTATGACAAGATTCACCTGTTTGATGTACAAGTGGGTGATGCTGTAGGTGGATATCAGGAATCGCAATTCTTTGAACCTGGAACAGATGTGGTCGTTGCCAAAACCCCGTTTGGTAATATTGGTCTGATGGTGTGCTATGACTTACGCTTTCCTGAATTGGCTTTAACTTTACGTAGCCAAGGCGCTCATATGCTGACTGCACCAGCTGCATTTACCTACACAACCGGTCAAATGCATTGGCAGTTACTGCTTCAGTCACGTGCGCTCGACAGCCAGTGTCAGGTTTTAGGCGCAGCTCAACAGGGCTGGCATGGCGAGAAACGTCAGACTTGGGGACATGCTGCCGCAACCAATAGTCGCGGTGAAATTTTAGATATCGTGCATACTGAAGGCGCAAGTTTGATTACTGTACCTTTTGATCTAGCTGAACAAAATGCCATCCGCAGTTCTATGCCTTTAATTCAGCATCGTAAAATCATCAATTTCTAATTCACCTGCCTTAAATTGAATTTTTAGCTTTAAATTTCTATAAAATTACAAAATCACTGCTTATTCTTTCTACAAAATCCCACACCATAACAGCTTAAATAAAAACGTAGAGATGATAAAAATGGCCTTAGAAAAAGCAGTCTATACAGCAAAAGCCAAAGCAACCGGTGGTCGTGACGGACGTGCAACCTCATCTGATGGAATTCTGGATGTTCAGTTAGCCGTGCCTAAAGAAATGGGCGGACCGGGTGGTGGCACCAATCCTGAACAACTTTTTGCCGCAGGTTATTCAGCCTGTTTTCTCGGTGCCATGAAATTCGTTGCCAATCGAGATAAACTCAATATCAGTAAAGATGCTTATATTGAAGGTGAAGTTGGAATTGGTCCGATTCCAACTGGCTTCGGAATTGAAGTAACCTTGAATATTCATTTAGAAGGTATGGATCAAGCAGAAGCACAAAAACTGGTGGATGCTGCGCATATTGTCTGCCCTTATTCCAACGCAACACGTAATAATATTAATGTGACTTTGAATGTGATGACCTAAGTAGAATCTAAATCTATCCTAAAATAAATCAGATAATTTTAGGATAGAGTCTATTCATCACATCTCAAATTTCTCATCCACATAAATTAAACTTGTTGATCTGATTCACTTAAAAAGTCAGATAAATGTCAGGTGAATCTAGCCATTTAGGGAATATCTCCAAACCCCATAAAATATATTGAGTTTTATTAAAAAATAATTTGCTGAGAAAAAGTCTCAACAGCATCATTAATTGAGATAAAAAGCTCAGAATCTAAGATATTTTTACTTTGGAGATGATTCGAACTAGGTAAAAGTTTTATCAAAATGAAGCCCAGCTAATCCCAGTCATCCGACTGCCCCATTTCGCACTCAACTGATGAAAAAAAATTACCGAACTTTGTTAAGTTCGGCAATTTATCAAATCATAAACAGTAAACAGAACTTCGTTTTAATCCGCAGCTTCATTGGTGACGCGTAGTACTTCTTCCAGAGTGGTTTTTCCTGCCAGTACTTTACGCAGACCATCATCACGGATTGAACCGGACTGTTTACGTGCATAACTTTCCAGCTCATATTCAGCCGCATTGCCATGAATCAGACGGCGCATCGGTTCATCGACAGGGACAATTTCATAAATCGCTGTACGTCCCATAAAACCGGTATGCGCACAGTGATCACAACCTTTCGGTTTCGGTAACTTCAGTTCAGCTCCGACATCCAGATGCCTGAAAATTTCGGTTTCAAACGCATCTGCGTCATGCCAGGTGGCACAGCGTGGACATAAAGTTCGAACCAAACGCTGGGCAATGACGCCAATCAGAGAACTGGCCAATAAGAAAGGTTCAATGCCCATATCTTTTAAACGGGTGACCGCACCAATTGCCGTATTGGTATGTAGTGTCGATAAAACCAAGTGACCTGTTAATGATGCCTGAACCGCAATTTCTGCCGTTTCCAGATCACGAATTTCACCGACCATTACCACATCTGGGTCCTGACGCAGCATGGCTTTTAAAGCACGAGCAAAGGTCATGTCCACTTTAGTATTGACCTGAGTTTGTCCAATGCCTTCCAGCTGATATTCAATCGGATCTTCTGCCGTTAAAATATTTTTTGAACCATCATTCAAGTCTGATAAAGCTGCATATAAGGTGGTGGTTTTACCCGAACCGGTGGGTCCGGTCACCAGGATAATGCCGTGTGGACGATGCACCAGATGAGTTAAGCGTTCATAATCCGGTTGCATCAAACCCAAGTGGGTCATATTGAGGCGTCCAGCCTGCTTGTCGAGCAAACGCATCACCACACGTTCCCCATGCGATGACGGCAACGTCGAAACACGGACATCCACTTCACGTCCAGCAAGGCGTAAGGAAATACGGCCATCTTGCGGAATACGCTTTTCAGCAATATCCAGTTTAGCCATAACTTTAATTCGTGACACCAACAATGGTGCCAGTTCACGCCGCGGCTGCACAATTTCACGCAGCTGCCCATCGACACGTAAGCGCACCGACAGTTTTTTCTCAAAAGATTCAATATGAATATCGGAAGCGCCCACGCGAATGGCTTCTGACAATAAGGCATTGATCAGCCGGACAATCGGTGCATCATCTTCCTGATCCATCAGGTCTTCAGCTTCGGGTACCGAGTCGGCCAGACTGAGTAAATCAGGATGATCTTCCAGACCGGCAGCCACCTGTTGCGATTCACCGGTATCGCCGGCAAAACTGGAACTGAGTAACTGGTGAAATTCCTGTTCACTACACAACTGGTGCTGTGCAGGATGACCCAAATAGCGACGGGCTTCCTGTATTGCCAGCAACGGCGTATTTTCACGACGTACAATAAATGCCTGATCACCCTCGTAACGCAGCAATACGCCATGACGCTTGGCAAAACTATATGGTATTTGTAATTGTTTAAGTACTTGCATCAAAGTTTATAATGATGAATAAATTGATTTGAGTGTACTCTAAGCATAGGACAGCGTGAAGTCTGTTTTTCATGATTAAGTTATAAAGGAAATATGCCGTTGTCTAAAAACGATGAATTGATAGATGCAGAGCAGCCCAATTTAATCAAATGGTGGGGCGAACAAAGCTTTGAACTGAATCAGCCTAAAGCCTGGCAGTTTGGTTCACTGTTATTTCGTCTGACTCGTGGTCTACAGGAATGGCGCCTAGAATACCATCGCCCTCAAGTTCAATATGACTATGAACAGAAGTGGCATGCGATTGAAGATCCCAATTTTGGCTTTCCACAGCCGGTCAAAGTAGAACGTTATATGTTTAAGTCAACGCAAGATAAGTTACAGCTTATGCCGCGTTTGGCGGATCGCTCGGTGGTGATTAAACCGGTTGATCCTATTTATATCCCAGCAGGACAGCGCGGTACGCTGTATATCAGTACCCCGTTATGGATTGCAGGTTTTGTCGAAGGACAAAAAGATCCGCTGTTTGATATTCCAGTCATTCTACCTAAGGACACCTGGTTTGGCCCGAATCATCGTACCGGTGAAATTTGTTATGCCACCTCGGTCGATGGCCGTACTGAATTGCATCAGCTCAAGCCACGTGCTTTTCGCGCGGTGACCCCGATTGAATTTCATAATACCAGCCATCAACAACTGCGCTTTGACCGGATGAATGTGCCGGTTTCAGCACTTCCCCTGTTCTATAGTGAAAGTACCGAACGCTTATGGACTTCACAAATTAAAGTCTTGCATGAAGGTTCGGATCGACCGCCACGCATTCGAATTGAAAACCGTACCCCGCCTCATGCAGGCGAAGTGATGTATCTGCATCCGCCACGTGCTCCAGCCAGTGCTTTGTTTAATATGTTTGACTCGTTTTTCTAGGGGGCATTATGGCAGACTCCAATATTCCAAAAGAAATTACCAGCAGCCTTAAAGGTATTTTTACCAATATCAATACCGAACGCCTGACTGAAATTATCGTTGCCATTGTGCTGTGTTTTATCGGCTTTTTAATTGCACGTTTTGTCTCCAACACCTTTATTCGCACCATTGGTTCACGTTTTAATGCCCATCAAAGTCTGGTCTGGCGCCGCGGGATTTTCTATTTCATTTTCCTGATCTTTGTGATGGCTAGCCTAAAAGAAGCCGGCTTTAAACTGAGTGTATTTTTAGGTGCTGCCGGTATTTTGACGGTAGCCTTGGGTTTTGCTTCACAAACTTCTGCCTCCAACTTAATCAGTGGCTTGTTCTTAATTGGGGAAGGTTCTTTTGAAATTGGGGACACGGTACAAATGACCTTGATTCGTGGTCATACCATTGAAGGCGAAGTCATTTCGATTGATCTGCTTTCGGTGAAACTGCTGACTCAGGACAATGTCTATGTTCGCGTACCGAATGAACAGCTGATTCGTGCTCCCGTCTATAATCTGTCGAAATTTCCGATTCGGCGGATTCCAATTACTTTAGCCATTAATTTCCATGAAGACATTATTAAAGTTCGGGAAGTACTGCTGGATGTAGCCAATAAATATCCTCTGGTTTTAGCCGACCCGAAACCAGCGGTCACGGTTACCGCCTTCCGTGAATCGTCGATTGAACTGTTATTTGCGATTTGGTGTAACCGCGAAAACTTTTTAAAAGTGCGTGATGAGATGCAGGAACGCATCCGTAACGGCTTTTTGGATAATCAGATTGAAATTCCTGTACCGAAAATGGGCTTTGTGGACCGTCCTGCAACTGTTCAGCCATTGAATGAAGAAGATATTGATCAGTACGCGAATGCTAAAGAAGTGAATCGTGAGGCGCGCTTGAAATAGTTCTTTTAATCATTTAATCCTCCCCGACCCTCCTTTATAAAAGGAGGGAGAATCCAGTCAAATACTTATTAAGATTCGAGTCCCCCTTTTATCAAAGGGGAATTTAGGGAGATTTTTGCGGCAGAGAACTTTCAGGAATCGGGGCAATATAGGCAATCAGCAACATCACAAAACCTGCACCCAGGAATGAGATCACCCGGGTTAAGGTCCCGATATGCGATAAATCGAACAGCACCAGTTTCAAGGTCACAATCACCAAAATACTGCCACCCAAAATCCAGACTGAACGCAACTTTTTACGACTGGCCAGACTCATGGTCATAAAGGCCAAACTGACCCACAACAAAGTCAGACTCAGTTGAACGGTTGCATTCCCCCATACCGCCAGCTCATTAAACGGCGTACCCAAATAAACATGTAATGCACGCAGCACGATATAACTGCTGAGCCAGAGCAAACTCAGCACCATCAGCACCGCGACAATGCCTTGATCCAGTCCCGATTTAACCTGCAAGGACAACATCCAGATAAAGCACGCCAGCATGGCAATACTGACCAGATCAAAAGGATTGATGATCGGCAGGATATAACCCTGAAAGGCCTGCTGGGTAAACAGTTGCGAACAGACAATCCAGGTTGCCATCAGCAGCAAACTACTGCGCGCTTGCCAGAACATTTTCCAGTCCGGATTATCCAGTTGCCAATAACACCAGGCACAGAACAGTAAAGGTAAAATTACCACACTGATATAAGGCATGCCGGGAAATAGCGTTAAGCTGGTCATGGCCAGACTGGTCAGGGTACCGAAACTGACCCATTCTTTTTCAGTACGTACGCCCAACAGCGGACGCAGCCACAATATAGTCAGCATCAATCCGGAGAATGCAAAACCTAGACGGTCAAACATCGTGGGCCAAATAATCATGCCCTGCTGACTTTGATCAATCACAATAATCAGGGCAAATACAAACACCGGAATGAGGCCCAGCCATTTCGGAAACAGCCATGACCATGTGGCTTTACAACGTAGCAGGACTTCATTCATCAGCAGATAGAAGCCACTGACAATCAACAGACTCATCACCAGCTGGCTGGGATGCTCAATTTCATCGAGTAACAGCACAATCAACATCGTAGTTGCAGACAACATCTGCAGACAATGAAAAGCGATGGTTGAATTGGTCAGCTGATTCCTAAAAGATTCTCGGCCATTCGCGACTAATACCACAGCAAAATAGCTCAGACATAAGCCCCAATACATTTCATTGGGAAATTCATTTAGCTCTACCAAGTAATACAAACTAGATAAGCCGGCAACAATCATCAGTCCCATAGCCAGATAACGACTGATCTCTGACTGACGATACAGGGCATAAGTAAAAATGATCAACCCTTCCACCGCCCAGCCAATCACGCTCCATTGTTCATGCAACAGAATCGGTGGAATCAGGGCCAGGAAAATCAGCATTAAACTGAAATAGCTTTGTGAAATCAGCTGCACCGTCTGATGGCGTTTTGAAAGTTGATACAGACCTGCGTACACAGCTGCAAAAGCCAGACTCGCTCCGGCTTGCCATCGTATCTCTTCAAAATGCATCAGATAAATAAAAATATAACCGACCAGAGGTGCACCAAAAATCAGGGCAATATCTAAAGCAGGTTTCAGTTTAAACTGAGCCAGATCTTCTTTGGCCAGCAGCTGGCTGAAACGAAAACTCAGCCAGACAAAGATTGCCGTATGCACCGCCACCAATATGGTTAAAGTATTTTTTTCAAATTCTTTGCCGTGATAAAAGGCATAACCCCCTCCCACAAAAACCGTCATTAAGAAAGCAATTTGATTCAGCATTTTCCATGGGCGTAAGGTACTTAAAATCGCAACGGCCAGATTGATCACCACATAATAGGCAATCAGTTCAATCGCTGTCGCATTGCGCACCGGCAAGGTAAAAGGAGCAATATAGGCAATGATCATGGCCATCAGCGCCAGTTCAATGGATTGCTGTTTTAGACTGAGGATCAGGGTCACGCCCATAATCAGAGCAAAACATAATCCAGCGATGGCTAGCGTTGGAATCACGGCATTGTAATAGGCAAAAAACAGGGTCAGAAATAATGCGGCTAAGCCTAAACCTTCCAAGGCCAAGGCAAAGCTGCGGTTTTTACTTTGCATCCAGTAACCAAGTCCCGTCACTGCCGCACTGACCGCTGCTACAATCGCCAGTTTCAAGGCCAGACTGAGTTGCCAATGTTCGGTCGCAAAGCGCAATAACAAGATGATGCCGATGACCAGCACCAAGATCGCAACTTTTAATACTGGATTGCCTTGAAAAGTCCACTGCTTTAACTGTTCAATCAATCCCGAGTTAGATGGGACAACTTGAGATTCAGGAGGTTGAGCTGGTGGATTTTCAACAGTCGAATAAGCCAGCGTTTGAGTATGCTGCAATCGCGTTTGAATCTGGTTTAATAAGCCTTCTAAACGGCGTAACCATCTGAGAAAGAAAAAAATCCAGCCTGTGATCCCCACCGCAATTGCAAACTCCCAATCGAGAATGCCACCGACAATGGCAATAATAGAACACA
>Ga0308165_1006217_pt1 | contig 10647 bp, 9 predicted proteins | sample PhyWR2_FD_201032 | JGI IMG/M metagenome (GOLD analysis project Ga0308165, IMG submission 201032) | Phyllosphere microbial communities from UC Gill Tract Community Farm, Albany, California, United States - DLSLW.R2 | ecosystem: Host-associated > Plants > Phyllosphere > Unclassified | place: USA... | reverse complement strand
GCTTCTCTGATGGGCGTATTCTGCATTCTCTCGGGTAGTTTGATTCAAGAAGAAGGTTAAGAGGTATTCAGGTGGCAAAAGCTCCAAAACGCGCATTTGTCTGTAACGAGTGTGGTGCTGACTATCCGCGCTGGCAGGGCCAGTGTAGTGCCTGTCATGCATGGAATACGATTACTGAAGTGCGCATTGCCGCCTCTCCTCAGGTTGCCCGTAATGAACGGTTATCCGGTTATGCGGGTAATGCCGGTGTCAGTCGGGTGCAAAAACTTTCTGAGATAAGCCTCGAAGAACTGCCGCGCTTTAGCAGTGGATTTAAGGAATTCGACCGGGTACTGGGCGGCGGCGTAGTACCGGGCAGTGCCATTTTGATTGGTGGCAGTCCTGGCGCAGGTAAATCGACCCTGCTGTTACAGACACTGTGTAAACTCAGCGAGCATATGAAAACGCTGTATGTCACAGGGGAAGAGTCATTACAGCAAGTAGCGATGCGTGCCCATCGTCTGGGTCTGCCCACCGGGCATCTCAATATGCTGTCAGAAACCAGCATTGAACAAATTTGTATGATTGCAGAAGAAGAGCAGCCCAAACTGATGGTGATTGACTCTATTCAGGTCATGCATATGGCCGATGTCCAGTCATCACCGGGCAGCGTGGCCCAGGTGCGTGAAACGGCCGCTTATCTGACGCGCTTTGCCAAAACCAAAGGTGTGGCCATTATTATGGTCGGCCATGTCACCAAAGACGGCTCGCTGGCCGGGCCGAAGGTACTGGAGCACTGTATTGACTGTTCTGTGATGCTGGACGGCGATGCCGACTCACGTTTTCGTACCTTGCGTAGCCATAAGAACCGTTTCGGCGCCGTAAATGAACTGGGTGTCTTTGCGATGACAGAGCAGGGGCTGCGGGAAGTCAGCAATCCTTCCGCTATTTTTCTCAGTCGTGGCGACGAAGTGACTCCGGGTAGCTCTGTGATGGTGGTCTGGGAAGGGACCCGGCCTTTGCTGGTGGAAATTCAGGCCCTGGTGGATCAGTCAATGATGTCCAACCCACGCCGTGTCGCGGTGGGGCTTGAGCAAAACAGACTGGCGATTTTACTCGCCGTACTACATCGCCACGGTGGGTTACAGATGGCCGATCAGGATGTCTTTGTGAATGTCGTCGGCGGTGTAAAAGTCTCGGAAACCAGTGCCGACCTGGCGCTGCTACTGGCGATGGTATCCAGTCTGCGTAACCGCGCGCTGCCACATGACTTAGTGGTGTTTGGTGAAGTCGGGCTGGCGGGGGAAATTCGCCCGGTTCCGAGCGGCCAGGAACGTATTGCTGAAGCCGCCAAGCATGGATTTAAACGGGCAATTGTGCCCCAGGCTAATGTGCCTAAAAAAGTGCCTGAAGGCATGCAGATTTTCCCGGTCAAAAAACTGGCCGATGCACTTTCGGTGTTTGATGATTTATAATTATACCCGTCATACTTCAAGTTGCCTGTGCGTTGGCTGCGTTCGTTCATCCGAATCACTTACCCACGTAAGTTCATCGGGATTTTCTTACTTGCCGCGTTACGAGGCTCATAAATGAGTCTCGCCCTTACGGGCCAACGCTTTGCGTTGTTCAAAACGGAAACGTTTTGTCATGCAACTCGAATTATTTTGGGTATGGATTTTCTGCCTATGAAATCAATCTGTTGATTTCTGTGGATTTTGCAAGTCTGGAAAAGGTTTGTCCGGACCCCGGCCATTGGGAGGCAGCGTATGTCGTCATTCGACTATATCAAAACAGCTATTCGTCAACAGGGTAGTACATTACAGCAGGTTGCGGATGCCAGCGGGATGACGAAAGGCTACCTCAGCCAATTGTTAAATGCGAAAATTAAGAGCCCGAGTGCCCAGAAGCTTGAATCTTTACACCGCTTCCTGGGGCTGGAGTTTCCACGTCGCGATAAAAAAGTCGGCGTGGTGTTTGGGAAGTTTTATCCGCTCCACACTGGTCATATCTATCTGATTCAACGCGCCTGTAGCCAGGTGGATGAGCTCCATATCATCATGGGCTATGATGAAACTCGCGACAGAGCGCTGTTTGATGACAGTGCGATGTCTCAGCAGCCCACCACTGGCGATCGTCTGCGCTGGTTACTACAAACCTTTAAATACCAAAAAAATATCCGCATCCACTCCTTTAACGAGGAAGGGATGGAGCCCTATCCCTATGGCTGGGATGTCTGGAGTCATGGGGTCAAAGCCTTTATGGAAAGTAAAGGTATCGTGCCTGACTGCATCTATACCTCAGAAGAGAGCGATGCCGCGCAGTTTACCCGGCAGCTGGGTATTGAAACGGTACTGATCGACCCTAAGCGTACCTTTATGAATATCAGCGGCGCGCAAATTCGTGAAGATCCTTTCCGCTACTGGGAATATATCCCGACCGAGGTTAAACCCTTCTTTGTCCGTACTGTGGCCATTCTCGGCGGTGAGTCGAGCGGTAAGTCGTGGATGGTCAATAAACTGGCGAATATTTTTAATACCACCAGCGCCTGGGAATATGGGCGCGACTATGTCTTTTCCCACCTCGGCGGTGATGAAATGGCATTGCAGTATTCTGACTACGACAAGATAGCTATCGGTCAGGCGCAGTACATCGATTTCGCGGTAAAACATGCCAGTAAAGTGACCTTTATTGATACCGACTTTGTCACCACCCAGGCATTCTGTAAAAAATACGAAGGCCGGGAACATCCCTTTGTTCAGGCGATGATCGACGAATATCCTTTTGATCTGGTTATCTTGCTGGAAAATAACACCCCCTGGGTAGCGGACGGTTTGCGGAGCCTGGGCAGTGATATTGACCGAAAAGAGTTTCAGAACTTACTGGTCGAGATGCTTAAAGAAAACAATGTCGATTTTATTCATGTCGAGGAGTCGGACTATGACTCCCGTTTCCTGCGCTGCGTCGAGCTGGTGAAAAAGATGCTCAACGCAGAATAAGCGGGCAGGAGACATTTGCCGAGGCGTCCGACCGTTAAGGGCGCCAGCTATCCATGATACCGGGAGCGAGATTGACTGTTAAAAAGAAGAGTACCATTAAGGATGTGGCTGCCCTGGCGGAGGTCTCTATTGGGGTGGTTTCTCGGGTTCTGAATCCAGGAACCGGTTCGGTGTCTGAACAGACCCGCCTGCGTATTCTTCAGGCCATTCAGACTCTGAATTACAGTCCGCAGAGCGCCGCGCGTGAGCTAAAAAGTCGCCTGAATAACACCATTGGTCTGGTCGTCGCGGATATCGCGAACGAGTTCTTCTCTGAAATTGCCGATCTTATCGTCCGACGCGCCAGTGAGATGGCGATGAACGTGATTCTGGTCACCACTCAGGAAGATCCAAAACTTGAGCGTGAAAGCCTGGAAATGCTGATGCAGAAACGGGTTCAGGCCATCATTGCTACGCCAACCAGTAAAAACAGCGATATGTGGCAATCGATAGGGGACATGGGTATCACCGTGGTCTTTATCGATCGTTATCTGGAAGAGGTGAAACAGGCCCGGGTGGTGGGTTTTAATAATCAGGCTTCTGCTTGTGAAGCGACGACCTATCTTATCGAGCAGGGCCACCAGCGTATTGGCTGGATTAGTGGTCCGTTAAATACCTCGACCTCTGTTCAGAGACTCAAAGGATTTCAGCAAGGGCTGAACGCTCAGGGTATCAACTGGGATCCTCGGTATGCGGTAGTGAAGAATTTCCGCGACCCATTCGCAAGTCAGGCGCTTGATGAACTGCTCGCGCTACCAGAGCCGCCGACAGCAATCATTATTGGCAATACCTCGATTGCGCCAATGATAATATCGCGCGTTCGTGAGCTTAACCTCAGCATTCCAGCAGACCTGTCGCTGATTGTTTATCATGACAGTCACTGGAGCCGATTATTGAATCCGTCCATTAGTGTCATTAAACATCCGCTGGCAGAGCTGGCGGATAAAGCCCTGGCCAGTCTGTCTGCTGAAAGTTCCACACCCTGTGAGCTTAACAGTATTCTGATTAAGCGAGAGAGTGTGGCCTGTATCAGGTAGCGATACCATTCAGACGCTGAATCTGTCTAATCACGGCACAGTGATCGAGTTCGCCATCACCCGCTTCAATCATCTGACTGAACAGAGTATTGACGGTTTCAGTGACCGGTAAAGTCAGGCCAAGCTGTTTCGCCAGCGCCACGGTGCTTCGGGTATCTTTGAGCTGCCACTTTGCCGGGCCGCGCGCGGTAAAATCTTGCTGAACCATACGTTCACCTTGGTGCTGTAGCAAAGTTGAGTCAGCAAATCCGCCGAGTAAGGCTTCGCGCACCTGTACCGGATCTGCCCCGCCTTTTTGTGCAAGGGTAAAGGCTTCCGACAACAGGCTCAGTGTACCGGCAACAATAATTTGATTAGCAAGTTTTGTTAGCTGACCTGTACCCACGTCGCCGACACGGGTGACTTTGCCAAGATGTGATAGTAAAGGTCGCAGCGCGTCAATGAGCTCCGCTTTCCCTCCTGCCATCAGCGACAGTGTGCCATTTTCAGCACCACGCGTTCCGCCTGATACTGGCATATCAATATAATTGACCTGTAGCTTCCGGGCTTCTGCCTGCTGCTCAATAACTTTTTCAGGTGACAGCGTACTCATCATAATAATGACGGTATTTTGCCCGGCTACCTTGAGGGTCGAATCGTTAAACAGCACCTCATTACAGGCCTGTACGTCGCTTAACAGGCAGATAATCACCTGATTTTCTGCAACCAGCTGGGCAGTAGAAGTCACTGTTTTTACGCCATATTGTTCCAATGCGCGGGCTTTATCCAAAGAGCGGTTCCACACGGTTACAGTATAACCCGCAGCCGCTAAACGCCGAGCCACGGGCTGGCCCATCAGCCCGGTACCCACTAATCCAATCCGTTTTTCTGATGTCATTTTGCTCTCCTGATATCCCTCACCCGTGTTTTAGCGCAGGTGAGGGATAAAGGGGTTAGATACCTGCCAGGCTCACCATCTGCTTACGTAATTCAACAATATCGAGATTACTATCAAAGTGGACGTCGGAGAAACGCACCGGTTTATCTTTTGCCACATCTTTGACCAGACGAACATGATGCGCCAGGCCCATCGGCAGCAGATCCTGGGCAACACTGATACTGGCTGGCAGCGCGTCGGCCCAGACCGTGAATCCACCTTCACCATCCAGCATCTCACCCGCTTTAAGATCGCGTTTGGCGATAGCCACCGCATCACCGCGGAAGCTCAGTGGTGAACCGGTCGCTTCTCCACGCAGTACCGCAGAGAGAATACTGATACTGGTTTCAAGCCCGATAAGATGGAAAGGACGCCACATAGAAGCATACCAGCCGCTCGGATCGGTCAGTAATCCATACTGTTTAAAGCAGGCGCGGCTATATTCATCCCGCGCTTTAAAGGTCACGAATACACCGTAGCGAATATTATTGAGCACTTCACGGCCGTCAGGCTCCTGGCTTGCAGCAATGTCGACCAGACCACTGCGACTCAGACGTCCGCCATCGGCCTCTGGCGAGAAGACGCGCGCCAGGTCATGCACGCCGGCGGGTGGAAAGGCCAGACCATTATCCGGGCAGTCCAGCCCGGTGGCGTTTGCCACGGCCGCCATTTCAATCGCCGCTTTGGTTCCATCGGTGAAGGAGTTATACATTTTCGGGTTGAAATCACCGGCTTTAACTTCTTCATCGCTCCAGCCAAAAAAGCCCCAGACAGTATCGGGCGTGGAGTAGCGGTAGCGTGGTTCAAAATTCATCCCTTTACCGGCGGCGGTAATTTCAAAGCCGCAGGCACGCGCCCAGTCCACCAACTCACAAATAATCGCAGGCTGATCGCCGTAGGCCATACTGTAAATCACACCATTTTGACGGGCGCGCTCAGCAATTAACGGACCACACAAGACATCGGCTTCAACGTTCACCATCACCACATGTTTACCGTGCTCGACGGCACTTAGCGCATGGCGAGTTCCGGCCAGTGGATGGCCTGTGGCTTCGACAATGCAGTCTATCTGCTCAGCGCGAAACAGGAGTTCTGCATCCTCTACCACACAGGTTGTTCCATTACGCAGCGCGGCTTCAATTGTTTGTGCCTGGTACTGATGTTCCGGCCAGCCGACACGAGCAAGTGCGGCACGGGCTTTAGTGATATCAAGGTCAGCAACGGCAACAACCTGGACGCCATCAAGATGACGCAACTGGGCCAGAACCATCGATCCAAATTTTCCTGCTCCAACAATGCCAACCCGAACCGGTTGGGCATTACCTGATTTTACGGCACAGGCACGTTCAGCTAACAATGCTGCTAAGTTCATGTTCTACTCCTAACGGTATGTAATGTATGGTGAATGTGTTGAATTTAACGCCAGCCAGCAACCTGGCTACGACTGCGACTCAGGAGGTAAATCATCAGGGGTGAAACCAACACCATGACTGATAACAGATAGAGACCGTTCTGTGATTTACCGGTAAGGGAGATGGTGAGCCCCACGAGGAAGGGACCAAAAAATCCGCCGATATTGCCAATCGAGTTAATCAGTGCCAGGCCACCCGCAGCACCCTGATTGGTGAGGAAGGAGGCCGGTAAGGTATAAAAAACCGGAACACATGACAGCATTCCTGCCGTCGAAATGGTTAACCCCAGCATCGAGATCACAGGCGAATCACTGATAGCGGCTATCACGAACCCAGCGGAAAAGACGATTGAGGGCAGAATAAAATGCCAGGTGCGTTCGTTCGCTCGGTCTGAGTGTCTTGACCACCAGCACATCACAAATGCACCCACAATGTAGGGGATCGTACCCAGTAGCCCGACCACGGTGTCCGAGTATTCAAAGCGCTTAATAAACTGAGGCATCCAGAAACCGAGACCGGTTAAACCAATCACCGTAAAGCAATAGGCCATACCCAAGATCCAGACTCGGCGGTCTTTAAACATCTCTTTCAGGCCAGAGTGTCCGAGAGACTGGGTATTTTTTTGCTCTTTTTCCATCAAATCCTGATAAGCCTGGCGTTCTTCAGGCGTAAGCCAGGACGCTTTAGCGGGTTTATCAGTCAGATGGCGATAAACGACGATGGCTAACAGAACCGGTGGGCAGCCTTCTATTAAGAACAGCCATTGCCAGCTCTGTAACCCGCCGACATCACGGAAGTTATCAAGGATAAAGCCGGATAATGGGTTGGCGATAATCGCCGCCAACGGCACGCCGAGGTAGTAGATGGAAAAGACTTTGGCGAGCTCTTTTTTGGGGAACCAGGTAGTGAGATAGAAGACGATTCCGGGAGCCAGACCCGCTTCAGCCACCCCTAACAGGAAGCGTAATATGCTTAGGCTGACAACGCCCTGGGCGAACGCCATTGCCATTGAAATCAGGCCCCAGGTGACCATGATCCTGGCTAACCAGAAACGTGCGCCATAGCGCTCCAGCAAAACGTTACTGGGAATTTCAAACAGGATGTAGCCAAAAGAAAAGATCCCGACGGCAAAGCCAAACTGCTGTGGTGTCAGACCCAAATAGGTGTTCATGGTTAATGCCGCCATGCCAATATTGGATCTGTCGATAAATGCCAGCAGATACATCATCAGGATCAGTGGCATTAATCTCATTTGTGCTTTTCGTATTGCTCCACTGGCCAGCGCTGAAATTTCTGGCTCAGGATGTTTCGGCGTTACACTGGTGCCAGCCAGTGAGTTATCGTATTCTTCAACGTGTTTCATGATCTATCCCAGTAGTGTTACAACATCCTGAAATATCACGGAAAATACATAGATACCGCGACGTTCGGTTGAAAAGTAAAACGTTTTACTTTTGTTTGAGTTTCATTAAACAGCTGCAATTAGTCAAGAGGCTGTAGAAGCGATGTTAATAAAATGTGACTTAGTTAACGTGTGTGGGAATCTACATGGCATGAACTCATGATGAGACAGGTAGAGATTCGCCGTTGCTCCTCAGCGGGTTATGCAAATCTGAATATTTGCTCTGATAGTTTCGTCAATGGCGGTAATAGAAAAATAAATTTACATATATTAATAATTATAAATCGGTAATGAATGGATAAAGATATATTTTTATTGCGAATTATCACATTGATGTTTTATTGTATATTGTATCTATAATATCAATTAGTCTCTCCAGGTTATGAAGGCAATGTTAATTGATATTATAAGGATATACTATGATGCAAACCGTCAGTTTTTTTCGTGCTTCAATGTTAAATAGCAGCTACTCTGCATTTAAACTTGTTCTTGCCAGTAATAAAAATATAGATTTTGCTACTAGAATAATTTCTGCAAAAAGTGAGAGCGCACATGCGCGGTTAGCTAAATTAAATTCTAGCTGTACGGACTATCGCGATACGTTACTAAAAATACGCCAATATGATAGTTTTTTAAATAAAATTGATTATATTCAATGCGCTGGAAAGAATATGTATTGTCTGGATTATTCTATTCCTGTCATGAGTTTAAATTAATGTTATAAGGATATAGCATCATGCAAATAGCGGATTTTTTCCGTGCGAAGGTATTTAATAGTAGTGATTCTGCATTTCGACTTGCTCTTCATAGTGATGAAAAGATTAATTTTGCCAGAAAAATAATTTCTGCAAAAAATGAAAATGCGCATGCAAGGTTAACTAAACTAAAACCAAAGGGAGTTGATTTTCAGTATACTCTAATGCAAACTAGAAAATATGATGCTTTTTTAATGATGATTAGTCATATTGAAAGAAACAGTTCAGCAATGACTGTTTCAAATCATGATAATAGCGAGAGTCGTTGGTTTAACTGTCGTTGAGATATCTGATTGAGACAATAATTTTTATTGTTGTATATTAAGAACAGACCTTTTATTTTATGACTAAAAGCAGAGGATAGTTTTCTGCTTTTAGTCATTAGAATAATATTAGCTATTATTTCGTAATACGTTTGTACTTGATACGTTTTGGTTCCAGGGCATCTGCACCCAGGGTACGTTTCTTGTACTCTTCGTATTCGGTAAAGTTACCTTCGAAGAATTCAACTTTCCCTTCATCCTGGTAGTCGAGGATATGCGTTGCGATACGGTCAAGGAACCAGCGGTCATGCGAGATAACCATGGCACAGCCAGGGAACTCAAGCAGGGCGTTTTCCAGTGCGCGTAAGGTTTCGATATCCAGGTCGTTGGTCGGTTCATCGAGCAGCAGCATGTTACCGCCAACTTGCAGCAGCTTCGCCAGATGCAGACGACCACGCTCACCACCGGACAACTCACCGACGCGTTTGCCCTGATCAACACCTTTGAAGTTAAAGCGTCCGACATAGGCACGGCTTGGCATTTCAGTGTTGCCGACGCGCATGATATCCAGCCCGCCAGAAACTTCCTCCCAGACGGTTTTGCTGTTATCCATTGCGTCACGGAACTGATCAACGGAAGCCAGTTTGACGGTTTCACCCAGCTCAATAGTCCCGCTATCTGCCTGTTCCTGACCTGACATCATGCGGAACAGGGTAGATTTACCCGCACCGTTCGGACCGATAATACCGACGATAGCGCCTTTCGGTACCGAGAAGGAAAGATCGTCAATCAACAGACGGTCGCCATAAGACTTACGCAGGTTGTTAACTTCAACAACTTTATCCCCCAGGCGTGGACCCGGTGGAATAAACAGTTCGTTGGTTTCGTTACGTTTTTGATACTCAGTGCTGTTGAGTTCTTCAAAACGTGCCAGACGCGCTTTACCTTTAGACTGACGTCCTTTGGCACCCTGACGTACCCACTCCAGCTCTTTTTCAATCGACTTACGACGAGCCGCTTCCTGAGAAGCTTCTTGTGCCAGACGCTGATCTTTTTGCTCAAGCCAGGAAGAGTAGTTGCCTTCCCATGGAATGCCTTCACCACGGTCAAGTTCGAGGATCCAACCAGCTACGTTGTCGAGGAAGTAACGGTCGTGGGTAATCGCCACAACAGTCCCTTCAAAGTCGTGCAGGAAGCGTTCCAGCCATGCCACGGATTCAGCATCCAGGTGGTTCGTTGGTTCGTCCAGCAGCAGCATGTCTGGTTTTTCCAGCAGCAGGCGGCACAGTGCAACACGGCGACGCTCACCACCTGATAAGGTAGCAATGCTGGCATCCCAGTCTGGTAAACGCAGTGCATCAGCAGCACGTTCCAGCTGAACGTTCAGGTTGTGACCATCATGGGCCTGGATTATCTCTTCGAGCTTACCTTGTTCTGCTGCCAGCTTATCAAAGTCAGCATCAGGGGCCGCATACAGCGCATAAACTTCGTCCAGGCGCTTCAGAGCGTTAACCACCTCAGAAACGGCCTCTTCGACTGATTCACGAACGGTATGTTCATGGTTCAGCTGAGGTTCCTGTGGAAGATAACCAATTTTAAGCCCCGGCTGTGGACGCGCTTCACCTTCAATGTCGGTATCAATACCCGCCATAATGCGCAAGAGTGTGGATTTACCGGACCCGTTCAGCCCCAGCACGCCGATTTTGGCACCCGGGAAAAAACTGAGTGAAATATTTTTTAATATATGACGTTTCGGCGGGACAACTTTGCCGACACGATGCATGGTATAAACGAATTGAGCCACAGTGCGACTTTGCCTCTTAATGAAGAAGTAAGATGATAAATAAT
>Ga0308165_1006216_pt1 | contig 10648 bp, 10 predicted proteins | sample PhyWR2_FD_201032 | JGI IMG/M metagenome (GOLD analysis project Ga0308165, IMG submission 201032) | Phyllosphere microbial communities from UC Gill Tract Community Farm, Albany, California, United States - DLSLW.R2 | ecosystem: Host-associated > Plants > Phyllosphere > Unclassified | place: USA... | reverse complement strand
TCTAAGTTTAGAGATTAAGAGAACGTCTCAGACCACAACCAATTTGTTTATCTTACCCGTAGGTAATACAATGAATCTAGACAATTGAGCCATACAAGCAAAATATTTGAGCCGTAGAAGAAAGTTTCCGCATTGCTGATTGTTGATCTTTGTATTATGAACAACATCACAAAAATTCAATTGGCACAAAATGGTCCCTTCGTATCTAAACTTGGTTTAGGTTGTATGCGCATGTCGTCTATCTGGGGCGGGCCAACACCTAATGAAACGGAAAGTATTGCTACCATCCACGAAGCTATGGATAGTGGCATTAATTTTATCAACACCGGAGATTTTTATGGTGCCGGCCACAACGAAATGCTTATCGGCAAAGCCATTAAAGACAGGCGCAACGATGCCTTTATCAGTGTAAAATTTGGTGCCATCTTTCACAATGGCCAGTGGCTGGGCTTGGATCTCAGACCGATTGCCATTAAAAACTTTATCAATTACTCGCTTACCCGTTTAGGTATCGAAACTATTGATCTTTACCAGCCCAGCCGGATGGATGGAAGCGTACCGGTAGAAGACATAATTGGCACCGTAGCCGATTTGGTTAAAGAAGGTAAAGTGCGCCATATTGGTGTATCCGAGATTAATGCTGATCAACTTCGCCAGGCCAACAGCATCCACCCGATAAGTGCCCTGGAAATTGGTTATTCGCTTGCCGACCGGCAAATAGAAACCGATCTTTTACCCGCAGCTGCCGAGTTGGGCATTGCCGTAGTGGCCTTTGCCAATACTGCCGAAGGTTTGTTAACCGGAGAGATGAAAGCTCCACTTGCCGAAAATGATTACCATAGCCACTTTACTCGTTTTCAGGGTGATAACCTGGTGCATAACCTCGAAAAAGTAGAAGTGTTAAAGCAACTGGCCCATAATAAAGGCTGTACGCCAACACAGTTGGCCATTGCCTGGGTTAAAGAGCAGGGAAATAACATTATGCCTTTGGTGAGCATGAGCCATAGATCGCGATTGCCTGAAAATATTAAAGCCATGGATATTGCATTTACACCTGAAGAAATGAACACTTTAAATACTACTTTTGCAATAGGTGCAATACATGGTGGCACTTATTTACAACGCTAAATGAACAGTCCAGCAGAAATCCTCCCCGGCGTAATCTTTTATTCCTACCTCTCTACAGAGCGTAAGGAGAAAGTATGCTTCTGGAATCACCATACCCTGGTGTTACAGGTTTCTGGTCAGCTGGTTTTAGAAACCTCCGGTCAGAATATCTCAATAAGGGGAGGAGAGGTGCTGCTGATTGGTAAAAACCAGTTGGGTACGCTTACTAAAACGCCGCTGCCCGGTGGAAACTATGAAACCATTGTGATATCCCTGCAAGAAAATCTTTTGCGCAAAATTGTGCTTGAAGAAAAGTTAGAAGCAGACCATAAATATATAGGTCCGCCCAATATCCTGATTCCTACAAATGAATTCTTGCAGGGCTATTTTCAATCTATTGTGCCTTATGCACGTAGTTCGGGCGACAGCATGACTGATGAAATGGGGATTCTGAAAGTGAAAGAAGGAATTAAATTGTTGTTATTGGCCCTTCCAACGCTGCGCAACTTTCTGTTCGATTTTTCTGAACCGTATAAAATCGACCTGGAAAAGTTTATGCTAAGCAATTACCATTTTAATGTGCCCATTGAAAGATTTGCACAACTCACCGGCCGCAGCCTCGCAGGTTTTAAACGCGATTTCCTGAAAACATTCGGCGCACCGCCAAGGCATTGGTTGCAGGATAAACGGCTTAATGAAGCCAAACACCTTATTGAAACCAAACATCAAAAGCCTTCATCCATTTATCTTGATTTGGGTTTCGAAAGCTTGTCGCACTTTTCTCATTCTTTTAAGAAAAAGTTCGGTATGGCGCCAACTACCATTATCAGTAGTATCTCTTCAAATATATATGAATAGATTACCCTTAATTATACTACCTCCTATTATAGGTGGGATAGTTCTTTTCCTTATCGATTACTTTATATTCTCCGAAATTAACTGGCAAAGAAATATCCTTGTCATTATTATAATGGCAATAATAAATGCCTTTGTTGTTAACAAAGCAAAGAAACAGTAAGGATTGAATATGCTGATAATCACTTTTCAATATTGTTGAGTGGATACCTTCAACACCTAATTACTCACTGGCACAAATTCAAATTCATGCCAGTGAATAAGAATTACTTGGCCAGGTAGGTCATGCCGCCATCAACAAGAATTTCGGCACCAAGTAAAAACGAAGAATCTTCAGATGCCAGGAAAACTGCTGTTTTACCAATATCAGATGGCTGCCCGATTCTGCCTATTGGCATTACACCTGCAAATTGAGTTTTTACAGCTTCAATATGTTCTGCAGGAACAAATTTATCAAATGCTGGCGTATCTGTAGTGCCCGGCGTAATTACATTTACCCTGATTTTTCTTTCTAACAAGTCGTTCGAAAAGCTTTTAGCAAAAAAGATTACCGCAGCTTTTGCCGCACCGTAAAGTCCGAATGAGGGGTATGCCCGATGTGCGGCATTAGATCCGATAAGGATGATAGATCCTCCATCATTCATGTAAGGCAATGCTTTTTGTACAGTGAAGTAAACGCTTTTCAGGTTAAGATCCATCGTTTTATTATAGTCTTCTTCGCTAACATCTGCTACGGTTCCGGTTGTTCCTGCACCGGCATTGGCTACCAGCACATCAATTTTGCCAAATTTTTCTGCTGTATCTTTAAACACCCGCTCCAAATCGGCAAGGTTGGTTACATCTGCATTGAGGGCTATAAAATCATTGCCTAACTGATTAATGGAATGTTCTAAAGTTTGATGATTTCTGCCAACAATAGCTCCGGCAGCCCCCTCATTTTTAAACGCTTCAGCTATACCAAATCCAATGCCGCTATTACCGCCTGTAATTACGGCTACTTTGTTTTTTAATTTACTCATGATTTACCTATTTAATGTTAGGTCAAAGATGCACTTGCGCAAGGAGCTGCATCTTATCAAAAGTCATTAAATACGCTTGATAAAGATCAATCTACCGGGAAGAGTTCTTCCTGATCCGGCTTAAGGTTTCGGGGGTTAAACCCAGGTAAGAAGCAATTAAATTTTGCGGAAACCGCTGTATAAAATGTGGATAATCATTAATGAGTTCCTGAAAACGCTCTTCGCCGGTTAAGCTAATGGCATTCTGCATCCTCTTCTGTGCCGCTATGGTATTGTTCTGGCTAAGCACATTCTGCATTGCCGAAAAAGCGGGGATGGGCTTTATAAATTCCTCTACCAGGTTATGGGTAATCTGTAAGATCTCCATATCCTCTAACGCTTCTATATTAAAACGGCTTGGTATTAATTTGTAAAAACTTTCAAAATCGGCCAACCACCAGTTTTCAACACTTAATTTTAAAATATGTTCATGCCCTTTTTCATCTACCGTAAACGTTTTGGCTGCCCCTTTTACAATAAAGCCAGTATATTTACATACATCGCCTTCCTGTAAAAAGTATTGCCGCTTGCGGATTTTTTTTGGTTTAAAGTGAGTGGTAAGTATTTGCTTATCTTCTACAGAAAGCGTTTGGCCTGAAAGTTTTTGAACATAATCGAACAGCGCCTGAAAATTATCCATCATAGAAGTGCTTAAGGAGAAGCTTCAAAAATAAAACTTTCAAATTGGTTTCAAAATAGCTTTACCCGAATGTACTTATTCTGCTTATAATTTCAGAACTACGCCATTGTGCAGATAAATCCCACCTTTTTTTCTAACTTGAGTTAATTTTTTGTTTTACTAAAGCTCCATGGTGAATATTAGCATATTCTTTCGACCCTTTTCAATCCAACTGATATTACTCTTATTGCCAATTGTTTTGCTGGCACAAAATAAGTCTCAGGTAAAAGACACTGTGCATAGTGATACTGCTAGGATTGGATTTGTAGAAAAAATGCAGCGATTCGCAAAGCAATCAGCAAGTTCGAGCGCGAAAGAATTTGAGTCTGATAAGGCCCTGCTGGCGCAAAACAAAATTTTTGAAGAGGTTAAACGAAACCTGCAAAAGGCAAAAATGTTCCTTAAAAAGTCTCCGGATAATTTGGTTACAAAATCGCGGTTAGATGGCATTGATAAAGATTTTAAAACAGCAATTGATGGGGTAATCATTAATACGGGAAGCGCGCAGACCTTCAGAAACTTGACCGCGACATCTAAAATCTTAACCGAGCTACAGGTTAAAGCCGCCGCTATTAAATTGATTCTGGATGTACATCAAGAGCAGCTTAATACCTTCAGGTACAAGTTAGACTCATTATTAAGCATTCCTGCCCTGTTCAAATTTTCTAATGATTCTGCAGTCCTAACCAGGTATATCGGACAGATCAAAGTGGTGGCTTACCAATATCATCCTATTGACAGCCTGTTAAAGCAAGATCTTTTGCGCACAACGGCGCTTTTAAATAGAACAAACCTATTGGTATTTAACCTGCAAATCAGTCAGGAAGAAATATCTGCTTACCAGCAGGATATGGCTAGGAATTCTTTTAAGAGAGAATTTGCCAATATTTGGGATTCGGCCGTTTACAGCAGGCCTTTTAAAGAAATTCTTCACCAGGCAGAGGCAAAGGGAATGCTGACACTTATTTTTTACCTTGAAAATAACGTAGGGAAATTATTTGTTGTTCTATTGCTGATATTATGCTCATTTCTGTATATCCGCTCCCTGAAATCAATTTATAAAGAACAAGATCTTTTAACTGATAATTTTGAAGGTAAGCTGGTACTTCGTTATCCGCTGCTTTCGGCTATATTATTGGTACTAAATGTATCGCAATTTATGTTCATCTCTCCTCCATTTGTTTTAAATGTGATTATCTGGACCCTATCTTGTTTATGTTTAACAGTGATGTTCAGGGCATTTATTACTCGGTATTGGATGCGTACCTGGCTATTGATGGTGGTGTTTTTCTTGGTTGCGGCTTTAGATAATCTTATTCTTCAGGCTTCAAGACCTGAAAGATGGTTGGTGCTGATCATTTCTACAGTAGGTTCGGTTGCAGGTGCAGTGATTATGATTACTGGAAAGAAGCAGGAACTCCGTGAGAAATTAATCGTTTTGGCAATTGGTTTAATGGTGTTGTTAGAATTCGGCTCTACCCTGGCAAACATATTTGGCAGGTACAATCTTGCCAAAACGCTTTTTATCGGTGGTTTTTTAAATGTTGTTATTGCCATTTTGTTTTTGTGGACTGTTCGCCTGATTAATGAGGGCCTTTTTCTTGCATTTAGTGTATATAAGGAGCAGGATAAGAAACTTTTCTACCTCAACTTCGATAAGGTTGGTAAAAAGGTACCAATGTCTTTTTATTTTCTCCTTGTTTTTGGATGGATATTACTGCTTGGACGAAATTTTGCAGGTTTTGAATCTGTGGTAAACCCAGTTCAAGACTTTTTTGCTATAGAAAGAACCTTGGGTGAATACACCTTTACTATCAATGGTCTTTTGTTATTCTTCTTTATCATGGGTGTATCCGTTGTAACCTCGCAAGTGGTATCTTTCTTTGCGTCGGATAAGCACCTCGTACACGATAAACAGGGAAAAAAGAACGTAATGCAAGGGATAGGGAGCTGGTTGCTTTTAATTCGCATTGTTATATTAAGCGTTGGGCTTTTTCTTGCTATTGCAGCCGTGGGGATACCCCTTGATCGAATTACAATAGTAATTGGAGCACTAGGCGTAGGGATCGGATTTGGGTTACAGAACATTGTTAACAACCTGGTAAGTGGTTTAATTATCGCATTTGAAAAGCCCGTTAATGTTGGCGATGTGGTAGATATTGGCGGGCAGGCCGGAACAATGAAATCGGTTGGTTTTAGAAGCAGTGTAATAACCACCTGGGATGGGGCGGATGTGGTGATGCCGAATGGGGATCTGTTGAGTTCGCATTTAATTAACTGGTCGCTGGCCGGAAACAAAAGACGTGTTTTTATTCCTTTAGGCATAGATTATGATTCTGATTTACCGGTTGTAAAAACGCTTGTAAGTCAAATTTTAGAAGAGGAGCAACGCATTTTGAAAAAGCCTTCATATGCGGTGCTTTACGATTCTTTTAGCGAAAGTTCAATTGATATGAAAATATATTTTTGGGTAAGGGATTTTAAGGAGGCAGCCCTAATTAAAAGTGATATTGTAACCGCTATTAACGAAAAGTTTAAAGCGAACGCGATAAAAATTCCTTTTCCACAACAAGAAATATACTTGCATAATACCGTTCGCGGTAAGGAGGAAAGCTAAAGATGCCCAGTACTTTTTGTAATTTATGGTTCAGATCGTTGTGTTTCCAATGGCATTAAGTTAAGCTCTGGTAACGGCTAATATAATTTAACCACAGATGAGAAGGATGCACACCGTTATAAAGATCCGTGCTTATCTGTGTCCATCTGTGGTTAAAACGCTAACTTAATTGTGTCTTGCTACAATCAGAATGAAATCATAACAAATTCAAGCATATATGGCTCAATAATGCTGTTTAAAAATCCAACTATACTTTATTATTACGGTAAATCACCCAAAAATTTGCGGTGGTTATAATGACGCTAATTTGCTTTCTTAATAAAAAGGCTTAGATAATCTGCTGCAGTTGTCCATGCTGTTTGCCCAAAAATCTCATTATCCAGGGTTGGGTGTTGAGTGGTGAACATCGAATACATGTATTGTGCCTGTTGCCATTTGGCGTACAATTCCATTTCTCCAGCAGGATTATCTGCCCGCTGTTGCTTTATAAACTTCGCAAACTGATCAAGGTCGCTAATTTTGTGGACAGTAAAATGTTCGTTGTTGATAGAATTTACAATTTGCGCTAACATATTTGGGCTAACCTGAAAGCTGGCAATGTGGAGGTTACGCGGAGTTTCATCTTTAAGAGCGGCTTCAGCAGTAAAGTCTGCCGTATTTTCCATAGTAGTGAAATCAAGTTTCCAATCTGCCTTTTCGCCCCAGTAACCAATTGTTTTATTTTTTAAATCAAGCATGGGGGTATTGTATTTAAGAATATCGGCAAATGCACCGTTAAAAATTGATGTTGCCTGTATGGTTGTGCCATCTATATATGCTTTAAACTTTCTGCGAAGATTGAAATTTCTATTTTCCCCCTGTACCAATGGATTATAATCGGTGCAGAAATCAGATGGAATGAATCTTTTTACACCACACTTTAGGGCGGCATCCAGCAAGGCACTTTGGTGATCAACAATTACCTCTTCTAAGCCTGCCAATGCAGAAACTACGCAATCTACACCCTCGCACGCATTTGCCAAACCTGTATGATCGCTGTATTGGGCCGTAATTGGCTCAATTCCATTTTTTACAAGCAGAGCAATTTTTTCAGCATCACTTTCCGGCCGTACAAGGGCTTTTACTACTGCGCCACGTTTAACTAGGGCCATGCAGATCATCGATCCCAAATTGCCTGTTGCTCCTGCAACTAAAATTGTTTTTTTCATTTCTTTTTAAGGTAGGTTATTTTTTTAAAAATTCGTTTACTGTTGCTATAACAGCTTCGGGGCATTCCTCAAATAGATAGTGCCCGCTTTCGGTCATCCCGGCCATCTCAAGGTTTTTACAAACATAGGGCAAAGCCATTTTCATGTAGTTATAACTTACATAGCTTCCAATGCCAAGTACAGGCATTAATAAGGGTTGGTATGATTTTGCATCTTCGATATCGGTAATAAAACTCTGATACCATGCATTGGATGCCCGGATACTTTCTTTATCGTTGTAGGCAGCAGCATAAATTGCGCGCTCTTTTTCACTCATCAGCGATTCATCAATCATCACATAACGGAAAAGCCAGTCTATAAGGTACCTAAATCGACCTTCTAGAATCAGTTCAGGGAGGCCTTTCACCTGGTTAAAACCCATCCACCAAGCATAAGGTAAATTGGCATCCATTTTTTCTCCAAAGGTACCAGCGGTTGGTAGGAGTGCCATATGCATCATGCCTTCATTGGGGTGTATGCCATCTGCAACGATCAGTTTTTTTATATACTGAGGGAAGTTGAAGGCCAAACTCATGGCAACCATGCCACCAATATCATGGCCGATAATGTTCACCTGCTCAAGGTTGAGTATTTTTATCAGCTCCACAATATCCTGTGCCATATTCTTTTTATCAAAGCCGGATTCAGGTTTCTCTGATTTGCCCATTCCTCTGATATCCACTATAATTACCCGATGCGTTTTAGCAAGTTCAAGCGCAATTGGGCGATAAGAATACCAGGTTTGTGGCCAGCCGGGTAAGCATAATAAGGGTTCTCCCGAACCTCCATCAACGTAGTGAAGTTTAACTCCATTTACCTTTGCATAGCCGTTGGTAAAACCTGGAAAGTCTTCAATTAACTTTTCGTCAGGATAAGAAATATCATTTGCTATTGAATTTTGTTGCATATTGTCATGTTTTTTGTGATTTCAAAGTTAACATGACCACAGGTTGGTAAAACTACCAATTGGTAGTAAATGTTTTATCTGATTTTTGCCCTTATTCTGCTTAAGGCATTGGGGGTGATCCCCAGAATGGAAGCCAGGTGTTTCACAGGGATTTTCTTCAACAATTCGGGCATCTCTAAGAATCCTGCATAACGCTCTTCGGCAGACATGGTTTGAAAGTTAAGAAGTTGGTCTACCATCCTCGCCGCTGTGGCTTCCCATACTTTCCGCCCGAATTCTTCCCAGCTGGGAATGTGCGCATATAGAAAATCCATATCCTTTTTGTCGATAATCAGCAGTTCTGTTTCTTCAATTGCCTGAATGTTAAACCTGGTGGGTTTTTGCGGATTCAAACTGGAAATTTCAGTGAAAAATTCATTTTGAAAACATACCCAGGTTGTATTTTCCTTGTTATTAAAATCATAATAAAACCGTAAACCTCCCTTTGAAATAAAGAAGTATTGGTTGGCAATTTGGCCGGTTTTCAGTACGAGCTTACCTTTGGGTATCGATTTAAACCTGCACCGCGATAGTACAAGATCAAGCTCATGTTGTTCAATGGAAACAGTTCCTTTTATGAAAGCGACAAACTCTGCGGTACGCATTTATTAAGCGGTTTTTATGGGGATTAAAAGCCGGACAATATACTGTATATGTTGGGGAATATTGAAATTTGTTTATGCAAAATATAAAGCCAAAGCCTAAAGGGTTATTCACTTTTGAAATATCGGGCAATCGAATTGCTGGCCTATTAGCGGGAAATTGCCTTAATGAAAAAGCTCCAAAACATTTGTTCTGGAGCTTTTAGGAGTTTGTGACTATAAAGATTTAAGCCAATCTACAACCTGTTCGCGGGTTTTGCCGGTTTTTTGCTGTAATTTTCCATAAAGTTCATCATCTTTTCCTTCTTCGTATTTCAGATCATCTTCCGTAAGATCTGCATAGGCCTGTTTTACTTTTCCTTTAAGCTCATTCCAGGCACCTTTTAATTCTAATTTGTCCATTGTATTTGATTTTTTTGGTATTAACTACTAATTAGTTTTGAACTTCTTTTGCGGCATAAATACTGTCGACAACATATTTGCTGTATCCTCTCCAGGGTAAAGTGCTTTTATATTCCTTATAATGCAGCTCATAAAATTTGCCACTGTTGCCCATCAATTTTGCTGCAATATTTTCGTCAGCTACAGAGAATTCAAATTCGTTGTTTTCAAGTGTTCCCTTTTGTCTGGAGCGCACTCCGCTTTGTATGAGTTTTCCTTCATTGGTTTTAAAAACATAGCCTTTTTTAACGATGTAATTTAATTCCCCGGCTTTAACGCCCTCGCCAAAAACAAAAAAGTAATTGTAATAAGCAAAGCCGAAAAGCATTAAAACGAAAATTACCGCTACAATGGTTCCTATTCTTTTCCCTTTAGTCATGTTTTCTTTAATCAAGATTTAAATTCGTTCTTCGGGTGTTATTTCAATAATTGTAAGCCTTTTTTTTGAGGCCAAAATTGCTCCGAAACCTGCACTAACAGCTCCCAATATCATACCGATGAAAGAGAAGATTGCAAATTTTGAAAGGGCTGAAGCCATTTCATCGCCAACCTTGCGCGCTTTTTGTTCTGCTTCTGCCTTAACCTCTTTAATCTTTTCTTTTGCTGTTTTTAAGGTGCTTACCCAGTTTGCTACAATCTGTTCTGATTCAGCCTGGCTTTTTCCGGTTCTGTTTTTTACAATGTTTACCAATGCTTCCTGATCTACAGCATTGAAGGTAGAGTCGTTTTCAGAAAATAATTTAGAAACTAATGCATCTACTTTTTGCTGTGCCTCCTGAGGATTCTCCAGAACAGCTTCACCGGTTGATTCACCCAGACGGGATTCCTGATCAAGTTTTTTATTCAATTTATTGGGCTGTAATTCTTTTTTTTCAGTTTGCCTTAACAATAATTGAGCTTCATCTTTCATCTTCCCAAAAGTGTTTTTATCCACACCCAGTTGATCTTTAATCAGGTTACCTGCTTCTGGGGCTGCCGCCTTTATTCCTTCTCCGGCAAGAGAAAAGCCTTTGGTGATTACCGAGCCTATGCCACCTACAATTTTTCCAACTGATGAAGTGATCAGGTAGATATTCAGGAAAGTGAGCAGGCACCA
>Ga0308165_1006214_pt1 | contig 10653 bp, 9 predicted proteins | sample PhyWR2_FD_201032 | JGI IMG/M metagenome (GOLD analysis project Ga0308165, IMG submission 201032) | Phyllosphere microbial communities from UC Gill Tract Community Farm, Albany, California, United States - DLSLW.R2 | ecosystem: Host-associated > Plants > Phyllosphere > Unclassified | place: USA... | reverse complement strand
ACGGTACGGGCCGGGGCGCTGGTTCGGCGGCTGGGTGCGGTCGAAAAGCTGAACGTCGGCGCCATCGGCAATGTGACGGCGCAGCTGCATGTCCATGTGGTCGGCCGCCGCCGCGACGACGGTCTCTGGCCCGATCCGGTCTGGGGGCGTGGACCGGTTGTTCCGTATACAGACGATGAGCGGGCGCGGCGGCTGGCGATCGTTGCCGGCGGCTAGATGATATCCAGCGGCACGGCGTGTTTCGGGGGCGGGAAGGCCGCATCCAGCCGTTCCAGATCCTCCAGGTCGAACTGGATGTCCAGGGCGTCGGCGTTGGCCTCGACGTGTTCGACGGAACTGGCCTTGGGGATGGCGATGACGCCGTCGTGGCGCAGGACGGCGGCCAGCGCCACCTGGGCCGGGCTGGCGGAATGGCGATTGGCGATGTCGCGGATCAGGGGCTGTTCCAGCAGTTCGCCGCGACCCAGCGGCGAATAGGCCATCATCGGCATGTCGCGCGCCTGCATCCACGGGAAGAGGTCGAACTCCACCCCGCGTGAGGCGAGATTATAGAGCAGCTGGTTGGCGGCGCAGTCCTCGCCCCCCTCGATCTCCATCAACTGCTCCATGGCGCGCAGATCCAGGTTCGACACGCCCCAGCGGGCGATCATCCCTTCGTCGACCAGGTCGCGGAAGGCCTCGACGGTCTCCTCCAGCGGCACATGGCCTTCCCAGTGCAGCAGATAGAGGTCCAGCCGCTCGACGCCGAGCCGTTCCAGCGACTTCTCGCAGGCCAGCATCATCTTCATCTCCGACGCGTTCTCGGGCCGGACCTTGGAGACCAAAAAGACCTCATCGCGGCGTCCGGCGATGACTTCGCCCACCAGCCGCTCCGACCGGCCGTCGCCATACAGTTCAGCCGTGTCGATCAGGGTCATGCCCAGGTCGATGCCGCGCGCCAGGGCCTGTTGCTCTTCATCGCGCCAGGCCGGGTCGTCGCCCAGCTCCCAGGTGCCTTGGCCGAGGGCGGGAACGGTCGTACCGTCCGCAAAGGTGACGAGGCGGGTCATGTCCGTCCTGACGATAATGAGCGGCGAAGACGCCGTCGGAGGAAGCGATGCGAACCCGGCATATCAAGACCGACGGTCTGGTCCAACAGGTTCTGGAGGCCGGGTTCGAGGATGACAACGCGCCGCTGGTCCTGCTGATCCACGGCTTTCCCGAACTGGGGATCAGCTGGCGCGGCCAGGTCGAGGCGATCTCGCAGGCGGGCTATCATGTCGTCGCCCCGGACATGCGGGGCTATGGCGGGACGGACAAGCCGGCGGGGGTGGAGGCCTATTCCATCCTGCATCTGGTCGGGGACATGGTGGATCTGATCCGCGCGCTGGGAAAGGCGTCGTGCGTCGTCGTCGGGCATGACTGGGGCGCGCCGGTGGCCTGGCACTGCGCCCTGCTGCGGCCGGATCTGTTCACGGCGGTGGCGGGTCTGTCGGTGCCGTTCCAGCCGCGCCGGCCAAAAGGCCCGCCCACGGCCGCCATGGCCGCCATCTTCAAACGGGTCGGGCTGGGCGACCTCTACATCAGCCGCTTCCAGGCGCCGGACGCGCACCGCGCGCTGGACGCCGATCCGGCGACGGCGCTGAGGAAACTGTTTTACGCCTATGACGGCGCGACCCCCGCCGATCGCAGATCGACCGGCTTCATGCCCGAAGGCGTGGCCTTGCTGGACACTATCTCTGACGACGCGACCCTGCCGCCGTGGATGAGCGAGGCGCATTTCGACGAATATGTGCAGGCCTTTTCGGCGGGCGGGTTCGAAGGGCCGCTGAACTGGTATCGGGCGATGGACCTGAACTGGTCGCTGACGGCCTTTGTGCAGCACCAGAAGATCACCCCGCCCGCCCTGTTCATCGTCGGCGAGGACGACCCGGTCCGCCACTACGCCGGCGGGAATGAGGCGAGCCTGAAGGACTGGGCGCCGAACCTGATCCGCTCGGTCGTCGTGCCGGGCGCGGGTCACTGGATCCAGCAGGAACGGGCGGATGAGATCAACCGCCTGCTGCTGGCTTTCCTGAAGGGCCTCTAGGCCGCCTGCTTCGTCGCCATCTGATCACGCACCTCGGCCACGATCTCCAGGCTGCGGATGCGGGCGGCGTTGTCGAACATCATGCCGGTGACCATCAGTTCGTCCACGCCGGTCAGGGCGATGAAGTCGGTCAGCTGGCGCTTCACCGTCTCCGGGCCGCCGATGGCGGAATAGAGCAGCCGGCCCTTGGCGCCCGCGATCTGCTGCGGCGTCAGGATCGCGGCGATGTCATCGACGGGCGGCGGCAGCTTACCCGGCTTGCCGGTCGAGAGGCGAGCGAAGCTCTGCTGCATCGAGGTGGACAGGCGCACGCCCTCAGCGTCGGTATCGGCGGCGAAGACATTGATCGCGGCCATGGCGTGGGGCTTCGCCAAGCGGTCCGAGGGGACGAACTCGCGGCGATACAGGGCTAGGGCTTCCAGCAGCAGTTCGGGCGCGAAATGGCTGGCGAAGGCGTAGGGCAGGCCCAGCTGGCCGGCGAGCTGGGCGCTGAACAGGCTGGAGCCCAACAGCCAGATCGGGACGCGCAGGCCTGCGCCGGGCACTGCGCGGACGGGCTGGTTCTCAGACGCCGGTTCGAACCACTGAATCAGTTCGACGACGTCGCGTGGAAACTGGTCGGCGCCTTCGAAATAGCGCCGTAGCGCGCGGGCGGTCGCACCGTCCGTGCCGGGCGCGCGGCCCAGGCCGAGATCGATCCGGCCAGGGAACAGGGTCTCCAGCGTGCCGAACTGTTCGGCGACGACCAGGGGCGCATGGTTGGGCAGCATGACGCCGCCGGAGCCGACGCGGATGCGCTCGGTCCCTGCCGCGACATGGCCGATGACTATGGTGGTCGCGGCGCTGGCGATGCCGGGCATATTGTGATGTTCGGCCAGCCAGAACCGCTCATAGCCGAGCCGGTCGGCGGCCTGGGCCAGGGTCAGGGTTTCATCCAGGCCGCGTCGGGCGTCGCCGCCTTCGACGATGGGGGAGAGGTCGAGAACTGAAAACGGGATCATGACGCCTAGATCGGGTCTGTCCCTCGGGGTTCAAGGGCGAGGGTCTGGAACCGCAACCGGATCAGGCGCTTTAAACTCATCTCGACGAACGGAGACTGCGTCATGACCGACACCGATCCCACCAAGCCCGAAGCGGATTGCGACGACGCCCGCGAAGCCGCCGACATGGGCGAGAAGCCGGATCTGGGTCACAAGGCGGATACGCTGATCGACGCGCTGGACGGCAGCGATTCGGGATCGGACACGCGGGCAGGCTCGCTGCGCGGCGGGTCGGCAGCAGGCACGGATGACGACCCGGATTCGGCCGAGATCAATGCACGTTTGGCCGAAGAAGGGTCGGCCGGTAAAGGCGCGGCGGATCAGGACGACGCCGCCGACTGAGCGGGCGCCTTGTCGCCGCCGCAACCATGCGCCACGGTGGCGCTCTGACCCTCTCGGTCCAAGGACGATCTCTCGATGACGCTTCGCTTGGCGGTCTCCGCCGTCGTGGTTCTGTTTTGCCTCGCAGGATGTGATCGCTCGGCCCAATCGGTCGAGACCAAGGCTGCGCCCGAAGCGTCGGCGCCGATCGTCGCTGATGCGACGCCTCCAGCAGCCGAAGCGCCCGCCGTCGTAGGGGGGGCTGCGCCCGCCGCCGCCGACGGCGCGCCGTCCTTTGCGGTCCTCTATCCCGGCGCACAGGTGGACGGCCAGCCGCTGGCTGCTGGCGGCGAGGCCGGGCCGGGCGGCCTGGTCACCTTCACCACGACCGCTTCGCCGGACGATGTCGTCGCCTTCTATCGCGAGCGCGCCGAGAAGGCGGGCCTGCGCTCCGTCGCCGGAATGAACCAGGGCGACACACGCGCCTATGGCGCGGCGGCGGACGCTGTGAACGGCGCCTCGTTGCAGGTCGTCGCCACGCCGACCGAGTCCGGCGAGACCTCGGTCCAGCTTGGCTGGAGCGCTGGTCAGTGAAACGGGTCGCCGCCCTGGGTGCGGCGACGGCAATCCTGCTGGCCGCGGGGTGCGCCAGCGCACCCAAGCCAGGCGGCAAGATACCGACGGCGGGCTTCCTGGGCGATGAAGCAATCGCCCAACTGACGGATGCGGTTCCGGCAGCTCCGGCCCCGGGGTCCATCGCGGACCTGGCGGACAAGGCGGCCTCGGCCCGTCTTGTGGCTCTGGAAGACGGCGACCGCTGGCTGCTGGCGACCGCCCATGCCGAGCTGCGTCCGCCCCTGGCCTTACAACATTTCGACTGCGCCTTGGGGGTGCGGCTGGGGTCGGCCGAGACGCCGGCGCTGGACCGGGTGATGGCGAAAATCTTCCATGACGCCAACAGTGCGGCCGAACGCGTCAAGGCGCGCCAGGCGCGGCTGCGGCCGGTCGGCGACGATCCCAATCGCCGCGCCTGTCAGACCCTGACACCGGCGGCGAGACGCAGCGCCTCCTATCCGTCCGGCAGCGCAGCGGTCGCGACGGCCTATGGCGAGGCCTTTGCGGCTCTGGAGCCGGACCGGGCCGAGGCCGTGCGCCGGATCGGCCATGAGATCGGGATCAGCCGCCTGATCTGCGCCATGCACTATCCGACCGATGTCGCGGTCGGCGAACAGATCGGGCGGGATTTTGCGGCCAGGGCCGTCGCCACCCCGGCCTTCGAGGCGGACATGGCGGCGGCGCGGGCGGAGTTGGCGGCCGCGCGTCGCAGCGGCCTGACCAACCCCGGCTGCGCGGCCGAGCGCGCGGCCTTGGCGATCCCTCTGCCCTGATATGACGGCGGCGCTGGCTCTCGCCCTCCTGACCTTCCAGGCGCCGGCCGACCGGCCGTGCACGCCGCAAGAGGTGGCGGCGCTGACGGCGCCATCGACGCAGCCGTATCGCCTGACGTGCCAAGCCGATCTGTCGGGCATTGATATCCGCCGCCGCGTGCTGATTGAGGGCGCGGAAGGCTCAGGGGCGTCACTGGATTGCGGGGGCGGGACGATCCGCGCGCCGGGCCCGGCGACGACCGCCGCCCCGACCATCGCCGTCTGGTCTCGCCGCGAGGGCGATCGGTGGTCGCGGCCCATTGATGTGACGATCCGAAACTGCACCGTCGTCGGCAATGTGCGGATCTGGGGCATGGGGGCGGGCGGATCGATGCGCGATCTGCTGGCCTCGTCACGCACCGCCGGACATACGCAAGCCGCCCAGTCCGCCGCGCCGATCCGCGTTACCCTGGATCGGGTTCGGTTCGAGGGCGTGGGGACCATTCCCCTGTATGTCGGACCCGGAGTGACGCGCACCACAGTGACGCGATCCCGTTTTGTGGGCCGTTCGACCTCGACCGCCGTCTATCTGGACGCCGAGAGCGCGGGCGCGCTGATCCAGGACAACGATTTCGATATTCGCACCGGACGCGAGCTGATCGCGGTGGACGGGTCGGGCGCCAACCGCATCGTCGGCAACCGGCTGGCGCTGGACGGACAGGGCGGGGTGTTTCTGTACCGCAACTGCGGCGAGGACGGCGTGATCCGCCACCAAACGCCGTCCTATAATCAGATTACGGACAATCTGTTCACCGGCGCGGGGTGGCTGAGGCCGCGCGCGGTGGTGATTGGGTCGCGCGAGGGCGGACGACGCTATTGCGGCGACGATCGCGGCTGGCCGTTCGGGTCCAGCGCGGACGACGGCGACGGGGCTACGGGCAATCTGACGGCCCGAAACGTCGTGCGACGCTGATCGGACGCCTTGCGCAAAGCCGTGGTTGGGGGCTGATTGCGGTGCGGAGCGATTAAGGGGGTTGGATATGCGTTGGGTGTTGTTTCTGGCGTCCCTTGCGGCGGCTATCGGCTTTGCGGTGCTGACCGCCCAGACGCCTAAACCCCTGCCCGCCTCGGCGCCTGCGGTCCAATTCTCGGCCGCGCGCGCCATGATGGACGTAGACCGGATCGCACGAGCGCCGCATCCGGTCGGCTCGGCCGAGCATCGGCAGGTTCAGACCTATCTGGTCCAAAGGCTGACGGCGCTGGGGCTTCAGCCCAGTCTCCAGGCCGGGGCCCTGTCGCCCGCCGCCGTCGCGCGGCTCGAGCGTGAGGGTGGAAATGCGGGCGGCGTTCAGGCCGTTAATATCGTCGGTGTCCTGCCGGGACGGAATCCGGCCCTGCCTGCCGTCGCCATCATGGCGCATTACGACACCTCGCCGACCTCGCCCGGCGCCGCCGACGACACCTCCGGCGTGGCCGCCATTCTGGAGGCCGTGCGCGCGATCAAGGCGCGGGGCGTCGCCGAGCGGACGCTGCTGGTCCTGTTCACCGACGCCGAGGAGCTGAATCTGGACGGGGCGCGGGCCTTCTTCAGCGAACATCCGCTGCGCGACGACATCGGCGCGGTGATCAATCTGGAGGCGCGGGGCGGCGGCGGGCGCGCCATGATGTTCGAGACCGGACCCGGCAACGCCCAGACCATCGCCCGCTATGCTCAGGCGACCCAGAGGGCGACGGGCGGGCCGTCCAGCAACGCCCTGGCCATCTTCGTCTATCGGCTGATGCCCAATGGCACGGACTTCACCGTGGCGGCGGATCGGAGGCTGGCGGGGATCAATCTGGCCTTCATCGGCCGCCCGGCGCAATACCATTCACCGTCCTCGACGCCGCAGGCGCTGGATCAGGGCAGCGTGCAGCATATCGGCTCCCAGGCGCTCGAGATGGTCGATGATCTGCTGCGGGCGCCGACCCTGCCGCAGGCGACGCAGAACGCGGTTTATGCGGATGTGTTCGGCCTGTTCGTCGTGCAGCATTTCCCGGCGATCGGCTGGCTGCTGCTGACCGTGGGAGTCCTGGCGACGGCCTTCGCCGCCTGGGGCGCGCGCCATGCCACGGGCATGCGGGCGACGTCGGTCGTGCGCGGCGCGGCGGATGGCCTGTGGCTGTTGGCCAGTGCGGTGGTGGTGGGACAGGCGGTGCGCGCCTTGGCCGGGCCGATCGGTCGTCGCGTGGATTCAGCCGACCTCTATTACACCTTGCTGCGTCGCCTGCCGGTTCTGGAAATCGCCGTGGCCCTGGCCATGCTGGCCCTGATTCTGATGCTGACCGCGGGGCGACGGCTGCTGGGCCGATGGGGCGCAGCTGGAGTGATACTGGCCGCATTCGCACTTGCAGCGGCGCTGGGCGGTTTCAGCCTGCCGGTTTTGGGGGCGACGGTGATCGCGCTGGCGCTCAGCCTGGGGCGGCCGAAACCGCAGGACGCAGACGCCGTCTGGGGCGGCTGGCTGGGGCTGATCGTCCTGGTTTTGATCCTGGGCGGCGGGGTGCAGGCGGCGGCGCCTGAAGCCGCTTTCCTGCTGCTGTGGCCCGGTCTGATCGCCGCCCTGGCGGCCGCGTCGACGGCGGTGATCGGCGCCCGCTTCGGCTCGTGGGCGTCCTTGGCGCCCGCCGTCGTCGCCACAGCCCTGGTCGGCGGGTGGTTGCTGGTTCAGGGGCACGGCGTTTTCCTGGGCGTCGGCATGGACATGCCTGGCGCGGTGGGGCCGATCGCCCTGATGATCGCGATGCTGGTCCGCCCGCTGGCGCCGCGCTCGGGGCGGGCCTTGCCGATCTTCGCCGCCGCCAGCCTGGCGCTGGCCGTCGCGGTCGCCGTGGGGGCCAGGTTGGTCGCTTGATCCGGATGCGTTTGGCAGTCGTCCGCGCGATGAAACCGGGCTAAGCATACCGCTGCTGTTTCTCGGGGCCTCGGCGCGTTTGCACCATCTTCACGTCAATCCGTTCACCGTCCTGTCGCTGGCGATCGCGATCCTGGGCGCGTGGACGGCTCTGGATTTGTTCAACCGCACCCGCGACCAGATCGGCGCGACGCGATTGCGTTGGTTGGGCGTGGCCGCCCTGGCGCTGGGCGTCAGCATCTGGTCGATGCATTTCATCGCCATGCTGGGGTTCGAGGCCGAAGGCCCCGTCTTCTATGATCCCGGCCTGACGCTGGTCTCCTTCCTGCTGGCGACGGCCGGCACGTCCGCGGCCTTCCTGACGGCGGGGACGGCGCAGGCCAGCCCCTTGCGACTGGCGCCGGCGGCCCTGCTGATGGGCGGGTCCGTCGCCGCCATGCACTATGTCGGGATGGCGGCGATGCGGATGAACGCCGTCCTGAGCTATCAGCCCGTGCTTGTCGCCTTGTCGGTGGTCGTCGCGGTCGCCGCCGCCTACGCCGCCCTGATTGCGGCCCGCCAGGAGCGGAGCCTGGCCTGGCGCGCGGTCGCCGCCGTGATCCTGGGTCTGGCCATCGTCTCCATGCACCATGTCGGCATGGCGGCCCTGATCCTGACCCCGATCGCCGATGCCGGGCCGGTGGAGGGCGGGGCGTCGCCGGTCGTACTGGCGGTCGCGGTGACGACCGGGGCAGTCACGCTGCTGTTTCTCGCGCTGGGCGCCTCGATCGTCGATCAGCGGGCCAATGTTCTGGCGGCCGTGGACGCCGGCGGCGTCGGCTTCTGGGAAGCGACCCTGCCGATGAAGACGACGATGATGTCGCACCGCGCGCGCGAAATTCTGTCCATCGATCCGTCCTGCCGCCTTGGCCCGAGCGAGGTCGGCGACCGTCTGTCGCCCGAGGATCTGCCGTTGCATCGTCAGGCGCTGGAGCGCGCCCTGGCGGGCGAGGGCGAATATGATCAGGAATGGCGTCTGCCGGCCTCGGGCCGGTGGATCCATCTGCGGGGGCGCCTGATCCGCAGTCGTTCGGGCCGGCCGATCAAGATGTCGGGCGTCATCACCGACATCACCGATCGCCGTGAGGCCTTCGCCGCCTTGGCCGACAGCGAACGCCTGCAGCGACTGCTGATCAACGAACTGAACCACCGGGTAAAGAACACCCTGGCCACGGTGCAGTCCATCGCCCACCAGACGGCGCGGCGCACGCCGGATGTCGCCACCTTCACCGCCCTTTTCGAGGCGCGGCTCGTGGCCCTGTCCAACACGCAGAACCTGCTGACGGCTGCGAACTGGGAGCATGTCGATCTGCGCGCCATGCTGGCTCAGGAACTGGCCCCCTATGCCGAGGAACAGGTCCGCCTGACCGGTCCGGCCGTCGATCTGAACGCACAACAGACGTTGGGTATGGGGATGGTCTTTCACGAGCTGGCGGTGAACGCCGCCAAATACGGCGCCTTGTCGAACGCTTCGGGCTGTGTGCGGATCGACTGGTCCGTGGCGAACGGCCATCTACTGCTGGATTGGGTTGAAAGCGGTGGCCCAGCCGTATCGCCGCCTCAGCGCAAGGGCTTCGGTTCGGTGCTGATCGACTCGACGATCAACCGCTCGCTGCACGGCTCGGCGGTCATGACTTACGACCCCGAGGGCGCCAGCTTCAGCCTGCGCCTTCCGCTTTAGACGGCGTCAAAAACGGTCGTAGGGTTTAGCTGTTCTCGTTTTGATCAATGAGAACATCTTGTGAACCGGAACAAACCATGCACATAGTCCGCCTCACGAAACGGGGGCGGGTCCAGGCGGGTCTCTCCCAAGCTGAATGACGGGAATCATGGCAAGGGAGACGAAGGCAATGGCTTCACAGGCGGCACTCAAATTGGTGGGCAAGGACGACGGCGACAAGCAACGCGCCCTGGAGGCGGCGATCGCGCAGATCGATCGCGCCTTCGGCAAGGGCTCGGTGATGAAACTGGGCAAGGCGGGCGTGGTCGCCGAGATCGACAGCGTCTCGACCGGCTCGCTGGGCCTGGACATGGCGCTGGGCATCGGCGGTCTGCCGGTCGGGCGGGTGATCGAGGTGTTCGGCCCGGAATCCTCGGGCAAGACGACCCTGGCGCTGCACACCGTCGCGGAAGTGCAGAAGAAGGGCGGGGTCGCCGCCTTCGTTGATGCCGAACATGCGCTGGACCCGGTCTATGCCCAGAAGCTGGGCGTCAATCTGGATGATCTTCTGGTGTCGCAGCCGGACACTGGCGAGCAGGCGCTGGAGATCGTGGATACGCTGGTTCGGTCGGGCGCCGTGGACATCGTGGTCGTCGACTCCGTCGCCGCCTTGACGCCGCGCGCCGAGATCGAGGGCGAGATGGGCGACAGCCTCCCGGGCCTTCAGGCGCGCCTGATGAGCCAGGCGCTGCGCAAGCTGACCGCCTCGATCTCCAAGTCGAAATGCATCGTGCTGTTCATCAACCAAATCCGTCACAAGATCGGCGTCATGTACGGCTCGCCCGAGACGACGACGGGCGGCAATGCGCTGAAGTTCTACGCCTCGGTGCGTCTGGACATCCGCCGCACCGGCGCGATCAAGAACCGCGACGAGGTGGTCGGCAACACCACTCGGGTCAAGGTGGTCAAGAACAAGGTCGCCCCGCCGTTCCGTGAGGTCATCTTCGACATCATGTACGGCGAAGGCATCTCCAAGCTGGGCGAGGTCATCGACCTGGGCGTCAAGGCTGGCATCATCGAGAAGTCGGGCAGCTGGTTCAGCTATGACTCCACCCGGATCGGTCAGGGCCGCGAGAATGTGCGCGAGTTCCTGAAGCAGAACCCCGACATCGCGGCCTCGATCGAAAAGGCCGTGCGCGCCTCGACCAACAAGATCGCCGACGAACTGCTGGGCACGCCCGAGCCGGACGAAGGCCAGGATCTCGAA
>Ga0308165_1006213_pt1 | contig 10654 bp, 9 predicted proteins | sample PhyWR2_FD_201032 | JGI IMG/M metagenome (GOLD analysis project Ga0308165, IMG submission 201032) | Phyllosphere microbial communities from UC Gill Tract Community Farm, Albany, California, United States - DLSLW.R2 | ecosystem: Host-associated > Plants > Phyllosphere > Unclassified | place: USA... | reverse complement strand
GGCCGCCCGACGCCGCTGGTACAGCCGCAAAAGAACCGAGTCGCTGAAGTACCGCCGTCAGCAGGGGGCCATGCGTAAGCGGGCCAACCGGCTCAGCAGCCATCCGAGAGACATTCAGGTGTTTGAAATGATGAAACACCTGCGTAAAACGCTACCTGCAGGCGAGCTGCTGTACTGTACGGATGACCGGCTCGAGACGCTGGCCATCGGGCAGCTTTTCCAGATGCAGCTGTTTGAGACACATGACACCCACGTTTAGCGTATAACCCTTCCTTACAGACCATGCCCCTTAGCTGGGGCTTTTGCCGTGGTTTTTTTTTCAGCACCCCTGACGCATTTCCCTTTTTTTACCGTTTTACACCCGTCCTGACGTCTTTGCTGTGCCGGCAGCATGCAGGAGGCACAGCCGACGGAGCTTTATTCACAATAATCCGCAACCGGATAACAGATAAAAACGGCAAATGAATACCAGATAATCTGCAAAAAATTCTTAAACACTACTTTTAGTTCTTCGGGTAAACCCGAAATGATCTCTATCACGCGTGACATTGTGGATAAATTTAATGCCTTCGCTTGCAGCGGCCGCAGGCGACCGCGCCGCTCAGAATCTGAAGTAGCTCCCGCCTGTGGCGGGCATGGGAAGTTATTAGTTACAACACTCATATTCACAATATAAAACCACATCAGAGTAGACCTGAACCCTCCAGCCCCTCTCAGCCCGAACCGGAGCAGACCTGAAACTCCGAGTGCCCATTGACAGGCCGCCCCCGCCCCGGCCCATCGGGCCGGAACAGGAGTGGCTGATTAATGGGTGTTGTAACTAGTTGGTTTTACATTGCTGTGAGAAGTGCCGCGGATCCTTCCTTTCGTCTCCGACCGTCTGGCTGATAAGCTGCTGACAGGACGCTGCGTAAACGGCGTCTGGCAGGGGGGGGGAATTTTGCCACCATCAGCCCTGTAACCGGCTCTGCCGGGCTTACGGCGCCCGATGGCATCTGAGCCGTCCTTAACAGTTTCTGGCGCCTCCATGCCGCTGACGCGGCATTCACGGGACAGGCTGCGCACTGCTCGCCTGTCCGGCGACGTCTGAGAGGTACATGCTATGCAGGTTACTGAAGCAGAACAGCGGGATTCAGAAGAGGCATTCCGCCTGCTGGGTGAAGCCGTGCTCATGCTGGCCGATGCGGGACTTGAAACCACCCGTATACGGCTTGCGGGGATATTCCGCTCGGAGCTCGCCATACCCGGCAAATGGTCACCAGGTATGGCGGACGTCATGTAGATTGTTATCGATAAGCTGGAAATTCTTCCGGATGTGGACAATGCGGAACCGCTCTGAAAGCACAGGCCGGGTTCACTCCGGTTATCCCTGGTATTGAAACCGGTGGCCATAATTTTTTTTTCGCTGTCCTGTTCGAGGACAGGCGCCAGGCTGCCGCCGGTTTGCAACCTGATGCCGTGCCGGTTATAAATTGAGTAAATGACGTACCGGTTACGGAAGGGAGGATTCTATGGAAGAAGAACAGGGACTGAGGATAGCGCTTTCGCCGGTGCAGCTGGCTGCTGTACTTTCTGATCGCAGCGTCAGTGAAGGTGAGTCAGCCAGTAACCGTATATCCGGCGGGCTGGGGCTGGCGGGTGGCGTGGTGGAAATGTTCGGTGCAGGCGCCCTGTGCGTGGTGCCGGAGCCCACCATGCTGACCAAAGCCGGCTGCGTCTTTGTCGGAACGCACGGACTTGATACCATTCAGGCCAGTCTCCGGCAGGTCTGGACCGGCAGGCAGGTCAGTACCGATACCTTTAATTCCGCCGTGGCGCTCGCGGAATCGCTCGGTGCTGACCGCCAGACCGCCATGAAGGTTGGTCTGACGGTCGATATCGCCATACCGATGGCGTTTGCACTGGCGGCCGGCGCAGAGCGGGTCATTGCGGTACGCCGCGGGCGATTCAGAATCGCTGAGCATGAGTCACTTTCAGGACGTGCGCCCGGTGGCCACACCATCGAGCGACACATCGGTAAGTCGCCGGATGAGCTGCGCGAAAGGCTTATCAGGGAGCCCAGACTTGAAGAATCCAGCAGTTTTAAATCACTCCGTGAGGCAGAGGCAATCATCAGCCGGGTGCTGGCTGATAATAAAAATCAGATAGCGATGTGGGTGAAGAACGTTCCGCCTGGCATGCGGGCCCGCATGCGCCTGAGCCGGCGGTTTGCACACCCCACGGGGATTATGGTACGCAGAGGAAATCAGGAGACCGTTACCTGTTATGGCGTCCGCGTGGTGATTGATTTCAGGTCGTTTAACGGAAAACCCTATTTTATTCTGACTGCGTTTCCGGAGGTATAGTGGACCGTATCAGCATCAGCGAACTGGATAATTTTATCAGCGTATATTTCGGTCAGGATTACGTTATGGCCGAACCCGGTCATGAGATAGAGCCCAAAATTCAGGCCTACATTCACGACATGCCTGACGCAAATCTTCACGCCCTGCTGGCAGATATTGAGCTGTTTCTGGACGGGTGCGACGATACCGAGCTGGATTTCCGGACGCATTACAAAGGGGAATTTGTGCCGGCGAACTGGGACACCACGGCGCAGGCGTTTCTGACGCTGGTACAGGCGCGGGTGTCTGCCGCGCTTAAAAACCGTGAACGCTGACGTCTGGCCGTCGATCCCCGCGAAGCAGTCAGCGTAGCCGGGTCCCTGTTCCTCCGGATTCCCTTTTTACAGGCTACAGTGAATGCCCGGGGTGGCTCAGAATAACGGACATGCAGCGGACGAGCCGCCAGTGAAAAGCCGGATACAGACCATTGTATTTTACCCTGCACGGGCATTCTGTACGTGCGATCCGCACTTTTACGAGCAACGATTTCATTCATCTGGGACCTGCCAGGAATAACGCCATGAACAGACATAAAGTGACGTCTGCGCTTTTCAGCAGTGCGGGATACGATGCGACCACCGGCGTGCTTGAGCTGGAGTACCGGAACGGCGCGTGCCGGCGCTGGCGGGCCGTGCCGGCAAAGGTGTATCAGGCCTTCTGTGCGGCCGCAGACAGCGACACTTTTTTCAGGACCAGCATCGATGGACGCTACCTCTCTGTGCGGGGCAGCCTCAGCCTTCGGCGCGATGTCTGAGGCCATCATCTGCGCGTACGCATCATAGTTCTCCTGCGCCTGCTGGCGACAGTATCGGACGGGCGCCCTGCGCTCAGCCCGTACACGGTAGCCACAGCGGCGCTGCCGGGCTGATTCCGTCAGCGTGGCCTGCGCCCACGACCAGAACGCGCGGCCGGCATGCGGCGTCACACTGTAGCCGGCCTTTTTCATGATTTTACGGGCAATGCTCTCATTCCATTTACAGATGAGTGAAAGTGCCCCGTTAATATCACCGCGTGATGTGAGCATGTTTATTTCGTGAAATTCGTTCATGGTTCCCCCGCTCCCCGTCTGAATTATATTATCGGCAGGGGTTAATAATGACTTAACCCGTATTTGTTATATTTTTTTGCGACAGTAACAGGGCGTTATTTAATTAAGTAAATGCGCTGCGTGATAGAATGGTGACTTATTTCTCCTGCAGGAAACTATCCGTGAATAATCATAAAGCCAGAGTAATGGTGCTATCCGCGATTGCATTTATACCCTGTTCGTTCGCTGCGGTGACGGCAGGGTTCTCTCCCGGCGGCACGGCGCTGAACCTGATACTGCAGTTCGCCGGCAGCGCGCGCCAGAGCGTGGACGTGGCGGCCTATGATTTCACCAGCCAGCCCGTGGCGCAGGCGCTGGCTGCTTCCGTGGCGCGGGGCGTGACGGTACGGCTGGTTGCCGATGAAAAGAAAAGCCGGGACCGCTGGTCACTCGTCGGCGCGTTGGCCTGCGCGGGTGTGCAGGTGCGCGTCAACGGAATGTACAGCATCATGCACAATAAATTTATTGTTGCTGACGGAAGCGCGGTTGAAACCGGGTCGTTTAATTACACGTCATCGGCTGAAAAAAGAAATGCTGAAAACGCGCTGGTTATTACGGGCGAGCCGGCAACCGCGCGACAGTATCAGACGGAATTTAACCGGCTGTTGAATGAGTCTTCACCTGTAGCCTGCTCAGCGGACAGGCTGAATTAAGGATCATGCAGGTCTCATATTCAGTATTGTGATCGGGAGGTGGTTTATTATGGCGGCAAAGAAAACATTTCCGGTGCGGTTTACCGGCCAGCGCGGAACGCGGGAGTGTGCCGCAGACCTCCGTGCGTACAAGCCGGAACAGTGGCAGCGCTGGCTGAAATACGCGCGGGATAATAAAGCCACGACGGTGGTGACCTGCCTGTGCCGGCCACCCGATAAGGACGCTCGCTGCCGGCGCCTGAAGGTGCACCTTTCCCAGAAAACAGATCAGTGCTGGCTCGCGTCATGGCCGTTTTCCGGCCATGAGCACGCGCCGGACTGCCGCTTTTATTCCGTCTGGTCTGATGAAAGGCAGGCCGCTATTTATGCACCTGACGTCGTGAAGGCGGCACCGGACGGGAACATTGTCGTACGTCTCCCCACAGGCCTGCAGAAGAAAGATATTCAGGAAAAAAAACCGGATGCTATCCCGGTCAGCGCCGGACCCGTTAAGCGGCGCCGGCAGCCCTCAATGCGCCTTCTGGGGTTGCTGCACCTGCTCTGGGAGCAGTCCGGCATCAACGTCTGGCATCCTGCCTTTGACCGGAAGAAACGCTATCCGGGCTGGGTCAGCTGGCGGCTGAATGAAACGGCCGCACGCGTACGTATCGGACGGGTCCCGCTGCAGCAGTCGCTGCTGCTGATGGCCATGAAGGACTCAGCGCAGGCCGTGCAGAACCGTCAGGCTGCCAGAGACGCCGGCTACGGATCACGCCGTCTCATCCTGATCTCGCAGCTGGCTGCCTGGAGCGACGCGGCCGATGCGCGGCTGGAGTCCACGCTTCCGCTGGGACTGTTTGCCGGTTTTCCCGCGCTGCAGCTGCCTGATGACGTCAGAGCGCGCCTCGCGCGAACCGGGAGACTAGCGCCGCGGTGTCCTGATCATGGTTATCTGCGAAACCGAGCCGCAGGTAACGGTCTTCATCCGCAGTGACGGGCACAACATGCCGAGCAGCAGTTGCAGGATAATCGTAAGCGTCTCATCTGCACCGTCTTGCGCTTTGAACTGTCTGCCCGTGCCCCGAATTCCCTCACTCTGACAGCACCAGGTGATGCCTGTATCTCCTAATCGACTGTCAGTGACGCATATTTTTACTAAGATTAATCCGGGCGTGGAAGAATCCCGCCTTTTCATACGTTTTTAAATGGAGATTACAATGGAACTTGTAAAAGAGGCGGAACTGAACAGGCACGTCTCATGGGGCAGCATAATTGCGGGTGTGGTAACGGTAATGGCAGTGTCCCTGTTGCTGACTACGCTGGGGTCCAGCCTGGGTTTTTCACTGCTTTCACCTCAGTCTGACGATGTAATCAACGGTGCCGGCAAGGCTGTCATCATCTGGTCGGCTATCTCAGTAGTACTGAGTCTGGCCTGCGGCGGTTTTGTGGCCGGCAGGCTGGCGGGCGCAGATGGAACCATCCACGGATTCCTCTCATGGGCAACGTCTCTGCTTGTTGCTTCCGTGCTGGGCTTCGCCGCCGCTGGCGGCATTCTGCACATGGCGGGAAGCGCGGTTGGTGCGGCCGCATCAGCCACCGGCTCTGCCGTGAGCGGACTGGGCAATGCCGCAGGCAAAGCATCTGGCGTAACAGCAGACATCGCTCAGAATATCACTGACAGGCTCGGACTTAACACTCAGCTCGCGGCTACGCAGGCCGACACACAGGTGATGGATGCGCTGCGCAGGAGCAACATTAAAGAACTTCAGCCGGAGTTTCTGCAGTCTCAGCTTGAGGCGGCAGCGAGCGACATTGCGGATTCGGTCAAAAACCTGGCCGTCAACCCTGACAACAGCGACGCCATTTTTGATACGCTGAGCGGTAAACTGAAGTCACGGGCGGAAGCGGTCAGCAATGGTGTCGACAGGAATGAGGTGAAAAAGGCGCTGGCCGAAAATACCCGTCTGTCACCGGAGGAGGCGGACAAGGCAGTCGATAACTTCCTCCAGGCGCGTGACAAAACCGTTCAGGAGGTAAGCGCCCGCATGACGCAGCTCCAGAATAATCTTAACGATGCGAAGGCGCAGTACGCTGAATTTAAAAAGCAGGCAAAAGAGAAAGCAGATGAAGCTGCCAGCGCGGCTGCAAAAATCGCACTGTGGTCATTTATCGCTCTTCTGGCGGGGGCTGTTGTCAGTGCGCTGGCCGGTTTTTGGGGAGTAAATACGCATCCTGCATACCGGAAAATCAGGGCCTGAAGAAACCGGAGGGCATAATAATTACGCAGGCATTCCGGTGACCTTTTGTGACGTGCAGCTCACCTCCGGATTCAGCATAAATAAAAAGGCCTGCGGGTAAAGCCGCAGGCCTTTTGTCTGCTGAAAACTGCAACTGTCCCGGACGTGTCGGGTGCCTCCCGATAGGTCAGAAAAGCCAGAACCTGACCTGCCGTTTCTGCTCATTGCCAGGATGATTATGTTTGTATCTGACTTGGCCCCGCCGCTGAGGGGGATTCACGTCCGTTTGTTTACATCCATCAGTCCCGAAAGGAAAGCTGAGCGGTGCCGGGTGCCTCCCGGTGAGTCAGGAAAAGCCACAACCTGACCCGCTTATTGGCTTAGGCTTGCACCCTTTTGTGACTTGGCCCCGCCGCTGAGGGGGATTCACCGCATAAGAAAAATAGCACAATTTCAACAAGAACCTGAAATTCCTCTATTTATAACTGGTACTATTCAGCGGTATGCGCAACAGCATCTTCAAAATATCATTCGAACTCACTTCTAAAGGATCGTAAGGGCTGCCGATCTGCTGCCCTGAAAACCAATCCCACGCCAGTCTAAACGTCAATGAATTCTATATGTGACACTTACGTTTTTACTAAATCGTACTCGTGAAAATCTGCGTCCGTGGGTTATCAGTATGAAAATAAGTACCTTCTGGCTAGGGTGCGTCAGGGTCTACCGGCACAGCCTTTACCTTGTATCTAACATTATGTGGTGATTAGCTACCACCATAGCACATCAGGTTGAACGGTTACCGGGAGCACGACTCCGTATGTACAAGGCGAACAGTCGTGACGGTTTATGGGAGAGAAGTGAGGTTGGGCATGCACATGCTGGTAGTGCTCCGCAGCCATAACTTTGAGTCAGTTGAGCAGGCTGCCGACTTTCTGGGAGTGATGACGGTAGAGAAGTGATCAGGCACGTCAGTACGGAGTCGCCCCGGCATGTCGACAATCGGACCGCCTCAGCTGAGAGCGAAGCTTTACATGTCAGCTCTGTGCGGGAAAATTCACAATTAAGGGATGCGCAATAACTTCGATGAGTTGTGTATATGGGACAAACAGAAAATGGTAGCCATCGATGCCCTGATGAGAAAACTGGTGCGCTGGTATTATGGCGTACTAAAGACGAGAACCGCATTCTGTAACGAAAATTTAAGCCCCTTTTTATCCTCCCGAATAATATGTTTAACGCTATCAGTGCTTTCTTACGACAGTTGTACAATAAAATTCGTCACTGTCTGCCTGTCGGTAATGAATAAAAAGCCCTGCAGAAGAATCCCGCAGGACTTATGTCTGCTGAAAACGGTCGCTGTTTAGAGCGTGCCGGCTGACCGCAGGTATCTGCCCCGTTTACCTCAGTTTGTTTACATATGTCATTTTCCCTCAGGAAATCTAAGCGGTGCCGGGTGCCTGCCGGTGAGTCAGGAAAAGCCATAACCTGACCCGCTTATTGGCCAAGGCTTTCACCCCTTTTGTAGCTCAGCCCCGCAGCTGAGGGGGATTCACCGCTAGGAAATAACTGACCTCCCACGAAACGGCGGCATTACTTAACTTACTACTGGTATTGAAAAGTGGTGTGCAAAACAGTATTTTTACAAAAGCTGTAACCGTAACAGCTAGGGCTGAATTCTGGTGAGCTGCTGATACTGAACGTCCGGGTGGTTTTTTCTGGTGGATCCTGCTGTATTACCAGTTATGCTTTACGCTCAAGTTTAGTTCCAGCTGGTATCTGGTCTGGTAAGGGCAATGCTGCTAACTTAAATAATCATTGATTATTTCTTACTAAAAAGGGTTCGATAGAGCCGTGAGGATACTTACTATTCAGTACGTGCGTGGGCTGGCTGCATTGCTTGTAGTGATTGCCCATAATTCTGCCTTTCTGGGCGAATCCTGGGTAAACCGCATTCCCGGCGCCCTGGGAGTAGATATCTTTTTCATCGTCAGTGGTTTCATTATGACGTTCATTACCCGCCAGATGCCGGAGGGGGCCAATACATTTTTAATAAAGCGTTTTTTCCGCATATGGCCACCTCTGTTTATGGTGTGGCTGGCCTCGCTTCTCTTTGTTTATCATGATCGCACATTTGGCGAGATGTCATGTGTGCTTTATTTCTGTCTTCAGGATTACAGCAGGCAGGGCCCTACATTTGGTTACAGCCCTCTTGGCCCCCCCTGGACGCTGTCCTATGAAGTCATGTTCTACGTCGTTTTTGCCCTTTCCATGAGTCTCTGTTATCGCTACCGAAGCTATCTCTGTGCGCTGGTTTTTATGGCTGCAATAGTGGGATTTCAGCTAATTTATAACGGCAGTTTCAGCTTTTCCTCACAAATGTCTCCTCAAATTATTGTCTCGCACTGGTGGCAGGGCTGGATTAAAATTGCCAGTAACACGGTTGTTTTTGAGTTCATTATGGGTATGTTTCTGGCAGAACTGATGGTGAATGACAAAATCATTAACTCTCGCGTCATCCGGGCAGTGGCATGGGGCGCCCTCGTTTTTGCCATTGCCTTTGTCACTATCACTGGGCCGCAAGTTTTCGGCATGAGCGGCGGCTTCTGGCCTGCACTGATAATTATGACTTCAGTCATTACACTGAGCTGCCATAAGAAAACAGTAAACCTTCGTGTACTGTCATTTCTGGGTGATATCTCTTACTCACTGTATCTGGTTCATTACCCGGTGATGCTTTATATAAAAAATTCTTTACCGTCATCAGCGCTACAAAACGGAAATCCGTCAGTCTTTTTACTCTCAATTGTAGTAAGCACCGGAATATCGTCTGTTATGTTCAGACTGGTTGAAATACCCTCAGTACAGTTAGGAAAAAAAATTGCCGGAAATATCTCGCTGAAAAGAGCGCCCGAAGACAGCAAGCCATAGGGAACCATTCATTTGAATCGAACTTATCAATGGGTCTGGGCTGAACCTGTAAAAAAATCATTGAGCTAAGGCGGAGGTGAAAAAATCTTGCACGGTAGCAGATTGCGCTGTCGGTTAGCCGCTAGGGCAGGGGCATGCCAGCTGGCTATATCTGTAGTGGGTGACCCCATCAGATATGGTACTAAACTGGATAATCAGACAGCCTGATGTGCTCCTGTTGCGCAGGTGGCAGTCAGATTTCATGCTCAGCAGTTCTTTAATTTCATTCAGCCGCGTTCTCAGTCTTGCCATGTCGACACTCCTCCGGAAAATGAGTTATCAGGAAGATGTGTTGTCCATTGTTCCAAAAGTGAAACGCGCGAGATTCTGACAGATGGCCATACTTGGCCAGAAAAAACCAGAATCTGTGGTCGAATTAAATCGAAAAATGCGATCAAGCCACATCGGAATCAATGATCGGTTTGGGCCAGAATACGTACAACATCAGATATGTGTATCTTTGAAACTTGACTTCGCTATTTTTTTCTATGAAATTCTTCCTGACCGGAGTACATAATGACTCATGAAAAAAAACATGTAATATGGACTGTTAGCCTGATGAGTTTGAGTTTACTGTCATTTTCATCTGTGGCAGCCAGCATGTGTGCTTCAGCTGACGATAATGAAGCTCAGACTATTACCAGTCAGGAAACCGAAGAATGTACGGTCTCTCCATCACTTGGTTTTTTTACTGTGGCAGAAGGCGCATCTGTTGACGTCACCCGTGAAGGCAACGGTTTCGTTGCGGTTTCTATTCTTAATAATAACCTTGAGAGTTTTGGCAACGGCGGAACGATAGCTTCTGCATACACTGGTGTTCGCATAGCCAGTAATGGACCGGGTTCAGAAAATGAAACTCATATAGACGATTTTATTAATGACGGATTGATATCAGTCAGTGGTGGCTCAGGTATTGCCGCGGTGTATAATATTTCAGGATTTATTGGTGATTTTACAAATAGTGGAACGTTGCAAAATGACTCCGTTAACACCAGCATGGCGCTGAACAGCGACCTGACCGGTAAAGATAATTACACTACCGCCCTTTATAATCTTTCATCCATTGATTCGGTGCTTAACAGCGGGGTAATAAGGGCTGCGACCGGCATTACCAATCTGACAACGAGTGGCATAACCAATCGGATAGGTAAAATTGACAACGCGGGCACCATTACGGGCACCGTTGGCAATGGCATCCTCAACGAAGGAACGGTCGGCAGCATTATAAACAAGCCTGGCGGAATAATTCAGGGAGCAGACACGGGAATTAGCAATGCCGGAAATCTCACTCAGATTAATAACAGCGGTACCATTAAAGGGGGGGACTGGTCTGTATTTAACTCCGGC
>Ga0308165_1006212_pt1 | contig 10654 bp, 9 predicted proteins | sample PhyWR2_FD_201032 | JGI IMG/M metagenome (GOLD analysis project Ga0308165, IMG submission 201032) | Phyllosphere microbial communities from UC Gill Tract Community Farm, Albany, California, United States - DLSLW.R2 | ecosystem: Host-associated > Plants > Phyllosphere > Unclassified | place: USA... | reverse complement strand
CGTCTGCAAATATTCAAATTTTAATTAATATACCCCGATAACTTTTTAAAATACTACAGTTTGAACGAATTAAAATTAACTCTGGATACCGTAAATCCTGCTCACTTTTGGGGGCCGAATAACGAGAATTACGAAATGATTAAAGGTGCTTTCGCGAAGTTAAAACTGGTAGCGAGAGGTAGTGATGTTAAGGTTCTCGGTGATGAACAGGAACTTAAGACTTTTGAGGATAAGTTTAACCAGCTGATTGCACACCTCGAAAAATATAGCTCACTTACCAATAATGATGTAGAATCTATACTGGGTGCAAAAGCAGCCGGCGTAGTAAAAAAAGATGTAGAACAGCCCACCGGAGGCGGTGGAGAAGTGATTGTTTTTGGTACAAATGGCCTTTTGGTTAAAGCAAGAACTGCTAATCAGCGTAAAATGGTAAGCAGCATTGCCAAAAATGATATTCTTTTTGCCATCGGCCCTGCTGGAACAGGAAAAACATATACCGCAGTAGCTTTAGCCGTAAGGGCATTAAAAAACAAAGAAATTAAACGGATTATTTTAACCCGACCAGCTGTTGAGGCAGGGGAGAACCTCGGCTTTTTGCCCGGCGATTTAAAAGAAAAAATCGATCCATATTTACGTCCGTTGTATGATGCACTGGATGATATGATCCCTGCAGAAAAATTGAAATTCTACATCGAAAACCGTACGATAGAAATTGCCCCTTTGGCTTTTATGCGTGGCCGCACCCTGGATAACTGCTTTGTGATCTTAGATGAGGCACAAAATGCCACCGATATGCAGTTAAAAATGTTTTTAACACGTATGGGCCCAACAGCTAAGTTTATTGTTACCGGCGATGTTACACAGATCGATTTACCTAAAAAACAAATGTCGGGCTTATTTAACGGCTTAAGAATTTTGGAGGATATTAAAGGAATCGATATTATTTATCTAAGTGGTGAAGATGTGGTAAGACATAAATTGGTTAAAGATATCTTAAAAGCTTACGGTGATATTCAGTAGAAGAGTCCAGAGTCGGCAGTCTATAGTCTTGAGTCTAAATCGACTATGGACTATAGACTAAAGACTTTCCGACTTCCCAAATTTTTCCTATTTTTATGCCCTCATGAAAGCACTAAAAGAAACCAATTTCAATTTCCCAAATCAAAGTAATTTTTACAAAGGTAAAGTTCGAGATGTATACACTATAGCTGATCAACTTATGGTAATGGTAGTATCCGATCGTATTTCTGCATTTGATGTGGTACTACCAGAGGCTATCCCATTTAAAGGACAAGTATTAAACCAAATTGCGGCTAAATTTTTGGCAGCAACGCAGGATATTGTTCCTAACTGGGTTTTGGATATTCCGGATCCGATGGTCACCATTGGCCGTATATGCGAGCCTTATAAGGTAGAAATGGTGATTAGAGGTTACTTGGCTGGTCACGCTTGGAGAGAGTACAGCGCAGGCAAACGTTCAGTTTGTGGTGTGGCTTTACCTGAAGGTTTAAAAGAAAATGATAAACTTCCTCAACCGATTATTACCCCGACAACAAAAGCTTCGGTAGGGCATGATGAAGATATCTCTAAAGAAGATATTTTAGCAAAAGGCATTGTTTCTATAACCGATTACGAAAAATTAGAAAAATACACATCAGCATTATATCAACGTGGAACCGAGATTGCTGCAAAAAGCGGATTGATCTTAGTAGATACTAAATACGAATTTGGAGCTGCCGATGGTGTAATTTACCTGATCGACGAGATTCATACACCGGATTCGTCGCGTTATTTTTATGTTGAAGGATATCAAGACCGTCAGGATAACGATGAGCCGCAAAAACAGCTTTCAAAAGAATTTGTAAGAAAATGGCTGATTGAAAATGGTTTTCAGGGAAAAGATGGACAGGTTATACCAGAAATGACACCAGAAATTGTAAATTCCATTTCAGAACGATACATAGAACTTTACGAACAAATTGTAGGAGAAACCTTTATAAAAGCTGATGCTGATGCAATTTCTAGCCGTATTGAAACGAATGTTTTAAAGGCTTTAGAAACACTTTAAATTCGAAAGAAATTTATACATTAGTAAAATAAAGATTAGAGAGATGAAATTTTCAGTAGATAAACACGACAAATATGTAACCTTAAAGTTAGAAGAAACTAAGTTTACAAACGATAATGCGCCAGGCTTGAAATCGGAATTCTATTTACTCAATGCAGAAGGATTTCAGAATATTATTGTTGATTTAAGTCATGTTACAGAGTGTAACGATGCACAAGATTTAAGTTGTTTATTGGTTGGAGATAGACTTTGCAAGTCGGTAGGAGGTTTGTTTATTGTAACAGGAATTAACGATGAACTGGCACCAATTATCGAATTATCAAACATATTTCAGTCTGTAACGTTTGTTAATACATTAGACGAAGCAACAGATTTCATTTTTATGGATGAGTTGGAAAAAGAGTTTAGAGGCGCTAAATAAGTATAATTTACATGACATTCTGGCCTCGTAGTTTCTAAAAATCTACGAGGCTTTTTATATCTTACCATGATGAAATTTGAAGTTACAATTTTAGGAAGCAGCTCTGCAACACCTGTATTCAACAGGAATCCATCAGCACAGCTTTTAAATTGTAATGAAAAATATTACCTGATCGACTGCGGAGAGGGCACACAACAGCAATTAACCAAATACAACCTTAAGGCAGCCCGGATCGATTATATTTTTATCAGTCATTTACATGGCGACCATTATTTTGGTTTGATCGGATTATTATCCAGTTTGCATTTAAACGGAAGGATTAAACCCATGCAAATATTTGGTCCGAAACCTTTATTAGAAATTTTGGAGGTTCAGTTTAAATATTCAGATACCGTACTAAGATATCCAATCGAGTTTTTCCCAACAGAAGCCGACCAATCAACACAAATATTCGAGAATAGTGATTTAACGGTTAAAACTATTGTTTTAAACCATCGTATACCTACAACAGGCTTTATTTTTCAACAAAAAAAGCGCCAGCGCAAACTAATTAAAGAGAAAACAAATGATGTTCCTATGGCTTATTACACAGCTTTAAAAAAAGGCTTGGATGTAGAATTGCCAAATGGAGATATTTTGCGAAGCGCAGATTACACCACAGAAGCTGATCCACCGAGATGTTATGCTTATTGCTCTGATACCTTGTTTGACGAAAGTTATTTCGCTACCATAAAAGGTTGTGATACAATTTACCATGAAGCAACGTTTATGCATGAGCTTTTAGATAGGGCTAACGAAACACACCATACTACTGCTTTACAGGCAGGAGAAGTAGCCAAAATTAATGGAGCGAAGAAGCGCAGTCTATTTTCGAAAATACAGAATTAGCTGTAGAGGGAAGAACTTTTCAGCTCTAAGTATTTTGAAATCTTCTTATAGATCGTTATTCTTTATAAACTCAAATTTATTATGTTTAATCGTTACCCTAAATTATTTCAAGGGCTAAATGCTGAAATAAATTACAATTGACAGATTGTGATAAAATTAGTCGTCATTGTGAGGAGGAACGACGAAGCAATCTTTCTTCCTTTCATGCCTAGCTATAAAGATTGCTTCATCCGATGAAAAATTGGCTTCGCAATGACGATTCTCCTCAGGTTATCATTTCTAAAAAAAAAAGTCATTTTTTTTTTATTTTATTGAAATGAACTTGGCTTCAGCTTTAACTATAAACAAAAAAAAAGCCTTGCAATTTAAAACTACAAGGCTTTCGTTTATATAAAAATTAATTACTTGTCTTTTTTGTTTCCGCCACCAAATACTGAGAAGTGAACGTAACGTTTAGGGTTAGCCTTTAAGTCGATCATCAAAGCATCTAAATTTTTAGAAGCGTTGTTTAAGTTGTCAGAAAGTGTTTTGTCATTTAACAGTTGTCCCAAACTTCCTTTTCCTTCCTTAATGCCTGATATTACGCTTTGCAAATCACCGATTGCACTATTGGCTTTATCTAATGTTTCTTTAAAGTTAGCAGCTGCAAACTTATCTGTAACCGTATTAATGTTGGTTAAAATATCGCTGATCTTTTGATTGTTATTATTTAAGTTAGCAGTAATGCCTTCAACGTTTTTAAAGATCGCTTCAATTCGGGCACTTTCTGAGCCAACCAAACCATCAACTTTTTTTGATGTAGTTTCTAATGAAGCCAATGTACCAGCAATACTGTTAAAACTTTTATCTACGTTTTTCTGGAAGTTAGGATTCAAGATGGAATTTACACTACTCAAAATAGAATCCATTTTACCAATAATCAATTCAGCTTTCTTTTGCACTGGCTGAACCTGTTCCATTAACCCTTTTTCTACGTTGGCATTTAAAGTATAACCATCTTCAGCCATTTTTTTTGAGTCACCCAACGACATTACAATCGCTTTACTGCCCAAAAGATCGGTACCTTCTAAACGGGCTATACTATTTTCTGGAATTTCATATTTACTGTTTACACTTAGTGTTGCAATTACAGTACCATCTTGTTGCAGTTCGAGTTTGGCAACACGGCCAATCTGGTAACCGTTAATAAGGATGGGCTTAGATACGGTTAAACCATCAACCCGGGTATATTTTGCGTATAAAGTTGTTTCACTTGAAAAAATGGAATTACCTTTTAAAAAATTATATCCAATTATTAATAAAGCAATGGCAAATGCAGCTAAAATACCTACTTTGGTTTCGTTCTTAATCTTCATGAGTGTTTTTATTTTATGGCTGCAGATTTTAAAGCATTTTCAAAACCTGCTAGAGCGTAATTTCTTTTTTTAACGGTAAACTTTATAAATACACAAAGCTTACATCAATTGTTTGGTTTGGTATCTGTTTTATATTTTGTGTAAAGGTAAAATAACTATCATTTATAATGTCACTTATTTAACCTCAATATTTTTTTTATACGTTTTTATTGCTTCAAAAATAGAATTCGCAATCTCACTTTGGCCTTTTTGCGAATTGATGTATTTTTCTTCTTCTGTATTTGATATGAACCCAACCTCTGTTAGTACGGCAGGCATACCACATCGTTGCAGCACTAAAACTCCTTGTTCTTTAACTCCACGGCTAAATCTTTCATCCCTTTTGATATAACTGTTCTGAATTAATTTTGCAAATTTAATGCTTTTATCCCGAAAGGTATTTTTTAATAACGATAAAAGAATAAAACTACTAGGGTTATTAGGATCGTAACCGTCGTATTTACTTTTATAATTCTTTTCCAGTTTAATATCAGCATTCTCACGGATGGCCGCATCCTGCTCTTTTAACCGATGCGAACCGGCTACCAAGGTTTCTACACCTTTAATGTGTTTGTTTCCTGGAGGCATAGAATTGCAATGTACTGATATAAAAAGATCGGCATTTGCATCATTTGCTATTTCTGCCCGCCTGTATAAATCAACATCAATATCTGTCTTACGCGTAAAAATCACTTTAATATCAGGCAATTCCTCCTTTATAATTTCACCCAGCTTCAACGCAACTTTTAAAGAAATATCTTTTTCTTTAGAAAAACTTCCGGAAGCACCTGGTTTTCTACCTCCATGCCCAGGATCGATTACAATGGTTTTAATTTTGTATCCTTGGGCAGATGTTTGTTTAATAACGATTAATGAGAAGAAAATTAGTGTTATCAGAAGTTTAATCTTCATTTATAAAATTTTAAAATGAGGTTTCGGCTATACGTCTATAATTTTTAATTGCCTTGATGATGCCATTTACGATTTCGTTTTGCCCTTCTTGCGAATTCATATAATCTTCGTCTTCAGGATTACTTACAAAACCAATTTCAGTTAGTACCGCTGGCATGGCCGCACGTGCCAATACCGCTAGGCTTTTTTCCTGTACGCCACGATTAATACGTCCGGCATTCACATACTCTTGTTGCAACATAGAAGCAAACTTTAAACTCCTATCCCTATTGGTTTGTTTCATTAACGACAACATAATATCACTTTCGGGTGTATTTGCGATAAAACCCTCATAGTTTTTCTGGTAGTTGTCTTCTAAAAACATCGAAGCGTTTTCCCTTTTAATCACCTCGTCCTGTTCACCCAAACGGCCTGTTCCCGATACAAAAGTTTCAGTTCCCCTTGTGGAAGTACTTTTTGAAGTAACCGTTCTATAAACCGGAACTTTACGCCCACGTACTTTTTTGTAATAATCAACCACTCTCGAAACACGCACGGGCATATCATTTAAGTGAATTGAGATAAATAAATCCGCTTTGGCATTATTTGCAATATTAATACGCTCGTATAGCGGGATAAAAACATCCGATTCTCTGGTATAAATTACTTTTATACCTTTTAAGCTGTCTTGAAGTGCCCGCCCAAGATTTAATGCAGTTTTTAATGCTACATCTTTTTCTTTCGAATAGACCCCGTGGGTTGCACCATCTTTACCACCGTGACCGGCATCGATCACAATTGTTTTAATTTTATATTCTTGCGCAATCACCTGATTATCAATTGAATTTGACAATACTAGATAAATAATAAATGTTAAAATGGATTTAAGATACATCAATGGTATATTTTTCACTAATTTTGAACGTTTTTGATTAAACATTTGTGCAAAAATAACATTCAAATACGAATTTGAAACTTCTTAAGAGCTCTATTTTACTAATTTCTGTCATTTTATTAACACTTGTTGTTGGTAAAGCTAACGCATTTTCTCATTTTTCATTGCAACAAATTATCCAGCAAGACACAACTAAAAAGGATACTACTAAAAAGACAGGTAAAAATAATAGTAGTATCGATCAGAAAGTTGAGTATAAAGCGGAAGACTCTGTAAAAATGAGTGCCGATAAAAACATTGTTTATTTATACGGCAATGCAAGGGTTATTTATGGTGATTTCGAGCTAGATGCAAGTTACATCATGTACGACAAAAAGCAAAATACCATTTTTGCCAGCGGCGTTAAGGATCCTAAAACCGGAAGATATACCGGTAGGCCGATTTTTAAATCTGGCGCAGATGGCACTGCAATTGCAGATTCTATTTTTTACAATTCAGAAACAACACGCGCTAAAGTTTATGGCGTTTTCTCTGAACAAGAGGGGGGATTCTTTTCGGGCGGGCAAAGTAAAAAACAGATTGATGATGAACTGCACATTAAAAATGTAATGTACAGTACTTGTAATCTTCCACATCCACACTTTGGGTTAATGATCTCTAAAGGGGTTGTTACCGAAAAACAGATTATTACAGGGCCTGTTTATATGATTATTGAAGATGTACCTACCTTTTTGGGTCTGCCTTTTGCATTTTTCCCAAAGCCAAATAAACGAACGTCGGGTGTAATTTTGCCAACGCCAGGTGAAGATGCTACACGTGGTTTTTTCCTTCAGAACGGTGGTTATTACCTTGGTTTGAACGATTACTGGGATGCCAAGTTAATGGGATCTATTTACACCAACGGCTCTTACGAAACGAGTGTATTGAGTAATTATACCAAACGTTACAAATATAATGGCAACATTAATTTGGCTTACTCTAGTTTTAAAGATGGATTGGAAGGTACAGAAGCCTTTGCAAATCCTACAAAAAACTTTAGTATCAACTGGAGTCACAGTCAAAATGCAAACGCCAATCCGGGAACTACATTTAGCGCAAGTGTTAGATTAGTATCAACAGGTAGGTCAGGCTATTATAAAAATACTGCTGCAGGTACTACTTACGATATTAATACCATTGCAACCAACTCTACAAGTAGTAGTATAAGTTATGCTAAATCCTACTCCAATGGGATGAATTTCTCTTTGGCTGCATCGAGTGACCAGACTTTAAGTACAAGGGCCATATCGTTAAGGTTACCAGAAATGACTTTCAACGTGCCTACATTTAACCCATTTAAGGCAAAAGATGCTGTTGGAGACGAAAAGTGGTATCAAAAAATAACGGTGGGTTACAGTTTACAGGGAACCAATAGAATTGATACTTTTGATAGTTTGCTATTTCAAAATGACGGCTTGAAAAGATTAAGAAGTGGTTTTTCGCATAGTATTCCTATTAATATGTCTTTTACGGCTTTAAAATACTTAAATTTTAGCGTCGGCGGAACCTATAATGAAGTATGGAATTTCCAGAGTGTAAACAGAAGATATACCGAATATGCCGATAATACCTATAGTTTTAGAGAAGATACCCTGAGTGGTTTCAAAAGGGCAGGGAGTTATAGTCTATCAACCAGTTTATCGACTAAAATATACGGACGAAGAGATTTTAACCCACAGGGTAAAATTCAGGCCTTAAGGCACGTAATGACACCCAATGTTTCATTCTCTTACTCACCAGATTTTACAAAAGCAGGTGCAGGACCTTACAGACCGGCCATAAATCAAAATGGTGATCCTATTTTAACCAATGGATTACCCCTAAAATATTCCATTTTTGACGGTATGGCGCAACCTGGTTCGTTTGGAGGCCCCAATGCGTCAATTGGATTTGGATTGGATAATACCGTTGAGTTGAAGGTGCGGAATAAAAACGATACCACTGGGACGGGTTCAAAGAAAATACCCATCATTCAAGGTTTGAGTTTTAGCGGATCTTATAATTTCCTGGCTACATCTTATAAATTATCGACAATCGGTTTTAGTGGGCGTTCTCAATTTACTGATAAATTGGGGATTAACTATAATGGAACTCTCGATCCTTACTCACTTGCAGCAGATACTATACCAGGTTCTACACGACGGATCAGACAAGACCGTTATTTCTGGCAGAGTGGTAAATTTTTGCCACGCTTAGCTAATTTTGGTTTCTCATTCGATTATAGCTTAAATCCAGAGGCATTGAAACGTAAAAATGAGGCCAACGACAAGCTCGGCGAAGCAGCTAATAAAAAAGGTTTAACTGATATACAATCAGAGCAATTGGCAGCAATCAGCCGCGATCCGAATGCTTTTGTTGATTTTAATATTCCATGGAATTTCTCGTTCTCTTATAGTTTTCAATATACGAATGATGGAAACACCACTACAACTTCAAATACATTAAACTTTAATGGCGATGTCAATTTAACACCAAAATGGAAGGTTACCTTTAATTCTGGTTACGATTTCAAGAACAATGGTTTAACACCAATGAATTTGGCCATCTATCGTGATCTGCATTGCTGGGACATGAGTGTAAACTGGGTGCCATACGGCGCTTACAAAAGTTACTCTGTTACCATTAAAGTTAAGGCATCAATATTGCAAGATTTGAAATTGAGCAAAAGACAAGGTTTTTACAGCACATACCAATAAATTTATGCTAGCCGAAATTATTACCATTGGCGATGAGATTCTCATTGGCCAGATCGTTGATACCAATTCAGCCTGGATGGCTAAACAGTTAAATCTAATCGGTGTTTCTGTTAAACAAATTACTTCCGTTTCGGATGATGAACAACATATTCTCGAAGCCCTAAATCAGGCAGAACAACGTGCAGATATTATTTTAATTACTGGTGGTTTAGGGCCAACCAAAGATGATATCACTAAAAAAACCTTAGCGAAATATTTCAATATGGGTTTTCGCAATGATGCAGGAGCGTTAGAAATGGTCCGCCAGATTTTCGAAAAGTATAAACGCCCCTTATTGGATATCAATATTCAACAGGCCGACGTTCCTGATGGTTGTGAGGTTATTGTAAATAAAAATGGAACTGCCCCATGTATGTGGTTTGAGCAAAATGATAAAATTTTTGTTTCCATGCCTGGAGTTCCTTACGAAATGATGTACCTCATGGACGATGAAATTCTACCCAGGATTACCAGTAGGTTTAAACTTCCATCAATCGTTCATAAAACCATACTTACTGCAAATATCGGCGAATCATTTCTTGCTAAAGAGATTGAAGAAATCGAAGACAGCTTGCCAGCACACATCAAATTGGCGTATTTACCCAAATTGGGTCAGGTACGATTGCGTTTATCAGCTAAGGGAGATAATGAAGCTGGCTTAAAAGCAGAGGTAGAGACTTATGCAAAACAGATCATTACAAAAGTGAATAAATTTGTAGTAATTGATGAAGATATCCCGCTTGAAAAAGCCATCCTGAACATTATGAAAGCAAAGGGTTTAACTTTATCAACTGCCGAAAGCTGTACAGGGGGATATATTGCGCATTTAATTACACAACATCCCGGATGCTCTTCGGTATATTGGGGCGGGGCAGTGGCCTATGCCTACGAGCTAAAAGAATCAATCCTCGGTGTAAAAGAAAGTACGTTAAGCACATTTGGCGCCGTAAGCGAGCAAACCGTTACCGAAATGGCCGAAGGTGCAGTAAAACACTTTAAAACAGATTACGCCATTGCCGTTAGCGGAATAGCTGGTCCTGATGGTGGAACGGAAGATAAACCCGTGGGTACCGTATGGATAGCAATTTCTTCAAAAGATAAAACGGTAGCTAAGGTGTTTAATTTCAGCAACAAACGTATTCAGAACATCGAACGATCGGCAGCATCTGCGTTAACCATGCTATTAAATCTACTTAAAGAAACAGTTTAGAACGAATAAAAACTGTATTTTTGTGGCGTTACCAATATAAAATACTGTAATTTAATATGGCTCAATACGAACTATTGTTACCAAAAATGGGTGAAAGTGTTGCGGAAGCAACG
>Ga0308165_1006211_pt1 | contig 10657 bp, 14 predicted proteins | sample PhyWR2_FD_201032 | JGI IMG/M metagenome (GOLD analysis project Ga0308165, IMG submission 201032) | Phyllosphere microbial communities from UC Gill Tract Community Farm, Albany, California, United States - DLSLW.R2 | ecosystem: Host-associated > Plants > Phyllosphere > Unclassified | place: USA... | reverse complement strand
TTCATCCGCGTGCCCTGGCCGGCGGCGAGAATGATGGCGGCGCGGGCGCGCGTCTGGCTGGTCATGAATCGTCTCGCAGTCTAGTCGTCCTGCGATCTAGCCCATCATGCGGGCCAGCGGGAGATGTGGATGAGCGATCGCGACCTGGAAGGCTGGACCATCGCCTTCGACCTTGACGGCACGCTGGTCGATTCCGCCCCGGACCTGATCGGCACGCTGAACCGGATGCTGGTCGAGGAGGGGCTGCCGCCCGTGCCGATGGAGTCCGCCTCGACCCTGATCGGATCGGGCGCGCGGGCGCTGCTGGTGCACGGCTTCGAAGCCGCCGGCGCGCCGGTCGAGCGGGCCAAGTCCGACGAACTGTTCGAGCGGTTCCTGGTCGATTACGCCGTCCATATCGCCGACGGCTCGCAGCCCTTCGAGGGCGTGGTCGAGACGCTGGAGCGGCTCAGCGAGCGGGGCGCTATCCTGGTCGTGGCCACCAACAAGCGTTCGGACCTGTCGGAGCTGTTGTTGGGCAAGCTGGACCTGACCCGCCATTTCGCCGCCATCGTCGGCCCAGATCGGGTCAGCGCGCGCAAGCCCTCAGGCGCCCATCTGAAGGAGGCTGTCGCCATCGCAGGTGGCGATCCCGAACGGGCCATCATGGTGGGAGACGCCGCGCCGGACGCGGATGCCGCGAGAGACGCCGGCATGCCCTGCATTCTGACGACCTTCGGCTTTACGCCGACGCCCGTCGAAGACCTGGGCGGGGACGTGCTGATCGACGCTTTCGAGGACGTCGAAGAGGCGATCGACGGCATCCTCTCCGACTTCTACGTGAGGCGGGCGCTGAAATTCTGATACCGGCCGACAGGAAATCTGTCGGCCGAATGATCGCTGCTGCGGTTGCGGATCGACATGGCGATGGACAGATTGGCGCACCCCTGTTGAAAGTGCCGTCATGTTTGCTCGCTTCTTCAAGATTCCGCTGTGGCAGCGAACCGCCGCCGGCTTCATCCTCGGCATCATCGCCGGGCTGATCCTGCGCGAGCGGGCCGAGACCTGGCTTCAGCCGATCGGCGACGTTTATCTGAACCTGATCCGCATGGTGGTGGCGCCGCTGGTGCTGTTCACCATCGCCAGTTCCATCGCCAAGCTGGGGGAAGGGGCGGGGGCCGTGCGGTTGGGGGTGCGAACCATCCTCTGGTTCGCCATCACGTCGCTGCTGGCGGTGCTGGTCGGTTTCGCCTTCGGCCATATCATCAATCCGGGCGTCGGACTGTCCAACCTGCCGCTGGGCGAGGTCAAGGACCGGGTGATCCCGACCCCGCTGGAAGTTTTGATCGGCGTCGTGCCGACCAATCCGTTCGCCGCCCTGGCCGAAGGCAAGGTGCTTCAGATCATCTTCTTCTCGGCCTTGGTCGGGATGGCGCTGGTGGCGCTGGGCGACCGGGCGCAGGGCGTTCGGCGTCTGGTGGATGAGGGCGCGGCCATCATCTTCCGCATCACCCGCTGGGTGATCCAGCTGACGCCTATCGGCGTGTTCGGCCTGATCGGATCGGTCGTCGGCGGCTACGGCTGGGAGGCGCTGCTGCCCCTGGTGAAGTTCATCCTGGCCATCTATGCCGCCTGCCTGTTCCACATCCTGATCGTCTATTCGGGCCTGCTGAAGGTTCACGGGCTGAAGGTGACCAGCTTCTTCCGCGGCGCCTTTGCAGCCCAGCAGACCGCGTTTGCGACCTCTTCCTCGCTGGGGACGTTGCCGATCACCCTTCGCCAGACGGTCGAACGGCTGGGCGTGCCCCAAGCCTACGCCGCCTTCGCCGTGCCTTTGGGCGCCAATGTGAAGATGGACGGGTGCGGGGCCATCTATCCGGCCATCGCCTCGATCTTCATCGCCCAGTATTTCAAGATTGATCTGACGCTGACCCAGTACGTCCTGATCGGCCTGACGGCGGTGCTCGGGTCGCTGGGGACGGCCGGCGTGCCGGGGACCAGCATCGTCATGCTGACCCTGACCCTGTCGACCGCCGGCCTGCCGCTGGAAGGCATCGGCTATATCGTCGCCATCGACCGGATCATCGACATGATGCGCACCGCGACCAACGTCACCGGACAGATGCTGGTGCCGGTGCTGGTCGCCAAGGAAGAGGGCATCCTTAACCAGGACATCTACAACGGTCACGTCGCCTGGCTTCCGGGCGACCCGGAAGCCGATACGCCCGAAGGCGTTCGCGCCGCCGGAATCTGAAACAGGCGCTTGCGCGGGGCCGGCGACCGGGCTATGTCGCCGCCTCCGCAAGGCAAGGACGCGTAGCTCAGCGGGAGAGCACCTCGTTCACACCGAGGGGGTCACAGGTTCAATCCCTGTCGCGTCCACCATCCTTTTCAAGCACTTAGCTCGAAGCCTTGTCTCTCACTCCCCGCCTGACTTCCCATAAACATCAGATGTTCTCATTCTGTTCACGGTGAGTTATGGCTCCTTCGTCGGTGGCGCGACGGAGGACATCATGGGCCAGCCCCTACCAACCGAAGAACTGATGCGCCTGGACGCAGAGCTTGCCGCCCGAGTCGTGCGCAACCCGCCGCCGCACCGCAGCTTGCCGGCGTCGCCTGGGCCGGGGTCGAATGTCGCTTATGTGTCAAAGGCCGAGAACGAGCGGCTTTTGCGGCAGGCGATGGTGTTGGGCCTCGGCCGGTTCCAGGCGCGATGATGCTGCCGATCTCCACATGGGTCGATGACGGCATTGGCCTGGACGTGTTCTGCAACTGCGGCCGCACGGGCTATGTGCCAGCCGAGACGGCGCGCGGACTGGACACGTCGATGTCTCTACCGCTCGTCGCGCATCACTTGGTCTGCAAGGCCTGCGGGTCGAAGGGCGCCGCCCTACAGGTCAGGTTCTCGATCTCGGACTATTACGACCAAGCGCGGGGCCATGGCTGTCTGATACCGGGCGGGCAAAGCAAAACGCCCCCGGCGTGAACCGAGGGCGCTTGGGACGGGCGGTCTCACCCAGGGAACTTAATAACCGCCCACCGAGCGGGGTGGCGCATATTGCCGGGCCACCACCCTCATAAGCCGGCTCTGCTGCAGTTAACTCCAGCAGCGACCATCGGTTCCTGTGAGCGGAATACGACGAAAGCCGCCCCGGTCTCCCGGAGCGGCCTCGATGGCGGAGCCGAGGCTCGACGCTGAAAGGTGGGATAATCCCTCTTTTTGCCTAGCCCGGTCGGGGCGGCGGCGGACAATCCAGCCCCCGCATCCCCATGGTGTCGAAGAAACGGCAAAGCCGTCCGACCTGGGCCGCCAGCCGGTCACCCCGCGCCTCGATGGCGATGTCATAGGCGTCGAGCGCGGCCTCCGAATAGATCGCCTCGGGCGCCAGGACCGGCTTCGGCTCAATCTGCAGATCGGCAGGGCTCGGGTAGAAGGCGCTCTGCGGTGCCTTGGTGGCGCAACCGCTCGCAAGCGAGACGGACGCGGCGAGCGCTAGGGACAGCATCAGGGAGCGAGTTGACCGCATCGAAGAGATCCTTTTCGCGGGCGTTGATGATGGGGGTTTCAACGGAGGCCTCGCCGGCAGCAGTTTCCCGCGCGCTTGATGCCTTCGTTTCGGTCTTCTGTGTCTGGGCAGCCTGTCGGTCTCGCTCGCCCTGTGCGCCCCTGTAAGAGCAGTAGGCGCCGGTCAGGACGAAGGCGGCGATGATGGCGACGATCAGCCAGCCGGTCGGGCTGAGAAGGCGCTGGACGGAGCGGAGGAAGGCGAGGGCGCCGATCATAGGATCTGCCCTTTGGCCTTCGCCGTCTGGGCTCGGCGATCAGCGAGACCGTTCGTGCCGCCATTGATGGCGCGGGTCAGGCCTTCCAGGTCGTCCGCGTCGGCTTTGGCGTTCAGCTTGCGGCCGTCCCAATAGACGCAGCCGACCAGCAAACCGATCGACGGGTAGGCAACCATCTCGGGCCGGCTTTCGAGGTCGATGCCGATCTGGCGCCCGACGCGCCGATAGTTGGCCCTTCCGGTGAGCTGGATCGGGCCGCGCCCCTTGTAGCGCTTACCGTCGCCGGGCTGGGTGTTCCCCAGGTCCGCGCGACCCTCGTAAGCCGCACCGCTGGCGATCTCTTCCATGTACCGGAAGCCGCCGCTCTCATGCGAGCATTGACCCATGAAATGAGCCAAGCGCAGGCCGGTGTCGAGAATGCCGTAGGTGCGGAAGTGGACGTTCGCGGCAAGTCCGAGTTCGGCGGCGATGGCCGGTGCGGCGCCCATTCGTGCGAACAGAGCGGTCAGGGTGCCGGCGCCGATGATCCCATCGACCGGCACACCAAGGTTCGACTGCAATCGACGTGCGTCGAGCATGGCCAGTCTCCAGATTGTGGGGGTAGGTCAGGCCTGCGGCTTGTCGCGGGGCCAGTAATAGCCGGCGATGCCGCCAAGCAGGATGTTCAGGCCGCCCATGGCCGCCGAGAACAGTTCCTTGTTCGCCTCGGGGACCGGGAAGAACGCCAGCGTTCCAAGGCTGAGTACGAAGCCGCCCATGGCGATTGTTGCAAGGGCGGTGCGGGCATGAATGACTGGTAGCTTCATCTCAATCTCCCTCGAACAAGGGCGTCGTGGTCTTGTCGGCTTCGCGCATCACAGCTTCCTCTCGATGGTGCGGCACAGGTCACGCACAGCCGTCTCCGTGGACCGCTCGGCGTCGTGCAGCCGGTTGATCGCGTCGATGGTGCGGGTCTGGCCTTCGCTCAGGTCTCGGACGGCGTCCTGCAGGTGCCCGACTTCATGTGCCAGATCCGCCATCGGCTTGGTCGACATGATGTCGCCGGCGATCAGGGTGTTCGCTGCGGCGATCGGCTCCTTGGCCTTGCCGCTCCAACCCTTCCAGCCAGCGAAGAGGGCGGCGCCACAGGTGCCCAGAAGCCCAGCCAGGGCAGCATAATGCGCAACCCACTCAGGCGGGCTGGTAGGAGCGCTCATAGATTCCCCCAGAAGCTACTTGGTGAGCGCTGTGCGGGCGTCGCCCATGGCTCGATAGATGTTCCAGATCTCAAGGGAGACGAGGCCGAGGTAGACGACGGTTCCGGTCGAGGGCGTGCCTGATGCGTAGATGCCGAAGTGAATCTGCAGCCACAGGAAGGCTCGGCCAAACGCCGAGGCCGTGCGGATGAAGGGCGTCGCTTTCCAGAAGCCGTTGATGGCGAGGCCGACCAGGCCGGCGAGGCCCAGCGCCAGGGCGCCCGACCCCCATGCCGACTGCGACATGATGTTGAGCATCGCCCTGAACGAGGGATTGTCGGCGAACATCCCCTCGTGGCTGAGGACGTTCCAGCCCCAGAAGAGCATCATGCCCGCCAGTATCCACTCCGGAACGCGCAGGGGCAGGGTCTGTTGGAAGCGGACGTGGACGGTCATGTCAGGCCTCGGCCGGGGCGACCGGGGCTGGCTGGGCTTCCTCGGCGGGAGGCGCGGGCTGCAAGGAGACGACGCGGGCTTGAGCCGCGGTCAGCCCACCTTCGAAAGATGTGACGATGCGCTGAAGCATTTGTTTCGTGCCCTCAGCGCCCGGTTGGCCCAGCGGACGGACGAGATCGTCGGCGCTTGCCTCCACAGCCGCCTTGAGCAGGGCCAGGAATGCCTGACCCTTCGCACCGGTCAGCAAGTCCACTGCGGCCTGCGCGGATGGCAGGCGGGCCGCTTTCGCCAGAGCAGCGGCCTCCGCCATCATGGCCTGGGCCTCAGCCAACTTCTCGGCGTCGGTCTTTTCGGTCGCCATGATCAGTCCTCACCACGCGGCTTAGCGGGCGACTGCGGGCCGCGCCGGCGGATCGACCCGGCTGACTTCGGCTTGCGGGCTAGGACGTAGACGGCGACGCCGACGACAGCGACGACGAACAGGACAGCGAGGATCGCTTCCATAGCAGGCTCCTTGGGTTGAGGGGTTAGACGTTGTCGGAGAACTCGACGTTGACGTAGACGAGGTCCACGTCCCCGCCCTTGGCCACCAGTCCGACGAACAGGGCGGTCTTGGTCTGCCCGGCCGCCAGCGTCGTGTTGAACACGGGCGTGAAGCCGGTTGAGGGGTAGCTGATCGACGCATCGCCAGAGACGCGGGACCAGGTGCAGGTCGCGCCCGACGTCCCGGTGTAGCAGGTGACGATCACGTCGTTCAGGGCGGTGCTTATCGAGCCAGCGCCCGTCCGCGAGCGGGTGATCTGTGTCGGCGTCACCTTGGCCCAGAACGTCGGAACCGGAGTTGGTCCGTAGGCTCCGAACTGATCGACCCAGAAACCCGCGTTGGCCTTCGTCATGGAGCCGAGAGCGATGCTGCTGGGGCCTGTCCACTCGACCAGATTATCCGGCCCGAACGGCGCGCCCCAGGCCATCACCTTGCGGGTCGATCCCCACACGGTCTGGATCGTGTCGGTCGCGTCATCGAAGACGGTGTTGTCGCCGAAGTAGATCTGCTCGGCCGTCATGGCGATGGAGGAGCCGAACGACCCCGACAGCAGTTGCAGGACCGTGGGCTTGCCGCCTGTCGCTGCCGCTTTGACGCTCCACGACGCCAGCGCTTGCTGGTTCTCCAGATCGATGATGGCTAGGGACTGTTCGGTGACGGAGGCACCCAGATCCGAAACCGCTGCATCTTCGCGATAGCCCGTGCTGAGCGTGCCGGGCTGCAGCATCGCTCGCGCCCACGAGGCGGTCGAGAAGTTCTGTAGGAGCACGCGGGCCTTGGTGATTCCCAGACCGTCGCCGGCCGTGAAGGCCGCCTCGACGCGTTGTCCCCAAGCAAAGGCGCGAAGATCTATACCGCTGTCCGCGATATATCCGCTGGCGCCATGATACTCGACCTGAACGCGCGATCCGTTGCCTGAGGCGCCCTCAATGCTGACGACGAACGGCGATCCCGCTTCGATTGGCACATCGAAATAACGGAAGGATCCAGGCGCGGTCGAGAATGTGTAGTCGCCCAAGGTCGGGTAGTTGTCATCGACCCATGCCCCGCCGAAGAAAGGCCAGGTGCGGATAGGCGGCAAGAGGTTCGGCGCCGCCCGTTGCCGAGCGGTGACCTGATTTATCGCCTCCGCACGTGCCCCGGTCTCCGTCGCTAGGGCAAGCTCCAGATCGATGATGTCGGCTTCGGTGTTCGCCGTGCGGGCTTGGACCAGAGAGATGGCTTCGGCGTTTGACGCGTCACCGTCGATCCGCGCCTGGTTAACCTGAACGATGCGGCTGTTGAGGTTCGGCTGTCCGCCGCGCGCCGCCGCGATCTCTGTCCCCTGAGCGTCAATGTCGGTACGGGCCTGGGTCAGCAGGCCGTCGATGTTGAAGATGTCGCCGAAGGCCGCCTCGATGTCAGACCTGATCTGCGACAAGCCGGGCGCATTCGGCATCACGTCGGCGACCAGCGTGCGGACGGTGATCGGCCCCTTCAACTCAGCCGCCGAGAAGTTGCTCCCACGACGATAGCGCAGGGCCAGCCAGACCACGGCGCCGGACTTGGGCCCCTGGATCGTGAGGCTGCGGATCGTCGGGGCGTATGAACCCGCGTCCATCCAGCCCGGCAGGACATTGCCGTCGGGGTCCAGATAGAGCGGGGGCGTGTTCGGATTCTCTCCCGAAGCGACAGCGCGCCAGCTAATCAGCAGAGCGTCGGCTGTGTCGTTGGAGACCAGGCCGGTCAGGTCAATGTTCGGCAGCTGTGACCCGTCGGGCGCAGGGCCGGGGACTGTCACCGTCCAGTCGCCGGGTGCGGGCGGGGTGACGGAGCGCGGATCAACCGGCGTCAGCACCTGGGGTGTCGGCGGCGTCGGATCCTGACCCAGCGCAAACGGATACTTCGCGTCGGTCTCGCTGACGAACGACACCCGCACCACGCCAGTCGCTGGGTCATAGTCGGTGTTCAGGCACAGGCATTTCAGCCCGTTCAGAACGAAGCCGGCCTCGGTGATGGTGAAGGCGTCGCCCGGACGGATGCGTTGCAGATGCGGCTTCAGCGGGATCACGCCCGCGACGCCCTCGCGCGTATTGGCGATCTGCAGCGCAGCGAGCTGAGCGGCCTGAACCGCGTCAGTCACATACGGATAGTCGATCCCAGCCGGGCGAACGCCGCCATCCTCATCGCGGTAGGCTTGGGCGGTCACCTCTTGGTCAATGGCCGTCATCTGCCAGCGATGCGGCTCGCTCCAGAACCGGGGGCGCAGGGTGTTGATCCGGTCGATGCGGCTGGCGGCCGTGTCGATCTCCAGAGGGCCCGCGGTGTCATAGGCCGAGACGGTGACGATGCTGGTCCGCGGCGCGGCGCGCTGGATGCAGCTGATCTTGCCGGCGCGCTGGGCGTAAATGGCGCCGCCCGCTTGCAGGAAGCCGGTGAGCACCTGGTGCTTGTCGTCGTCCGTAGTAGGATAGGCGGCACAGGTCCAGCCGTTGGCGTCCGCGACATTGGCGGCGGCGACGAAGGCCGGAACATCGATACCCGACAGCTTCGCGCCGATGCCGCCGACCTGGTAATCGACCTGAGGTGCGCCCTTGCCGTTTGGTCCTTCCCAGAGGCCCAACGTCCACTTCAGCGCCCACAGGATCGGGTTGGCGGAATACTCCCACGTCAACGGGTTCGAGAGCCGATGCTCGCCCGACCCGCCGGGGTAGGTCGAGTCCTTCCGAGGATCGTAAACAAGCAGGCCGCGCAGGGTGATCAGGGGCTTGATCTCGCCCGTCGGGAACGCCGTGCCCTTCGAGTTCTCGCCCATGACGATCATGTACGAGGCCTTGCCGGACAGCTTGTGCGCCGAGGTCCAGCCGGGAAGGGTCGCGCCGTTTTTCAGCCCCGTGGGCGAAGTGATGGCGGTGTCGGGCTGGGCACCCTGGCTGGTCTTGTACCAGAGCTCGCCCGCATACTGACTGCTGACGGCCTTGCCCGACCCATCGAAGGTTACCGTCTCGTCGTCGGCCATGAAGCCTTCGAAACCGTCGATCGGGCCAGCGCCCGAGAGCACCGACGGGATGCCGTAGTACATCAGGTCAGGGCCGAAGGTCTTGCGGTAGACGGCCGAGCCAGGAACGCCGATGCGGCCGGCGGCGAAGGGGATCGGGCCGTCGGGGTCCAGCGTCCATTCGAAAGTCCGACCGGCCGCCCCGACTTGCGGCTGGAAGATCGACATCGCCGCCGAGATGGCGACGTTCATCAGGACATTGCCCGCGATGCTGGTCAGTGTGGCGCCGATCCCGGCCGATGCGGCAGCGCTGGCGCCAGCTGCGGCAGCGGCAGGCGCGGCGGCGGCGACGGCGGAAGCAGCGGCGGGCAGGAGGAACGGCATTCAGACCCTCCAGGCGCAGATGAACAGGTGAGGGATCATCGGTTCGATCAGGCCCGAGGCGGGGTTCAGGCCAAGAACCCGACCGTTATCCAGCGCCACGGCGAGCGAGCAGCCGAAGCCGTCTCCATCCTCGGAGGGCATGGCGATGATGTCGCCGGGCAGGGCGGCGGCCGGCGGAACGCGCTCTAGCCCCGTTGCGTCCATCAGGGCGATCAGATCCTTGAAGCCGAGCCGACGGATGTATTTCAGGGCGCCGGCGAAGGTCTCGTGGCGCGTGCCGTTCAGCAGCTTCGCCGACCGCCCCATCTTGCCCATCGCGTGAGCCGCCAGCTTGCCGCAGTCGCGCTTGCCCGGCTCAACAGCCTTGAAGGCAAAGCGGTCCATGCAGGCCTGCGTCGCAGCCTGGCGCTTCATCATCGGGTGCATGGATCGCCCTACTTGGAGAGAGGCACGAAGGTGTTGAGCAGGCGCTTGAACAGGCCGGGGTTCTCAGGCCGGCTGCGCCACTCGTTCTTGCGGGCGACACCGTCGACGTAGGCCAGGCCCATTTCGCCGGGCCAGATCCGCTGATGCGTCGCGTGGTTCAGGCGCCAGTCTGAGTTCGGCTCCAGCTGGCGTTCGGCCTGGGTGCCGCACTCCAGCGTCAGCAGCCAGCTATCACCGACCTGAAACCGGGGCTTGTCGATCTCGCCGTCAAACTTCAGCTCGGGCGCGCCGATCAGACGGCCGGACGCCTGATCAACGGCGCCTTCCCACCACTGAACCCGTGTCCCCTGCGTTGACGGGGCGGCGAGGGCGGCTGCGGCGACGTCCGAAACCGGCAGGATGCCGATGTCGATGCGCGTGGTCTGGGTCTCTGAGCCATCCTTGATCGACCCCACCGTGTCGAGCGAGCCATAGACCGGGTGATGTCCGACATAGGCCTCGGGGCCATTGCCTTCGCCGGCGTCGAAGATGACGAAGCCGCCATCGGTCAGGCAGATCGCGCCCCCAGCCATATCGAAGCGAACCAGCGTCGCCTTGACGAAAGCGGGCTGCTGATAGGCGGCTATCAGGTTCGCGTCCATCAGCGCTCCCTCACCGTGAACTGCAGGCCGACCAGGCGATCGACGCCGACCGACCATTCGCCCAGATCGCGGACGAAGCCCTCGATCATCGGCTGGGCGATCTCGACCACGTCGTTATCCGCCGGCGGGAAGCGCAGCATCGTGCGGAGAGGGACGGTCGCTGCCCCGCCCGAGACCGTCACGCTGGCCTTCGCGCGATAGAGGAAGCGGCGGCCCTGGGTGATGACCGACAGGAACTGCCCCTTGCGGATGACATAGCCGTTTGTCAGACCGTCGATCACCAGAGCGGACC
>Ga0308165_1006210_pt1 | contig 10660 bp, 9 predicted proteins | sample PhyWR2_FD_201032 | JGI IMG/M metagenome (GOLD analysis project Ga0308165, IMG submission 201032) | Phyllosphere microbial communities from UC Gill Tract Community Farm, Albany, California, United States - DLSLW.R2 | ecosystem: Host-associated > Plants > Phyllosphere > Unclassified | place: USA... | reverse complement strand
CAGCGCCAGATCGAGCTTCTCGCCCTGGGTGCCGTGACGTTTGCTGTCGTTGTGCAGCGATGAGAGCTGATCTTCGTAGATTTGACGGGTGTCGTGCAGCAGACGGCCAATCAGCGTACTTTTGCCGTCGTCGACGCTGCCGCAGGTCAGAAACCGCAGCAAACTTTTGTGCTGTTGCGCGTGCAGGTAGGCTTCTACGCCGCCTTCATCGGCAATCTGTTGAGCAATAGTGGTATTCATGGCGGCTCCTTAGAAATAACCCTGACGTTTCTTCAGCTCCATGGAGCCTGCCTGGTCGCGGTCAATCACGCGCCCTTGTCGCTCGCTGGTGGTCGAAACCAGCATCTCTTCAATGATCTCCGGCAGCGTCTGCGCGTTCGATTCAACCGCGCCGGTCAGCGGCCAGCAGCCGAGGGTACGGAAGCGCACCATCTGTTTTTTGATCACTTCCCCTGGCTGCAGATCGATACGATCGTCATCAATCATCATCAGCATGCCGTCGCGCTCGAGCACCGGGCGTTCTGCTGCCAGATACAGAGGAACGATGTCGATATTTTCCAGATAGATGTACTGCCAGATATCCAGCTCGGTCCAGTTGGAGAGCGGGAACACGCGAATGCTTTCGCCTTTGTTAATCTGGCCGTTGTAGTTGTGCCACAGTTCCGGGCGCTGATTTTTAGGATCCCAGCGGTGGAAGCGATCGCGGAAGGAGTAAATACGCTCCTTGGCGCGGGATTTCTCTTCATCGCGGCGCGCGCCGCCGAATGCCGCATCAAAACCGTATTTGTTCAGAGCCTGCTTCAGCCCTTCGGTTTTCATGATGTCGGTGTGTTTACCGCTGCCGTGCACGAACGGGTTAATGCCCATCGCCACCCCTTCCGGGTTTTTATGCACCAGCAGTTCGCAGCCGTACGCTTTGGCGGTACGGTCGCGAAATTCATACATCTCGCGGAATTTCCAGCCGGTATCCACATGCAGTAGCGGGAACGGCAAGGTGCCTGGGTAAAACGCTTTACGCGCCAGGTGCAGCATCACGCTGGAATCTTTGCCGATGGAATACATCATTACCGGGTTAGAAAACTCAGCGGCGACCTCGCGGATAATATGAATACTTTCCGCTTCCAGTTGCCGCAGGTGAGTCAGTCGTTTTTGGTCCATAACCGTTCCTTAAGCCAAATTTATAACAGAAGAACCAAACCCTTCTGCATCTGTTGTATGTTGAAACCAGGCGAGCGTGTCGTGCAGCTGCACAACTTCTCCCACCACAATCAGGGCGGGCATCGGGGCGTCTTTCGCAAGGCTTGCAAGCTGTTGTAACGTGCCGATTGCAACGTGCTGATCGACGCGTGTACCGCGCGAAATCACGGCAACAGGCGTTGTTGCGTCGCGGCCATGCTGGATCAGCTGTTGGCTGATTTCGGCCGCCTTCATGGTACCCATGTAAATAGCCAGCGTCTGGCGTCCCTGCGCCAGGTGTGCCCAGTCCAGCGGCGCGCTGTCGGCCTTGTAGTGGCCGGTCACAAAGGTCACGCTCTGCGCGTAATCACGATGGGTGAGCGGGATACCGGCATAAGCCGTGACGGCAGATGCCGCGGTGATCCCCGGTACTACCTGGAAAGGCACGCCCGCCTCGGCCGCCGCCTGCAGCTCTTCGCCGCCCCGGCCAAAGATAAACGGATCGCCGCCCTTCAGACGGACCACGGTTTTACCCGCTTTGGCCGCCGCAATCAGCATCTGATTGGTGTCATGCTGCGGGACAGCGTGCCCACCCGCGCGTTTGCCGACGCAGATTTGCTCCGCATCCCGGCGGATCAGTTCACGTATGCCGTCGGTCACCAGATGGTCGTAGAACACCACGTCCGCGTCCTGCAGCACCTGCAGGCCGCGAAGCGTCAGTAATCCGGCGTCACCAGGCCCGGCGCCGACCAGAATAATTTCGCCCGCGCTGCTGCCTGGGTTATCCAGCTCATCTTCCAGCAGCTGTTGGGCAGCCGTCTCGTTGCCTGCGTGCATCAGGCTGACAAAGCGGCCACGGAACACGCGCTCCCAGAAGCGACGACGTTCCGTCACGCTGGTCAGGCGGGTTTTCAGATGGTTGCGCCAGAAGCTGGCTTTCTCGGCCATCCGTCCGAGGCTTGTCGGCAGTAAGGCTTCGATTTTCTCGCGCAAGACGCGCGCCAGCACCGGTGCGGTACCGCCGGAGGAGATTGCCACCAGCAGCGGCGACCTGTCGACAATCGACGGGAAGATAAAAGAGCACAGCGGCTGATCGTCCACCACGTTCACCAGACGATGACGGGCGTGAGCGGCAGCCGAAATGCGCTGGTTGAGCGTCCGATCTTCAGTGGCGGCAATCACCAGCACCACATCGTCGATAAGCGATTCATCAAAGTCCGCCTCGGCCACAACCTGCACCTGCGCACCTGCACGCTGTAAAAAGGCGATTTTGCGCAGCGCGATCTCGCCGCTGCCGACAACCAGCACCGGACGGTCTTTTATAGCAGCAAATAAAGGAAGGTAATCCACAATGCTACAACTCGCTAACAACTAGGAATAGTGGGACTATAGGGGGCTGTTCGGGGCGAATGAAATTACGAATTGGAATGAGTAGTTACTCAATGGAATAACGCCGTGAAAAAGCTCATATCAAAAAGTGCTTAAGACGCGCCATGACAGGCATTTAAGAGCAATTCAAATTGTGTAAGCGCCATCACGGTTTCATACTAGGCGCGTTAAAATTTTGATCTCTTTTTTAAGGATGCATTATGTTTTCCGCAATGCGCCACCGGATCGCTGCCCTGGCGTTCGGCGTTTGCTTTATCCTGCCCGTTCAGGCAAAAACCCCCGCCATGGGTGAAATGGCCGCCTCGCAGGCGCGTCACATTGCGACATTTTTTCCCGGCCGTATGACCGGTACCCCCGCCGAAATGCTCAGCGCTGACTATGTCCGCCAGCAGTTCGCCGGGATGGGCTACCAGAGCGACATCCGTACCTTCCAGAGCCGCTATATCTATACCTCACGTAATCAAAGCAAAAACTGGCACAACGTGACCGGCAGCACCGTGATTGCCGCCCATGAAGGTCACACCGAACAACAAATTATTATCCTCGCGCATCTGGATACGTACGCTCCGATGAGCGACAGCGATACCGACCACAATCTCGGCGGCCTGACCTTACAGGGCATCGACGACAATGCCGCAGGCGTCGGGGTGATGCTGGAGCTGGCCGATCGGCTGAAAAACACGCCCACCCAGTACAGCATTCGCTTTATTGCCACCAGCGGCGAGGAAGAGGGAAAGCTGGGCGCGGAGAATATACTTAAGCGCATGAGCGCCACCGAGAAGAAAAACACCCTGCTGGTGATCAACCTCGATAACCTGATCGTCGGCGACAAGCTCTACTTTAACAGCGGCAAAACCACCCCTGCCCCGGTGCGCAAGTTAACCCGCGACCGTGCGCTGGCCATTGCCCGCGCTCATGGTGTCTTTGCTGCCACCAACCCAGGCGGCAACGCAGCATTCCCGAAAGGCACGGGGTGCTGTAATGATGGAGAGGTGTTTGATAAAGCCGGGATCCCGGTTCTGTATGTCGAAGCCACCAACTGGTCACTGGGTAAAAAAGATGGCTACCAGCAGCGGGTAAAATCGAAAGCCTTCCCGACGGGAACCAGCTGGCACGACGTGCGGCTGGATAATCAGCAGTACATTGATGCCGCGCTCCCGCACCGGATTGAACACCGCAGCCGGGACGTGGTGCGCGTGATGCTGCCGCTGGTAAAAGAGCTGGCGAAAGCGGCCAAGGCCTGAGAAAACGCCCGGTGGGGGCGACGCCTTACCGGGCCTGGTTTTCGTGTCGTTAACCTTCGTGCAGTCCGCACTCGCGCTTCAAACCAAAGAAGCGCGTCTCTTCTTCTGCCATGCCTGGCTCCCATTTGCGGGTGGTATGGGTATCGCCAACCGACAGATAACCCTGATCCCACAGCGGGTGATACTTCAGGCCGTGCTGCTGCAGATACTGGTAAACGGTACGGTTATCCCAGTCGATAATCGGCAGCACTTTGAACACCCCGCGCTGGAGACCGAGCACCGGCAGGCTCGCTCGGCTGCCGGACTGATCGCGACGCAGGCCCGCAAACCAGGTTTGCGCGTTGAGTTCAGACAGAGCGCGGTTCATCGGCTCAACTTTGTTGATGTCGTTGTATTTCTCAATGCCCTCAACGCCCTGCTCCCACAGCTTGCCGTAACGCGCTTCCTGCCAGGCCGCGCTCTGCTCAGCGCGGTAGACCTTCAGGTTCAGCTTGAGCTTGTCCGTCAGCTCATCGATAAACTGGTAGGTTTCCGGGAACAGATAGCCGGTATCGGTGAGGATCACCGGGATATCCGGGCGGATCTGATTCACCAGATGCAGGCTGACGGCCGCCTGAATACCAAAGCTCGAGGAGAGCACGTATTCACCGGGCAGATTCTCCAGCGCCCAGGCGACACGCCCTTCGGCATCGAGCTTTTCCAGCCTGCCGTTCGTTTCGGCCAGCGCCAGAATGCGTTCGACTTTTGGCAGTTCATTAAGGGCATTTAGATCGAGTACGGACATAAGTTCCTCACTTTTTGCCGGGCGGCACTGCGTTTGCCCGGCCTAAAAAAGCCCAGGCCCGGTAAGCTCAGCGCCACCGGGCATGACCGGGTTACTCCCAGAAATCCCTTGCGGGATCGAGCACCGGGCGAATAATGCCCGCACGCACCGTAAAGTCGCCGAAGCCTTCACCCGCTTCGCGCTCTTTCGCCCAGCGCCCGACCAGCTCGTCAATTGACTGCAGAATTTCCGGCTCGGTAATGTTTTCGCGATACATTCGCGGAATACGCGTTCCGCTGCGATTCCCGCCCAGATGCACGTTGTAGCGACCAGGGGCTTTACCCACCAGACCCAGCTCGGCCAGCAGCGCACGGCCACAGCCGTTCGGGCAGCCGGTCACGCGCATTACAATATGTTCATCAGGGATGCCGTGTTTTTCCAGCACCGCCTCCACTTTGTCGGTGAACGACGGCAGGAAGCGCTCGGCTTCGGCCATCGCCAGCGGACAGGTTGGGAACGACACGCAGGCCATCGAGTTTTCCCGCTGCGGTTTCACCGTATCCATCAGGGTGTGTTCCCGGGCCAGCTTCTCGATCTTCGCCTTCTGGCTCTCCGGCACGCCGGCGATGATCAGGTTCTGGTTAGCGGTAATGCGGAACTCGCCTTTGTGGATCTTCGCGATCTCCAGCAGACCGGTTTTCAGCGGACGACCCGGATAATCCAGAATACGGCCATTCTCGATAAACAGCGTCAGGTGCCATTTATTGTCGATGCCCTTCACCCAGCCGATGCGATCGCCGCGACCGGTGAATTCGTAAGGACGGATCGGCTCAAACGTGATGCCCGCCCGACGCTCCACTTCTTCCTTGAAGGTGTCGACGCCGACGCGCTCAAGGGTGTACTTGGTCTTGGCGTTTTTACGGTCGGTACGGTTACCCCAGTCGCGCTGAGTGGTCACAACCGCTTCGGCCACCGCAAGGGTGTGTTCCAGCGGCAGATAGCCAAACTCGCTCGCGGTGCGGGCGTAGGTTTTCTTGTTGCCGTGCTCAATGGATAAGCCGCCGCCCACCAGCAGGTTAAAGCCCACCAGTTTGCCGTTCTCAGCAACCGCGACAAAGTTCATGTCGTTGGCGTGCAGATCGATATCGTTCTGCGGCGGGATCACGACCGTGGTTTTGAACTTACGCGGCAGATAGGTCTGGCCGAGGATCGGTTCAACGTCGGTGGTGGCCACTTTTTCCTGATCGAGCCAGATCTCGGCATACGCGCGGGTCTGCGGCAGCAGATGCTCTGAGATCTTCTTCGCCCATTCGTAGGCTTCGGCGTGCAGCTCGGACTCGTACGGGTTGGAGGTACACAACACGTTACGGTTCATGTCGTTGGCGGTCGCCAGCGCATCCAGCCCCACCGAGTGCAGCATCTGGTGTACCGGCTTCACGTTCTTCTTCAGAATGCCGTGGAACTGGAAGGTCTGACGGTTGGTCAGACGGATGCTGCCATAAATCGTATTGTCATGGGCAAACTTGTCGATCGCCTGCCACTGTTTAGTGGTGATGATCCCACCCGGCAGACGGCAGCGCAGCAGCATCGCATGACGCGGCTCCAGCTTTTGTTCAGCACGCTCGGCGCGGATATCGCGGTCGTCCTGCTGGTACATACCGTGGAAACGGATCAGCAGGAAGTTATCGCCTTTGAAACCGCCGGTCAGACCGTCATTCAAATCTTCGGCAATGGTGCCGCGCAGATAGTTGCTATCAACCTTCATGCGCTCGGCATCAGTCAGCTTGCCTTCGACCACCAGAGGGCCAGGATGTTTTTCGCTCATTAGTAGACATCTCGCTGATAACGGCGCTCTACGCGCAGCTCACTTAAAAATTCATCCGCCGATTCAGTATCCATGCCACCGAATTCAGCAATCACTTCCAGCAAAGCCTGCTCAACGTCTTTCGCCATGCGATTAGCGTCGCCGCAGACATAAATGTGGGCACCGTTATTAATCCACGCCCACAGCTCTGCGCCCTGTGCGCGCAGTTTGTCTTGTACGTATATTTTTTGTTGTTGGTCACGAGACCAGGCCAAATCGATGCGCGAGAGCACGCCCTCTTTGACGTAGCGTTGCCACTCGACCTGGTAAAGGAAATCTTCCGTAAAGTGCGGGTTGCCGAAGAAAAGCCAGTTTTTACCGGAGGCTTCATCGGCGGCGCGCTGCTGCATAAAGGCGCGGAACGGCGCAATACCGGTCCCTGGACCAATCATAATCACCGGGGTGTCCGGGTTGGCAGGCAGACGGAAGTTGTCATTGTGCTCAATAAACACCCGGACTTCGCCCTCTTCCTCAACGCGATCCGCGAGGAAGCTGGAGGCACCGCCCGCACGGGCGCGGCCTTCGATGTCGTAGCGCACCACACCAACGGTCACGTGCACTTCACTCTCCACTTCTGCCTGGGAAGAGGCGATGGAGTAGAGGCGCGGCGTCAGCGGACGCAGCAGGCCGCTTAATGCCTCCGCGCTCAGCTGTGCCGGAGCAAAACGCACCATATCCACAATCGGGGTGGTCGCGGCATAGTGCTGCAGTTTCGCTTTGTCACCCACCAGCGGCAGCAGTGCCTCGCTGCGGGTCAGGGTGGCGTAGTTTTCCACGATATTGGCGGTGTTGACGGTCAGTTCGAAATGCCACTGCAGCGCTTCAGCGAGCGACAGGGTTTTGCCTTCTACCGTTACCGGCTCATCGCCCTTCAGCCACAGCAGCTCAACCAGCTCTTTCACCAGCGCCGGATCGTTCTGATACCAGACGCCAAGCGCATCGCCCGGCTGGTAACGCAGACCGGAGTCGCCCAAATCGATTTCGATATGACGCACATCTTTTTCAGAGTCGCGACCGGTGATTTTCTGGTTAACAGAGAGGCTCGCCGTCAGCGGTGCTTCTTTGGTATACGGGCTGGTGTGGATGTCGTTGACCACGCCAGTGGCGGTCACGGCAGCCTGCGCCGGCGTGTCCTGCGGAACGCGGGCTTTCAGTACATCAACAATGCGTGCGCGCCATTCGGCAGCGGCGGCCTGGTACTCGACGTCGGTATCGACGCGGTCCAGCAGGCGTTCACCGCCCAGCTCCGCCAGCTTGCTGTCAAAATCTTTGCCGGACTGGCAGAAGAATTCATAGGACGAGTCGCCAAGGCCGAAGACGGCAAACGCGGTATCCGTAAGTTTCGGGGCTTTTTTCGAGAACAGGAACTTATGCAGTGCAACGGCTTCTTCAGGCGGCTCACCTTCGCCCTGGGTTGACGTAACCACCACAACCAGTTTTTCTGACGCGATTTGCTTAAATTTATAATCCCCGGCGTTCACCAGGTTCACGTTCAGTTTGGCCGCGAGCAGATCGTCGCGCAGTGCTTCGGCGACGCGGCGGGCATTGCCGGTTTGCGAGGCAGAGATAAGCGTAATTGCCGGGATCTCAACGGCGGTAGCCGGTGCGCTTACCGCGCTGCCGGGCTGCTGATTGAGCATTCCCCAGAAATAACCGGACACCCAGGCGAGCTGGGTAGGCGAAAAATCAGTGGTGGCCGCCTGCAGGCGTGCCAGTTGCTCCGGGTTCAGGGGAAGCAAATTTGAAGGTGGGGCCTGTGTTGTCATGCGTCGTTATGTTCCAGTAGCAAAGCTGAATTTTTATCTTAAAGACAGAACAGAGTGTAAGGTTAACGGCGCGGATCATAACAATTAAAGAAGGGATGGAAATAATAAATAACCAAAAGAACTAACCTCTTTTAGCTATTGTTCTTAACAATAAAAACGATTAATTAAGCCTATGAAAATAAACCATAAAACCGTAAGGCATCGCAGTGTAAGCAGCGTCCCGGGAGAATGCCCGTTTTAGTTAATGATAAAAAAGGTACTTTCCGGTACTCTACGGCGGTTTTTTCCGCATTTTTGAGAGTCCACGATGTCCACCACACTGTTTAAAGATTTCATCTTCGAAGCCGCCCATCACCTGCCTCACGTCCCGGAAGGGCATAAATGTGGTCGCCTGCACGGGCACTCCTTTATGGTGCGCCTGGAGATCACGGGTGAAGTCGATCCGCACACCGGTTGGATCATGGATTTTTCCGAGCTGAAGGCCGCCTTCAAGCCGACCTATAATCGTCTCGATCATTACTATCTGAACGATATTCCGGGACTCGAGAATCCGACCAGCGAAGTGCTGGCGAAGTGGATCTGGGACGAGATGAAGCCGCTGGTGCCGCTGCTGAGTGCGGTGATGATCAAAGAGACCTGTACCGCGGGCTGCGTGTATCGCGGCGAGTAAACCCTATCCGCCATCGCGTTGCGCCCCCCCGGCGCAGGGCATGGCGGACGATTTTCACAGACGTGACCTTCAGCGCACCAGATAGCCACCGTCGACGGCCAGGATATGGCCATTCACATAATCCGACGCCCGGCTGGCCAGAAAGATCATTGCCCCCATCAAATCCTGAGGCTCTCCCCATCGACTGGCGGGAATATGCTCCAGCACGCGTCTGTTTTCCTTCGGGGTACTGCGCGCGATCGCCGTGATATCCGTTGCGTAATACCCGGGCGCGATGCCGTTAACCTGAATATTGTACTGACCTAATTCATCACAATAGGATTTGGTTAAGCCCACCAGGGCATGTTTCGTTGCGGAATACGCCGGGGACCATCGCCCTCCCAGCCACGAGAACACCGAACAAATATTGATAATTTTGCCGCTGCGACGCGGGATCATCACTTTTGCCGCCTCGTGACTGAGCTCAAATGCCGCCGTCAGATTAATATCAATCATCGGATCCCAGTCAGCGCGGCCAAAACGTAGCACCTTATTGAGCTTACAAATTCCGGCATTGTTTACCAGGATATCAACGGTTCCGAAACGTTGGCAGCAGGCGGTGATAATCCTGGCGGGCGCACCGTCGGTCGCGATATCGGTAGGCATAAATTCAACCTCAACGCCCTGTCGCTCGATAAGCTCACGCGTTGGGTCATTGTTGAGATGATTGCCTGCAATAAACAGGTTGGCGCCTGCTTTCGCTAGCGCAACGGCAAAAGCCTGCCCCAGACCGCGATTACCGCCGGTCACAATGGCCGTCTTGCCTTTGAGGGAGAAAAAATCCAGGGAAAAAGCGTTGAGAGACTCAATTGACATCATGTCTATTATTCTCCTTAAAGCGCGATTAATGCCGGACAAGTTCAAGCCTGCCCGACAATCAATCAGCCATTACTACGCGATATTCAGGTACTTATGGGTTTGCATCGACAGGCGCCAGTTGCGCGCAATACAGGTCTCGATACATAAACGGGTCGCATCGTCTTTCTGGCTGATAGGCTGCAGCGCAATGATACGCTGTTTGTCATCAGTTAAGGTCGCCAGCAGTTCATCCAGCGCTTCGATATCGCGCATACGCCCCACCGGGTGTTTGATTTCATCGGCACGTTCCAGCGCCTGTGACAATACATCGTACCCGCCGCGCATATTCACTTTTGGCGATACCGTCACCCAGGTAGAGTGGGTGCAGCGCACTTCGTGCGTGCCGCTGGTCTCTATCTGACAGCTGAAACCGTTGCTTTCCAGCAGTGAGGTCAGCGGGGTGAGATCGTGGATGCAGGGTTCACCGCCGGTGATCACCACATGGCGCGCCGTCCAACCCTGACGACCAATAATCGCCAGCAGATCGTCCGGGTTTGCCGCACCCCATTTATCGCTCTCTTTGGTTTTCGCCAGAATGCTGAACAGCGACACTTCCCGATCGCTAAGCGTATCCCAGGTATGTTTGGTGTCGCACCAGGCGCAGCCAACCGGGCATCCCTGCAAACGGATAAAAATTGCGGGCACGCCGGTGAAGTAACCCTCGCCTTGCAGGGTCTGGAACATCTCATTAATCGGGTACTGCATAGTTAACTCTTAAAAAGGGGTAATCTGTAATTATCGCAGATGTTGGCGTGCAGGTCATGTGCGAGAGCTGCTTTACCGTCGACATAAAAAAACCCGCCGAAGCGGGTTTTTATTCAGAGTGAAGGTTCAGAATTACTGACCTTTGATCTCTTTACGGCCGTTGTATGGTGCTTTTTCGCCCAGCGC
>Ga0308165_1006209_pt1 | contig 10661 bp, 8 predicted proteins | sample PhyWR2_FD_201032 | JGI IMG/M metagenome (GOLD analysis project Ga0308165, IMG submission 201032) | Phyllosphere microbial communities from UC Gill Tract Community Farm, Albany, California, United States - DLSLW.R2 | ecosystem: Host-associated > Plants > Phyllosphere > Unclassified | place: USA... | reverse complement strand
TGGTTGGGTCCATATAACCGAAAGAAGTCGTGAAGATCAGTTTGTTGCCGGCACGTGCCAGACGCTCAATCGAACGCTCGGCATCCGCACCTTCCGGTACGTTTTCGAGAAATGTCGTTTCGACCTTGTCGCCAAGAGCTTCGATCATTTCCTTACGCGCAACGTCGTGCTGATAAGTCCAGCCGAAGTCGCCCGGAGGTCCGATATAGATGAAGCCAACTTTCAGCTTGTCTTCTGCATGTGCCGCTCCGCCGAGCATAAAGCTGGCTGCGGTGGCAATCGCCAACAGCGTCTTTTTCATGTTCCCTGCACTCCTTGTTATCACCCTCAAAACAAAACGGCAGGCCGTGGGAGCCGGACCGCCGTTCAGAACTCGTATCTACCTGTCCGGCACAAATGGTTTGCCGAGCGACGCAGGCGTGTTCATCATCGTCAAACGCCTGTTGCGCGAGATGATAACCAGAACCACAATCGTCGCAATATAGGGCAAGGCCGACAGGAACTGCGACGGAAGACCGAAACCAAGCGCCTGCGCATGAAGCTGGCCAATGGTTACGGCACCAAATAGATATGCACCGATCAGCACGCGCCACGGACGCCATGAAGCAAACACGACGAGCGCAAGTGCAATCCAGCCGCGCCCTGCGGACATATTTTCAACCCACTGAGGCACATAGACCAGCGATAGCTGGGCACCGGCAAGACCGGCACAAGCGCCGCCAAACAACACCGCAAGATAGCGCGTGCGAACCACATGCACACCCAGCGCATGTGCGGAGCCGTGATTGTCACCGATAGCGCGCAATTGCAGCCCTGCCCGCGTGCGGAACAAAAACCAAGTGACGCCGATCACCAGCAGAATAGAGATGTAGAAGATCGGGTCCTGACCAAACAAAAAGCGCCCGAGATAAGGAATATCGGTCAGATAAGGAATAGTGATTGCATCAAGACGCACGCCCGGCATCCCGACAAAACGCTCACCAAGCATAGCCGAAGCGCCAATACCAAGAATAGTCAGTGCCAGCCCCGTTGCAACCTGATTGGTGACAAGCGTCAGGGTCAAAAAGGCAAAAATGCCGGAAAAAAGACTGCCGACAAAAATTGCGGCGATCATGCCAAGCCATGCAGAACCAGTAAACTGTGCCGCCGCGAAACCGGAGACGGCCCCAATCAGCATCATGCCTTCGACACCGAGATTGAGCACTCCAGATCGCTCGACAACCAGTTCACCAATGGCTGCGATCAACAAAGGCGTTGCGGCAGTTGCAATGGTGAGAAGGATAGCCTGTGTCAAATCCACTGATCAGACCTTTCCTGCTGTGCTGCCCGCCACAAAGCGGATGCGATAATGAATAAGCGTGTCGCAGGCCAGCACGAAGAACAGGATCATGCCCTGAAATACGCGAGCCGATTTCTCAGATATGCCGATGGTCACCTGTGCAGCCTCACCGCCCAGATAAGACAATGCCAGCACAAAACCGGCAGCAATCGCGCCAAGTGGATTTAGCCTGCCAAGGAAGGCAACAATGATTGCCGTGAAGCCATAACCGGGCGAAATGACCGGACGCAACTGACCAATTGCGCCAGAAGTCTCGGCAATGCCTGCAAGACCAGCAAGTGCGCCAGAAACTGCAAAGACGAAGAACACCAGCTTACCGGAGCTGAAACCTGCAAAGCGGCCTGCCCTTGGGCTTTGACCGATGACCTTCACCTCAAAGCCTTTGAGCGTTTTGGCAAGGATAAACCAGACGATGATTGCGGCAACAATTGCAAAGATAAAACCCCAATGCGCGCGCCCCGATGCGCTCCAGATTTCCGGCAGCACGGCACTTGGATTGAACTGGCGTGTTTCCGGGAAATTATAGCCTTCCGGGTTGCGCCATGGTCCGCGCACCAGCCAGTCGAGGAACAATTGCGCGACATAAACCAGCATCAGACTGGTCAGAATTTCATTGGTATTGAAGCGTACTTTCAGCAGCGCCGGAATGGAAGCATAGGCCGCGCCGCCAGCCATACCCATCAGCATCATCAACGGCAAAACGACCCAAAGCTGCAATTCGGGAAACATCACCGGTAGGATAGAGCCGGTAATCGCACCAATAATAAACTGGCCTTCGGCACCGATATTCCAGTTATTGGATAGAAAACAGACACAAAGACCAACCGCAATCAGAATAAGCGGCGTCGCCTTGACCAACAATTCATGCCACGACCATATGTCGAACAGCGGCTCGACAAAGAACACATAAAGTGCCTGAAACGGGTCTTTGCCCATAAGCGCGAAGGCCAGACCACCAAAAACCATGGTTAGCGCAAGTGCAAGCAACGGCGAAAAAGCGCTGAAAAGCTTTGAAGGCTGCGGACGTTTGACAAGTTCAATCCGCATCATGCTGCTCCCGCCTGATCCGTGCCGGAGATGCCGCCCATAAGCAGGCCAATTTTTTCAAGCGTGACGTCAGCAATTGGCATGGGATCGGAAAGCGCACCGTGGTTCATCACCGCAATACGGTCGCTGATTTCAAGCAGTTCATCGAGATCCTGACTGATGACAAGAACGGCAGAGCCGGAACGCGCCAGATCAAGCAAAGCCTGACGGATATGCGCTGCGGCACCCGCATCCACGCCCCATGTCGGCTGATTGACAATCATAACCGACGGCGAACGATCCAGTTCACGGCCAATGATGAATTTTTGGAGATTGCCGCCAGACAATGCAGAGGCCGGTGGGTTTTCAGCGCTCTTGCGCACATCCATCGTTTCGATGATGCGCCTTGCGGCAGAGCGTAATGCACCTTCGGCAATCAGCTTTAGCTTGCCACCGCGCAAAAATGCCTTCGCATCCGTCTTATAGCGCGACAAAAACAGGTTATCTGTCAGTGGCAGCGATGGTACGGCACCATGTCCCAGCCGTTCTTCCGGCACAAAAGCAGCCCCCATCAAGCGACGCTCGCTGATACCAAGCCTACCCGCATCCTTGCCGCGAATACGCACAGCCGAAGGCGATGACTGTAAAAACTCGCCGGAAACAGCTTCAAAAAACTCGCCCTGACCATTGCCCGCAACGCCTGCGACACCAACAACTTCACCGGCTTTGACCGAAAGCGAAATATTATCGAGAACGGTTGAAAACGGCCCACGCGGAGCCTGCGACAGCGCTTTAATCTCAAGAAGCGGTGTTGCTGCAGTTTCAACGGCGTCGATCGGGCTGCGCGCCACAACCTTGATGTCATTGCCAACCATCATACGCGCAAGCGATGCGGCTGTCTCTTCGCGCGGATCACAATGCGCGACCACCTTGCCATGACGCAGCACCGTAGCGCGGTCACAAAGCCGCTTCACTTCTTCAAGTCGATGGCTGATGTAAAGGATCGACTTGCCTTCCGCCTTCAAACGCTCCAGCGTTTCAAACATACGATCGGCTTCCTGCGGTGTGAGCACCGAGGTCGGTTCATCCAGAATAATCAGATCGGGTTCCTGCAAGAGACAACGCACAATCTCGATACGCTGACGCTCGCCCACGGAAAGATCACCCACATGTGCTTGCGGATCAATCGGCAGGCCATAGGCTTTGCCGACATCGCGCGCACGTTTGGCGACTTCGGAAAGCGACAGGGAACCATCAAGTGAAAGCGCAATATTCTCAGCGGCAGTCAAAGAGTCAAAAAGCGAAAAATGCTGGAAAACCATGCCAATGCCAAGCTGCCTTGCCATTGCGGGTTCAGTAATCGTAACGCGCTCACCCTTCCAGACGATTTCGCCTTCAAGTGGCTGTAGCGCACCAAACAGCATTTTTACAAAGGTCGATTTTCCCGCGCCATTCTCACCCAGAAGCGCGTGAATTTCCCCTTCCGCGATCACGAGATCGACCGCATCGCAGGCCCTAAGTTGACCAAATACTTTTGTGAGCCGGCGGACATCTAAGAGAGGCCGGTCGGATAAAGTCGCTGACATTGTCTTTTTGGGGTTCCCCGAGCTTATTTTTGAGTGACCTTATCCAGCCAAGCATCAATTGAAAAGCCAAAAAGAAATCGGCGGAGTACATATGCACACCGCCGATGGATTTATGCGCATCCCAATACTACGGGAGCAAGATGCTCGCACCCGTTGTCTTACGGGCTTCGAGGTCTTCATGCGCTTTACGCACATCTTTTAGCGCATAGGACTGATTGATTTCGATCTTTACAGCACCGCTTGCCACAACATCAAAAAGATCGTTTGCCGTCTTTTCAAGATCGGCACGCTTTGAAACATAGTTGAACAGGGTCGGACGGGTCGCAAAAAGCGAACCTTTCTGCGCCAGAAGTCCAAGATCAAAGGGCGGAATAACACCAGAAGACTGGCCGAAACAGGCAAACATGCCAAGCGGCTTCAACACATCGAGCGAGCCCATATAGGTATCGCGGCCAACCGAGTCATAGACAACGTCCACACCCTCGTCGCCGGTGAGTTCCCTAACCCGCTCGACGAAGTTTTCCGTGCGATAATTAATGACATGATCATAGCCATGGGATTTCGCGAGCGCGATCTTCTCGTCAGAACCTGCGGTTCCGATCACAGTTGCACCCAGATGCTTGGCCCATTGTCCAGCGATTAGCCCAACGCCGCCAGCCGCTGCATGAAACAGGATCGTGTGACCGGGTTTAACAACGAATGTCTGGCGCAGCAGATATTGCGCGGTCATGCCCTTGAGCATCATGGCAGCAGCAGATTTCAATTCGATCGAATCCGGCACTTTCAACAGGCGATCCGCGGGCAGGATGCGCTCATCTGCATAGGAACCCGGTGTCGCAGCATAGGCAACACGATCACCAACCTTGACGGTATTAACACCTGAACCCACCGCGACCACGATGCCCGCACCTTCATTGCCGGGTATAAACGGCATCTGCGCCGTTTTATAAAGCCCGGTACGGAAATAGACGTCAATGAAATTCAGGCCAATCGCTTCATGACGCACCTTCGCTTCGCCTGGCCCCGGTTCACCGATTTCGATCTGCTCGTAAGTAAGAACCTCAGGTCCACCAGTCTGGTGGACGCGAATTGCATTGATCATGATGCTTCTCCGGCTTCGGTTTTCTTTGCATTTGCGGCGCGTTCAGCTGCAATGACGGTGGCAGTCCGCCCCAGATTGGGAAAGAACTGCATGATGGCGCCAATGAAATAAATATAAAGCCCCGTCACCGTGATCCCGATACGCACCCAGAGCGGGGCATCGAGCATATAATAAAGCCCTGCAGCACCGAATGCGCACCACAGCAAAAACACTGTGAGGTTAAGCGGCCGCAGACGCACAACCCGTACAGGATGCAAGAAGCTGATCGGCAGGAACGAGAGAATTGCTGACAAAACGACTATGGCAAAAGCTTCCCATTCACCAGGTCGGACAATAAACAGCGTGAAAACCACCATATTCCAGACAACAGGGAAGCCTTTGAAGAAATTTTCCTTCGTCTTCATGCCCGTATCGGCATAATAAATGGCGCTGGTTATAACGATTATTGCACCCGATATGAAGGACAGGTTTGTCCCCATAAAGCCACTTTGGTATAGTGCGAAGGCCGGTATCAGCACATAGGTTACGTAGTCGATGATATTATCGAGTAGCTCACCTGACCAATTAGGAAGCACATATTTGACTTCTAACTTGCGCGCGATGGGGCCATCGATGCCATCGACGAACAGTGCGAGGCCCAACCACCACCACATCGCAGTATAACGACCATCACTTGCCGCAACAATCGACAAAAATGCCAGAAATGATCCAGAGGCCGTGAGCAGATGCACAGAAAATGCCTTGGCTTGTGGCGCCGTCACCTTCTTGGCTTTGAATTTTCCAGTCAGTTTGCTTTTCACGCCGTTCGCCACTTCTTTTGATCGCCACTCTCATGCGCCCAACACGGCATGAGGCGACAGATAAGCCGCCTGCGTAAAAGACCGCAAGGAGCCATACTTGTGTTATAAAAGCTTTCCCCGAATAAGCCTAAAAGCGCAAGTAAGTCATGAGACAAAACCGCCCTCATTCCACCAAAGATTGGGTTTTAGTCTTTGCGAGAATGGCCATGGGCAGGCATTTGCGGTTAAATGGCATAAGACACAATGCGATAAGAATCGCTTTGGGCCGGAGCTTCTGGCCGAGGATAGATCATTATGAATGACGTTGTTGCAGAAAAGCGTATTACCGAAATTACGATCAGCGGCGGTGGCCCTGCCGGTATGATGGCAGCTTTGGCGCTCAGCGCTAAAGGCTACCGCACTGTATTGCTCGGACCGGAAACCGACAAGAACGACCGCCGCACAACTGCCCTCATGATGCCTGCTATCCGCTTTCTGGAAAATTTAGGTGTGTGGTCTCGCATTGCCCCCGAAGCCGCGCCCCTTGCCTCCATGCGCATTGTCGATGCAACAAGCCGCCTGATCCGCAGCCCCGCCGTCACATTCCGCGCCGGCGAAATTGATGAGATTGCCTTTGGTTATAATATTCCCAATGCAGCGCTAAATCAAAGACTGGCAGAGGCAGTCGAAGCCAACTGCGCAATTGAGCGCATCACGCTTCCAGCCATCGAATATCGCAACAATGATGATCATGTAACAATCACGCTTGCAGGTGGCGAAACACTGCATACGCGTCTCGTTATTGCAGCCGACGGTCGCAATTCGGCTGCGCGCGAAGCAGCGGGCATTCGCACCCGCCGCTGGAGCTATCCACAAACGGCAGTGGTTCTTTCGTTTGCACACGACCTTGAGCACGGGAATATCTCGACTGAGTTTCATACCGAAGAAGGCCCGTTCACGCAGGTTCCGCTTAAAGGCAAGCGGTCCAGCCTTGTCTGGGTGGTCAATCCGGGTCGCGCAGAAACACTGCTGACGCTTGACGATGGAACACTCAGTCAGCGTATCGAAGACATGATGCAATCGATGCTCGGCAAGGTAACGCTGGATATTCGTCCGCAGGCATGGCCGCTATCGGGCATGGTGCCTCTTTCATTTGCATCCAAGCGCACCATTCTAATCGGCGAAGCAGCGCATGTGTTTCCGCCAATTGGCGCGCAGGGGCTCAATCTCGGAACGAGGGACGTCGAAACACTGATCAAAGCCATTGCAAACGATCCATCGGACCCGGGTTCAGATCCGGTGATCCGCGCTTATGATCGTGGTCGCCGCCCGGATATTTTGGCGCGTACCGGTTCTGTGGATGCACTCAACCGTTCGCTGCTTTCACCTATGCTGCCAGCACAGATCGCGCGTGGTGTTGGTTTGGAAATGCTGCGCAGCTTTGCACCTTTGCGGGCCTTTTTCATGCGCGAGGGTTTGCGTCCCGGCAGCGGTTTTTCGCAGTTTTTGCCGAAGCTTTCTAAGTCAGCCAAGCAATAGTCAAATTTAAAAATCGACCTGAAACCTCCCGCAGCTTTAATTCGGCGCGCGGTGAACTACATATGTCTTTATGAGCATGGCACAGATAAAACACGCGAAGTTTCAGATCGGACAGGTGGTCAAACATCGGCTGTTTCCGTTTCGGGGGATTATATTCGATGTCGATCCGGAATTCGCCAATACGGAAGAATGGTATCAATCCATTCCTGAAGAAACACGGCCGCGCCGGGATCAGCCATTTTATCATCTACTGGCTGAGAATTCAGAATCCGAATATGTAGCCTATGTCTCAGAGCAAAACCTTGTGCCTGATTTGAGCGATGAACCCCTTCGGCATCCACAGCTCAATGACATGTTTGATCGTCTGGGTAACGGGACTTATCGTGTAAAGTTACACGCGAACTGATGCTTATTGTATTTTCTTCATAAGTTAATGTAAAAAGGGCGCTTGAAGCGCCCTTTGTTTTAATTTCAACTATTAACTCAGCTTAGTTAGCTGCGCCCTTTGCCTTGGCCTGTTCAGCCTTCATTTTCTCTTCGAATTCCTTCTGGCGCTTTGCAACTGCGTCCTGAAGTTCTTTCTGGCGTTCTTCGAGTTCAGACTGCTTGAGGCCCGGACCTGTAAGCGCTGCCGAGAAACCGGTCAGTGCAACTGGGATTGGGTTCTGCTTGTTCTGGTAGTTAACCGAAGTCAGCGTGACCTTGGTGCCTTTTTTCAGAGCATTGATCAGCTCGTCAGAAAGCGGGGCTTCCGCGATGCAGCGATCTGGGAAACAGATGCCATATTCAAGCTTGGTTGGCTTGGCATTATCGATCTGCAAACCAACGCCAGCTGGGATCAGACGGCCGATTGGAACAGTGACCTGAAAAATCTTGCGATTGATCTTACCCTTGATCTCGATAAGGTTGACAGCGGTCAGTAGCTGGCCGGAGTCAGCGGTCACAATGTTCTGCGTGTTGCAGATGTCATTGTCTTCCTGCTTCGAGCAGACCTTGAACCAACCCTGCGGTGGCTGCTGTTGCTGCTGTGCTGATGCAGGGAGAGTTGCAGAAGCAAGCAGGGCGAACGCGCCAGCAAATGCGGATGCGGCAGCGATTGTCTTCGTGCTGGTCATGATCAACAGTTTCCTTCCAAGGCTTTGATCTTCCGGTCTCTGGTTTGAGTCAGCGATAGACCGTCACTGATTTGAAAATGCGGCAACAGCGTGACCTCCGGGATTTATCATCCCAATCCGAGCGCCGTGTTACAACGACTTCTCGCATGAATCCAGATGGTCGAATGCATTCATATAGCAAAATACGTCTTATTTTTTGTTTTAATCTACACTGTCGCGCAGCAGACACGCTCTTAATCGGCACAAACTCTAGCTTCATGCTAATTTCGCCATACGAATCGCATGATAAGATTTCACGCTTATTTACAATGGACCAATTAAGTTGAACGGGGACGTGAGAACGTTGACTGGATTATTCGCTCTTTTCCGCAACACAGCTTTGGCTAGCCTGATCGGTTTTTATGCAGGTGCTGCTCTGGCACAGACAGAAAACAACCCTGCGCCGAACTCTGCCCCGGACTATGCATTATCAATGCATGGCGATGTGGCGCTACCCGCAGACTTCACGCATTTTCCTTATGCAAACCCCGACGCACCCAAAGGTGGCACACTGCGTATGGGTGTAGTTGGCACTTATGACAGTCTCAATCCGTTTGTGCTCAAGAGCATGCGCACGACTGCACGCGGACTGTTTGGCGATACGGATTTTGGTAATCTGGTCTATGAAACACTCATGCAGCGTTCACGCGACGAACCGTTTACGCTTTATGGCTTGCTGGCTGAGAAAGTCTCTATCGATCCCGAACGAAAATGGGTCGAGTTTACGCTCAATCCCAAAGCCAAATGGTCGGACGGTCAGCCCGTCATGGTTGACGATGTCATTTTCACCTATGAGATTCTTACCGAAAAAGGCCGTCCGCCCTTCAACAACCGCATGAGCCGTATCGAAAAGATTGAAAAAACTGGCGAACGCTCGGTGCGGTTTGTCTTCAATGATAAGTCAGATCGTGAATTTCCGATGCTGATCGCCGCAACCATGCCTGTTCTTCCAAAACACGCGATTGACCCGGCAACATTTGGAAATTCGACACTGAAAGCGCCGATTGGAAGTGGTCCCTATCTGGTGTCGAATGTTCAGCCCGGCCAGCGCATTATCTATCAGCGTAGTCCTGATTATTGGGGCAAAGACTTAGCTGTGCGTCGTGGCTTTGATAATTTCGACACGCTGAGCATCGAGTATTACCGGAACGAAACAGCACTGTTTGAGTCTTTCAAAAAAGGACTGCTTGATGTTTTCATCGACGCCAATCCAACACGCTGGGAAAAATCCTATAATTTCCCTGCTGTGACAGAAGGAAAGGTCGTCAAAGAGAATTTTGAGAAAGGCACGCCCGCAAATATGCTGGGCTTTGTCTTCAACACGCGCCGCCCTATTTTCGAAGATCGCCGTGTGAGACAGGCGCTTGGGCTTCTATTCGATTTTGAATGGGCCAATCGCAATCTTTTTGCTGACCAGTACAAGCGGTTGCAAAGTTTCTGGGAGGGTTCGGAACTCTCCTCCCTTGGCAAGCGTGCTGATGGTCGCGAGCGCGAATTGCTTGCGCCCTTTCCTGATGCCGTTCGTAAAGATGTGATGGATGGCACCTGGCATCCATCGATCACAGATGGCAGCGGACATGATCGTGGTCCGGCGAAAGATGCCTATGAATTGCTGATTGACGCCGGTTTTTCGTTTGAGCATGGCAAGGCTATCGATCCTTCGGGCAAGCCTTTGCAGTTCGAAATCATGACGCGCTCGCCCGACGAGGAGAAAGTAGCGCTGGCCTTTAAGCGTAATCTAGCGCGGCTGGGCATTGAGGCGGATATTCGCAGCGCCGACGATGCGCAATATCAACAGCGCTTACAGACCTTCGACTACGACATGATCCTTGGTGCATTGACCGGCTCGCTTTCGCCAGGCAACGAGCAGTGGCAGCGTTGGGGTTCGGCATCTCGTGACGCACAAGGTAGCTTCAACTATCCGGGTGTCGCCGATCCGGCAGTCGATGCGATGATTGAGGCGATGCTGGCGGCACGCGAGCGAGACGATTTTGTCAGCGCCGTGCGTGCACTGGATCGCATTCTTATCTCCGGCGATTACTACATTCCGCTCTATTACTTGCCTTATCAGTGGGTGGCACGTTGGGATCGCATCGGCCACCCTGAAAAGACATCGCTATACGGCTATCAATTGCC
>Ga0308165_1006208_pt1 | contig 10661 bp, 10 predicted proteins | sample PhyWR2_FD_201032 | JGI IMG/M metagenome (GOLD analysis project Ga0308165, IMG submission 201032) | Phyllosphere microbial communities from UC Gill Tract Community Farm, Albany, California, United States - DLSLW.R2 | ecosystem: Host-associated > Plants > Phyllosphere > Unclassified | place: USA... | reverse complement strand
ACGTCTACGACACCACCCTGCGCGACGGCGCCCAGCAAGAGGGCATGAACCTCTCGGTCTCCGACAAGCTGGCGATCGCACCGCTCCTCGACGAGCTCGGGGTGGGGTTCATCGAGGGCGGGTGGCCTGGCGCGGTCCCGAAGGACACCGACTTCTTCGCCCGGGCGCAGAAGGAGCTCACGCTGCGCAACGCCGTGCTCGCGGCCTTCGGCGCGACTCGCAAGGTCGGCCTGCAGGCGAGCGAAGACCCGCAGGTGCTCGCGCTCCTCGCGTCGCAGGCGCCCGTCATCACCCTCGTGGCGAAGTTCGACGTCCGCCACGTGGAGCGGGCGCTGCGCACGACGCCCGAGGAGAACCTCGCGATGATCACGGACACCGTGTCCTTCCTCGTCGCCGAGGGGCGACGGGTGGTGGTCGACGCCGAGCACTTCTTCGACGGGTACAGGTTCGACCCCGAGTACTCCCGGCGTGCGGCCGTCACGGCTTTCGAGGCCGGCGCCGAGGTGGTCGCGCTCTGCGACACCAACGGTGGCATGCTGCCCAACTGGGTCGGCGAGATCGTCGCGGACGTCCGCGAGACCGTCGGCGAGGGCCCGATCCTCGGGATGCACGCCCACAACGACACCGGGTGCGCCGTCGCGAACACCCTCGCGGCCGTCGACGCCGGAGCCTCGCACGTCCAGGGGACCGTGAACGGCTACGGCGAGCGCACAGGCAACGCCGACCTCATCACCGTGGTGGCGAACCTCGAGCTCAAGGGTGGCCGCACCCTCCTCGCCGGGAACGGGCTCGCCGAGTCCAGCCGCCTGGCGCACGCCATCAGCGAGATCACGAACATCTCGCCCTACGCCCGTCAGCCCTACGTCGGGGCGAGCGCCTTCGCCCACAAGGCGGGCCTGCACGCGAGCGCGATCAAGGTCGACCCCGACCTGTACCAGCACATCGACCCGACGCTCGTGGGCAACGACATGCGCATGCTCATCTCCGAGATGGCCGGGCGCGCGTCGATCGAGCTCAAGGGCAAAGAGCTCGGATTCGACCTCGCGGGGCAGGGGGAGGTGCTCACGCGGGTGACCACCCGCGTCAAGGAGGCCGAGGCGAACGGCTACACCTATGACGCCGCAGACGCCTCCTTCGAGCTGCTGCTCACCGAAGAGGTCCGCGGCGAGCGTCCGCAGTACTTCACCGTCGAGAGCTGGCGGACGATCGTCGAGCGCACAGGGCACCGCGGGACGGTCCCGGTGTCCGAGGCGACGGTCAAGCTCCAGGCGGGCGGGCAGCGCCAGGTCGTCACGGGGGAGGGCAACGGGCCTGTCAACGCCCTCGACCACGCGCTCAGGCTCGCGCTGGCGACCGTGTACCCCGAGATCGCGCACTTCGAGCTCATCGACTTCAAGGTGCGCATCCTCGACCAGATGCACGGCACCGACGCCGTCACCCGGGTGCTCATCGAGACCACGGACGGTCAGCGCAGCTGGTCGACCGTCGGGGTCGGCGCGAACCTGCTCGAGGCTTCGTGGGAGGCGCTGACAGACTCCGCGATCTACGGCCTGATCCATGCCGGGGTCGACCCGCGCTGACGGGGGAGCTGGGGGAAGAGGCTGGCGGACCAGGGGTGGCTGCGTCGTCGCTGGTCGGCTGCGGGCGGTCCGGTCGGCGCCCTGGCGGTCGGCACCGGCACCCACATCGTGACTTCGGAGCGAGATCGATCCGAAGGAGTCACGATCTCGCTCCGAAGTCACGATCTCGCTGGCTTGGCGCCGAGCGGGCGGGGCTGCGGAGGTGGTGTGTCGGGGGTCTCACCTCGCCTCTGTCGACGGTGGGCATAGGGTGACCTGTGTGAGAGGCGAATACAAGGTCCCAGGTGGCAAGCTCGTAGCGATCGACCTCGAGGTCGAGGAGGGTCGGCTGGCGCACGTCGCGGTCAGCGGCGACTTCTTCCTCGAGCCCGACACGGCCCTCGCCGACATCGACAGGGCGCTCGAGGGCATGCCCGTCGACGCGTCGGTCGCGGCGCTCGCCGGGTCGATCAGTCGCACGCTCGACCCGACAGCCGTGCTCGTGGGCTTCAGCCCCGAGGCCGTCGCGATCGCGGCCCGTCGCGCGCTCGGCCGGGCGACGGGGTGGCACGACCACACCTTCGAGATCGTCCACGACGGTCCGCAGGCCCCCGAGATGCACATGGCACTCGACCAGGCGATCTCCGAGTCCGTCGACGCCGGGCTCCGCCCGCCGACGCTGCGCATCTGGGAGTGGGGCGCGCCCGCCGTGGTGATCGGCTCCTTCCAGTCGCTCAAGAACGAGGTCGACCCCGAGGGCGCCGAGAAGCACGGCATCACCGTCGTGCGCCGAGTCTCGGGCGGTGGCGCGATGTTCATCGAGCCCGGCAACACCATCACCTACTCGCTCACCGTCCCGAGCTCCCTCGTCGAGGGCCTGAGCTTCGAGAAGTCCTACGCCTTCCTCGACGACTGGGTGCTCGGCGCCCTCGCCGAGCTCGGCGTCGCGGCGACGTACCAGCCCCTCAACGACATCGCGTCGCCCGCCGGCAAGATCGCCGGTGCCGCGCAGAAGCGCTTCGTCGGGGGAGCGGTCCTCCACCACGTGACGATGGCCTACGACATCGACGCCGACAAGATGCTCGAGGTGCTGCGCATCGGCCGCGAGAAGATGAGCGACAAGGGCACCAAGAGCGCCAACAAGCGTGTCGACCCCGTGCGCTCGCAGACGGGCATGTCCCGCGCGGAGGTCATCGAGGCCTTCAAGGCGCACTTCCGAGGACGCTACGAGACCGTCGAGGGGAGCGTCACCGAGGCCGAGTGGGCCCGGGCGCGCGAGCTCGTCGAGACGAAGTTCTCCACGACGGAGTGGACCGCACGCGTGCCGTGACGGGCACCGCAGCGAGAGACTGGCGTCTGTGGCTGGTCGCCGTGCGCGGGCCTCACAGCGGGCCGAGGCTGCGGACGACGAGTCGACCCCGAGAGCGATGCTCTCGGGGTCGACTCGTCTCTGTGCTGGCGGTGCGTGCTGGCGGTGCGTGCTGCGGTCGAGGTGCAGGCGCGACCCTCAGGTCCGGCGGTCGACGACGACGAAGGTGATGACACCAGTCGCGATGAGCAGGTAGGGCAGGACGCGCAGAGCGGTGTCCGCGTCGAGGCCGAGACCCGAGGCGGCGGGCAGCAGGGCGCTGACCACGAAGGCGACGAAGCCGACGACCGACATGGTCACGAGGTAGACGCGGGTGTCTCGCTCGTCTCCTCGACCGGAGAAGACCCGCTCCGCGGTCGCTGCGTCGGCGCCCCTCCGAGTGGCTCGGCGGCCGGCGACCCACAGCAGGACGAGGACAAGACCTCCGCCGCAGAGGACCCCGGCGCCCGTCGCCCAGTCGTCGAAGGCGGCATAGGTCCCCGCGATGGCCAGGAGCAGACCGACGGTCGCGAGCAGCAGCACGTGGTGGGCGCGGGTGCTGAACCCGGCGCGTGCTCCGTGGGCGGTCGAGCCGGCCCCGTCCTGGTGGTTCTCAGGCGTCGACATGGAAGATCTCCTCGACTGTCGTGGCGAAGTGGCGGGCGATGGCGATCGCGAGGGGGAGGGACGGGTCGTACTTCCCGGTCTCGATCGAGTTGATGGTCTGGCGTGAGACACCGAGGGCGGTGCCGAGCGCCCCTTGAGACAGTCCTGCGGCCTCGCGCAGGGTGCGGATGTCATTGCGCATGCAGGTCACCTAGCTCGGGTCTGGACGGGGTGCTGGGGTGACAGAGGAGGTCGTGCCGGCCGTGGCCTCGCCGTCGGCGGTGGTCCCGATCCGGGCCGTCGCGCGCTCGGCGGGCACCGGGAGCATCAGTGCCCGGAGATCCACGAGCGTGTGCAGGACCATCGGCAGGAGGAGGCTGCCCGTCACGAGGAAGAGCCCGGCCATGAGAGCGCCGAAGATCCCCGTGCTGACGATCCCGGTCCATCCCTGGTACCAGTGGGCGAGCCCGAAGGACACGGCTGCGACCGTGACGAGCAGGCCCGTGGGAGCGTCGCTCGGCAGGACGATTGCGAGCGTGAGCAGGAGCAGGCCCCGGTAGGTGATCTCTTCCGTGACACCGGCGCTCAGCGAGAGCATCGCCCATCCGCGTCGGCCGGCTTTGGTCCTGGGGAGCATCGGCAGGACGGCGGCCATCTGGCCTCGAGGTTCCGCGGCGGGAGCCTCTGACTCGACTGAGGTGGCCGCGGCGGTGGGTGCGCTGGCCGCGGCGCGGCGTGAGCGCCACCTACGGACGAGCATCGCCAGTGCGACCACGACGATCATGAGCAGCACGCCGGCGATCATCCCGCGCACGGCGCTGCTGGCCACCGAGTCGCCGCTCGGCCACGACGGCCAGCGCGCGCCGATGTCGGCGAGGCCCACGCCTGGGAGGGCGAGGACGAGTGCGACGGCCAGGATCGCGGACGTGCATCCCTGGAGCGTCCACGACCTGTAGTGGCGCAGCCGGGCTGGTTCGCCCTCGGCTGCCTCTTCGACGCGGAACCGCGCGAAGGAGCGTCGGCCCGTGATCGGCTCGCGCAGGACGAGCACGAGCGAGGCGACGGCGAGCAGGACCACTGTGAAGGCGGGTGGGTCGAGCGACTGGAGGTGCGAGACGAGGTCGTTCACGGATACTCCGTTCGGGTGTCAAAGGAGCTTGACTCCTGTCAAGCATGCTTGACTGCGAATGGGGTGTCAAGGGTGCTTGTCTCCCCGCGACTCCGCGACCCGCGACCTCGGGGCACCAAGAGCCAGGGAGCACGTGCGGCACAGGACGCGAGCATGCCTGCCGGTGCTGAGAACCTCCGAGGCCTGCAGGACGACAGACGCCCCGGACCTCCCTGCAGGGAGGTCCGGGGCGTCTGGAGGCATGCTGCTGGCGTCGGACCGGGGTCTACTTCCTGCCCTTCTCGACTCGCCAGAGACGAGCCGACCCGAGTCCGGCCTTACCGACAGATCGGCCGGCAGCCGGTCACCTGGATTGCGGTCAGCGTCCGGCGAGCATCTCGACGACGGTCTCTCGGGACTCTGTCATCGCGACGAAGTCCACGCGGGTGTCCTCGAACTGCTCCTCGCCGTCGGTGAACATCTTCTCGGTGAGAGGGCCGGCAGCGTCGTCGTTGACGACCACGGTGATCCACACCGCGTAGTCCTCGGGGGCGTCGGCAGGGATCAGCTCGCGGACCGCGGGGGTCGCGAGCGACGCGATGGTCAGCTCGACGAGGCGGCGCAGGTCGACCTGCGTCTGGGCGTCCGCCCCGGTCTCGCCCAGCACGACGATCTCAGTGCGCAGGCGTGCGTTCTCCTCGTCCCAGACGAACACCCCGGGCACCAGACCCTCGCTCGGCTCGGGGCCGCGGACGACGGGCTTCGCGGGGACCGCAGGCGTGACAGCGGCGGCAGCAGCGGGCTCTTCCTCGACGACGACCGGCAGCGGGGTCTCGACGACAGACAGCGGGATCGACCGGCCCAGGCGCTCCTGCAAGATCTCGACGTTGCGCTTCGCGAGCGGACCGAGCGGGGTGGTCGCGTCGACCTGGATCCGGACGCCGGCGCCCGAGGTGCCCTCCGGGATGCTGTGGCCGAAGTCGCCCGCCTGGACCGAGCGCACCACGGCGACGATCGCGTCGGACAGGGTGTCGGCGACGAGGCTCGCGTCAGGGCTGCTCGAGTCGAACGGCAGGTGCACGACCACGCTGTTCCCCTCGGCGTCCCACACCTCCGTGACACCCGGCGGGAGTGCAGTGACGGCGGGCTTGCGGGAGAAGGGCATCTTCATGGTCTGACCTTATCTGCCCGGGCCCGGCGCACCGCACGTGAGAGTCAGCGCGCCCCGAAGACCGCCGACCCGACGCGGACGATCGTCGCACCCTCGGCCACGGCCCACTCGAGGTCCTGGGACATGCCCATCGACAGCTCCCGGGCGCCCTGGGTCCCGTGGGCCCCCGAGCCGACCACCTCGTCGCGGATCTCGCGCAGCCGGGCGAAGCCGGCCCGGACCAGGCCCTCATCGGTCGACCGTGCGCCGATCGTCATGAAGCCGGACAGCCTGAGGCCGCCCACCTCGGCGACAGCGAGCGCGAGGTCGACGGCTGCGTCGGGGGAGACACCAGCCTTGGACTCTTCGCCCGAGACGTTCACCTGGACGTAGACGTCGAGCACGGCGCTCGCGGGTGGCGCTGAGGGCTCGAGGTGGCCGCCGGCCTGGGCAACGGCCGGGGACGCGGCAGCCGAGGCGAGGACCCGGCTGCCGATCTTCTCGGCGAGGGCGAGCGAGTCGACGGTCTCGATGCAGCCCCGGCCGTGCTGGGCCAGAGCGCGCAGCGCGTGGTTCACCTTGTTGGACTGGAGGGGTCCGATGAGGTGCGCGGTCAGCCCGAGGTCGGCGAGTGCCGGTGCCTTCTCGGTGAGCTCTTGGACGCGGTTCTCGCCGACGAGGACCGGCGACCCGCGACCTGCGGCGCGATCGGCCTGCACCGCAGCCCGCACGGCGGCGGCATCCTGAGTCTTGGTGGCCAGGAGCAGGCGGACCGACGAGGTGGCTTCATCCGAGTCGCTGACACCAGACGACCCGAGCCCGGCGTCGCTGCGCGCCTGCTCGATGCGGTCGTGCACACGGGCCAGCGCGTCGGCGTACGTCGCGTGGGCCGGGGACGACGCAGCCTGAGGTGTCGAGGAGGTCGGGGGCATGGACAGCATCGTAGTTCTCGTGGTCGTGCGACAGACTGTCCCGGTGGACCACGGGTACGACGAACGCGAGCAGACCGCCGAGCCGAGGACAGAGCCGGCCGCGGTTCCTCCCAGAGCGCCCGCAGCCGGCGGTGGGGACGACGCCTCCGACGGGCGGGTCGTCGACCCTGGCGCGCTCCCGGAGGGCCGCGTCCCCAGGGTGCTGAGGTCCGCCGTGCGCGGCCCGCTCGTCCACTGGCCGGTGACGCTGCTGACCTTCGTGGCCTTCGCCGCCTACCTCACGCTCTCGCTGGCCCGCTGGTACAGGTGGGAGAACCCGTCCTGGGACAACGCGATCTTCGAGCAGGCCGTCGCCGGGTACGCCCGGCTCGGTGCGCCGATCGTGCCCATCAAGGGGCCGGACTTCAACCAGCTGGGTGACCACTTCTCCCCGCTGCTCGTGGTGCTCGCGCCCTTCTACCGCCTGTTCCCCTCGCCCGTGACGCTGCTCGTCGCGCAGTGCGTGCTCGTCGCGGTGTCGATCGTGCCGATCACGCTCGTCGCGCGACGTCTGCTCGGTGCCTGGCCGGGGCTGGCCGTCGGCTTCGCCTACGCCTTCGCGTGGGGCATCCAGTCGGCTGTCGACGTGCAGTTCCACGAGTACTCCCTCGCGGTGCCGATCCTCGCCTTCGGCATGGCGGCCTTCCTCACCGAGAGGTGGCGGGCGAGCGCGATCTGGGTCGTCCTGCTGCTCGGGGTCAAGGAAGACCTCGGGCTGACGGTCGCCGCCTTCGGGGTCGTCCTCTGGTTGCGCGGGCAGCGACGGCTCGGTGCGGTCGTCGCGGCGACCGGCACCGTCGGCTTCGTGCTGGTGCTCACGGTGATCATCCCGTTCTTCAACCCGCAGGGCCGTTACGACTACTGGGGCAAGCTGAGCGAGGACGGCTCGGCGGCGAGCTCGGGGAGCACGGTCTCGGGGCTGCTCGACACCTTCGCGGGGCTGCTGACGCCTGCGGTCAAGATCGAGACGCTCGTGATGCTCGTCGTCATCACCGCGCTGGTCGCGCTGCGGTCGCCGCTCGCCCTCGTCGCCGTGCCCACCCTCGTGTGGCGCTTCGCGGGGTCGACGGTCTTCTACTGGGGGACGACGTGGCACTACTCCGTCATCCTCATGCCCATCCTCTTCGCCGCCGCGATCGACGGGATCGTGCGCCTGCGCGCGTCCAGGTTCGAGCTGCTGCGCACCTACGCCCGGCTGGCGCCCGTCGCGATGGCCGTGGTCGCGGCTGTCCTCGTGACGCAGTTCCCGCTCCGCGACCTGTGGTCGCCCGCCACCTACGAGCGCAGCGACCGGATCGCCTCGGCTGAGCGCGCCGTCGCAGCGGTCCCGGCCGGTGCGAGCGTGGCGAGCGATCGTGGGCTCATCGTCCAGCTCGCGACCGACCGCGAGGTCTACTGGATCTCGACCGACCCGTCCGTGCGGCCCGACTACGTGGTCGTCGACAGGCTGTCGTGGGGCGGGAACGCCCCTGTCGACGTCGAGCAGTACGCCGAGCGGGCCTACCCGGGGACGACGTACTCCGTGGTCTTCGACGAGGACGGGTACGTGATCGTCGATCGCACCGCGGGCTGACGGGGCTCGCGGCGGTCCGGTACGAGTGCTGGGGCGACGGGTGTGGCCTTGCGGAGCCGCGAGGGAGCGGTGCGGATCTCGCGGTGAGGGTGCTGAGACCCTGCCCGCAAGAGGCTCTGGGCCTACGCTCAGACCATGAACACGATCCTCAACATCATCTGGTTGGTGTTCGCCGGCTTCTGGATGGCCGTCGGGTACGCGGTCGCGGGCATCGTCTGCTGCGTCCTCATCATCACGATCCCCTTCGGCATCGCGTCCTTCCGCATGGCGAACTACGTGCTGTGGCCCTTCGGCCGGACCGTCGTCGACCACCCGGGCGCCGGCGCGTGGTCGACGATCGGCAACATCGTGTGGCTGGTCGTCGCCGGGTGGTGGCTCGCGATCGGGCACCTGCTCACCGGGATCGCGTTGTGCGTCACGATCATCGGGATTCCCATGGGGATCGCGAGCTTCAAGCTCATCCCGATCTCGCTCCTGCCCCTCGGCAAGGAGATCGTCTCCACGGACAGGCCTTTCGGGCGGTACTGAGCCGCCCTGGTCCCCGTCAGGCGGAGCGGGAGGCTCTCGGTCCTGACCTGAGCGGGCGCCGAGGTGCTGCGTCGAGGTCCGTCGCGCTGTGCGCCGCGCACAGGTCCGGGCGGCTCGACTCCGCGTGCCCGATGACCGTGCTGAGGCGTCCGAGCGTGGCGGTGAGGTCGTCGATCGTGGCCGCGATGCGGTCACGCTCGCGGACCAGGAGCTCGAGGGCGTCCTCTGTGGCCCTGCCGGCGTCCACGCTCGGCAAGATCCCGCGGATGGTCCGGCTCGACAGGCCCGCGGCGTAGAAGTGCTGGACGAGACGGACACGGTCCACGGTCTCGTCGGCGTAGTCGCGCTGACCGCCAGAGGTCCGGGTGGACTCGACGAGGCCCTGCTGCTCGTAGTAGCGGAGCGAGCGCACGCTCGCGCCTGTCCTGGCGGCGACGTCACCGATGCGCACAGAGTCCTCCTCGTCACGGGCTTGCACCTGACACGGGTGTCAGGTCTTACGGTACCGGGACGTGGCCGACGCCCCGTCCGAGCCACACTCCTGGACGAAGAGAGAACGACGTGAACCTGTCTGAGCACACCGCCCTGGTCACCGGCGCCAACCGAGGGATCGGCAGCCACTTCGTGGCCGAGCTGCTCGAGCGTGGGGTCCGCAAGGTCTATGCCACGGCCCGCCAGCCCGAGCTGATCTCGACGCCCGGCGTGGAGGTGGTCCGGCTCGACCTGCTCGACCGAGAGTCCGTCGGCGAGGCTGCCCGCGCCGCGAGCGACGTGACGCTGCTGGTCAACAACGCAGGGATCGGCACGTCTGCGCCTCTGCTCACCGGGGACCTCGCCGAGGCCCACCGTCACATGGACACCCACTTCTGGGGGACGCTGGACGTGGTCCGTGCCTTCGCCCCGGTGCTCGCGGCCAACGGCGGGGGGAGCATCGTCAACGTCCTGTCGGCCCTGTCGTGGTTCGTCTCACCGGGCAACGGTGCGTACGCGGCCGCCAAGTCGGCCGAGTGGAGCCTGACCAACGCGATGCGGCTCGAGCTCGCGGCGCAGGGGACCTTCGTCCAGGGCGTGCACCTCGGTGCCGCGGACACCGACATGATGTCCGGCTACGACGGACCGAAGACCGACCCGAGGGACGTGGCCAGAGCGTCGCTCGACGGTCTGGCCGCGGGTCGGTTCGAGGTGCTCGTCGACGACACCGCGGCGATGGTCAAGGCCGCACTCGCGGGGGACCCTGCGGAGCTCTACGGGCCGATGCTCGCAGGCTGACCCGGGTCGGCCTGTGACGTGCCCGGCCGGGTCGGTGAGGAGACCCAGATCCGTGCCGGCAGGGGAGCGCGGAACCGGCCGGCGTGGGGCGCGCTGGCTGGTCCAGCCTGCGGTGCCTCAGTCGCGGGCGATGTCGGCTGTCGTGGCGCTCGTCGCCGACACGAGGTCTGTCGGCGACAGGCCGATGTCCAGCCCGCGGCGGCCGCCCGAGACGTAGACGGTGTCGTGGGTGAGCGCGGAGGCGTCCACGACGGTCGCGTGCGGTGTGCGCTGCCCGAGGGGGGAGATGCCCCCGACGACGTAGCCGGTAGCGCGCTCGGCGTCGGCCTTGTCGGCCATCGTCGCCTTCTTGCCCCCGACGGCGTGCGCGAGGGCCTTGAGGTCGAGCGTGCGGTCGACCGGGACGATGCCGACGACGAGGCGCCCGTCGACCGAGGCCATGAGCGTCTTGAACACCTTCGCGGGTTCGACGCCGATCGCCTGCGCAGCCTCGAGGCCGTAGCCGAGGTCGCTCGACGGGTCGTGCTCGTACGGGTGGACGGTGTGCAC